>Ga0196970_1000172_pt1 | contig 99816 bp, 82 predicted proteins | sample S1v_513CmetaG_FD_148672 | JGI IMG/M metagenome (GOLD analysis project Ga0196970, IMG submission 148672) | Soil microbial communities from Anza Borrego desert, Southern California, United States - S1+v_5-13C | ecosystem: Environmental > Terrestrial > Soil > Desert | place: USA: California...
CCATCGCTCCGCTCGGCGATGATCCCATCGTCAGCCTGCCCGCCGTGGCAGCCTGACAAGCCCGGCCAGATACGCCGGAGACCACGAGCGCCTCCCGGCTCTTACACCACGACGGGGGACACGATCCTGTCGCCGGATAGCCGCTCCATGCGACGGCTGTCGCTGCCTGGGTGCGAGAGGTCCGGAGTATGGCAGCCTGCGGCCGCTTTCCTGCTGCACGGCCTTGCCATCCATGATGCCATGACATGGGGGCCAGCGCTTCGGGGGAAGTCTCGGTGCTCAGCGACGGCCCCCTGGCGCCCAGCCGCCGGATACCATTGGTGCGCCTCACCCCGGGTCCATGCCCCACTCGCTTCAGGGCCAGGTGAGATCCCCTATGTACACGTCGGAGAAAGCCAGCACGCGCGCGGTCGATGCATCCAGGTTCACCGTGCACGCGGTGGGAACGTGGATGGCAAAGCCTGCGGCGAGAGTATCGGTTGAGCCCATCTGCCGCATGACGTCCGGCCGCTCAACGAACGGAGCGGCGCTCGCCACCGGAACGTCACCGACCATCAGCACAAGGTGGCGGACGGCCTTCATCGTTGCGGTGTCGATCGCCCAGCCCAGGAGCATCCGTCCCCCGTCATGGCTGGGCACCACGGCATCCACGTAACCGATGCAACGCGGCGCTCGATGGGCTGCGCCCAGGCATTCAGCCGTCGCTTGCGACAAGTGTTCGTGGGCCTTTTGCAGGTCCCGGTACCGATCGCTCAACTCCCGCATTTCCCGCTGAAGCCGTCCAAGGCGTGCTTCCGGCGACTCCACCGACGTGAAGCTGGAAGTCCGCAGGAAGGTCCGATAGCCATCCGCGGGGCCTCCGTTGGCGTGGACCTGGAAATTCATTTCCCGCTCCATCATCGCTTCGGGGTCGACAACGATCCCGAGGCTGCCCAAAATCTCGGCCGTCACCGCCGCGATGGGGCGGCCGGCGACCGAGGGCCATCGGGCGATGGTGCGGACCCGATACAGGGACCAGTACAATCCACGGAAGGCCACATAAGGCAGTTCCAGGCCATCTTCCACCACCCACTCGCGGTCGAAGTATCGGGGGCCATCAGCCGTGAGAATCAGGTTGCCGGGAATGCAATCGACGTAGTCACCGGGAAGAATGCAGCCCGCCTCGGTGCGCGTGGCGGCCTTCTCGAGAAGCTCGATCCAGGGGCGGCTCCATTCCGGGATGGCGACGGCCGGATCGACCGTCCGCCGCGCCAGGGACATCAGGCCGCGCAGATAGGGGACCCCGTCAATGAAGTCCTCCTCCTTGAGTTCCTGCCGCAGGTCCGGGGCGGCCCTCCCCTGTTCCCCCACGGGCGCCAATCGGGACCGCTGCACCTGGATGGTCCCGCCGTCGGTGGCCGACAGGACGGTCTGCTTGCGGAACTCCGGGCATCGGTCCGTGCTGTAGACGGACACCAGGTCCGTCAGCCCTGTTCCGGTCGGCAGCGCACCGCGGCTGGAAGCGGCCACGACCAGGAAGGAGTTCGCCATGTCCGGAAGCAAGCCGTTCTCGACCACCGGTTCCCACGCCAACGCTTCCTGGAAAAGGCGGGAATAGGGCTGGCCCTGGTCCCCCGCGGGATATGCCGCGACAAGGTCGCCGACCGGGATGCGACGGTCGCGCAACGCGGCCTCGTGGACGATCAGCTTGGGAAGTTTGTAGTCCGGAAATGGGAAGCGCCATTCCAGTTGCGTGTATCCGCTCGCCTTCAGGAGAGCGGTCAGTTCGGCACGCCCGAACGTCTTGAACGAGTTCGCCTCGTAGGTGTCCTCGATCCCGACGAACGCCGTGCCCGCGTGGTCTTCCGGAGCACCGGCGAAATACTTCAGACCCAACCGGTTCTCGATCGCCAGGACCAGAACGCCATCCGGCTTCAGCAGAGACGTCACCTTGTCCAGCAGCGCCGAGAAGGCCGAATCGCCGCCTGAAATGTAAAGCCGGCTATATTCAAGCACCCCGACCAGCAAAACCGTGTCGAAGCGGAGGTTGGTATCGAAATCCTGGATGTTCACCGCGCAGACGGTCGTTCCGGGATGATGGCGGCAGCGAGCCGCGCAGACCCGCGCCCGCATCGGCGCACCTTCCAACGCCACATGGCGCTCGGCGCGCTCCGCAACGTACACGGACAGGGCGCCACAGCCGGCCCCCACCTCCAGAACGGCGCCCTTCAGATGATGGTCCAGCGGGCGAAGCAGGTTCACCCGGTCCGCGTGGAAGTGATACAGCGTCGCCCAGTCGCGGATGTGGCGCATCAGTTCCGCCGACCCGGCGGAAACGTCGTCCGCCCGGCAGATCACATCGTGAATGTAGCTTTCCACCGCCTCCGAGTCGGAATAGTCGATCAGCGAATCATTCGTGCCAGGAAGCAGAAGGTTCGGCCGCTCGGCCGCCCGCGTCAGAGGGCCGCGCCGATCCTGGAAGACCACATGCATGTTCAGGGTGACCGCCGAAGTGTGTTGGGTGAAAGGCGCCGTCCAGCCAGCGGCCGGGTGTGGATCAGAAGAGCTCTTCAGCCACGAGCTTGTCGATCATCCGGTCGAAGGTGACGGACGGCTCCCAGCCAAGGAGTCGGCGGGCCTTGTCGGGGTTGCCGACGCTGCGGCGAATCTCCGATGGACGGAAGAGGTTGCGGTTGATGTCGACGTGCTGCTGCCAATCCAGGTCAAACCGCGCGAACACCTCCCGTACGAAGTCCTGCAAGGCGTGATCCTGTCCCGTGGCGATCACGAAGTCGTGCGGATCGTCGATTTGCATGATCCGCCAGATGACGTCGACGTACTCCGGCGCCCATCCCCAGTCGCGGGAGATGTCGACGTCGCCGAGCGACAAGCGCTCCGGGCTGCCCTGGGCAATGCGGCGGGCCGTGCTGACGATCTTCTGGGTTACGAAGCGGGCCGGACGCAGCGGCGATTCATGGTTGAACAGGATGCCCGTGGCCACATGCAGCCCATAGGCATCGCGATAGTTCGCGCTCATCCAGTAGGCGGTCGCCTTGGACAAAGCGTAGGGGCTTCGAGGCTGGAACGGCGCGGTTTCGTCGGCCGGCTCGTTCAGGTTCCCGAAGCATTCGCTTGATGCCGCGTTGAACACGCGGGCCGGCAGGCGGATGAGCCGGATGCATTCCAGCAGATTGAGGGTGCCGATGGAGTTGCTTTCGAACGTCTCCACCGGCGCGTCGAAGGAAAGGCCGACCGACGTCTGCCCCGCGAGATTGTAGATCTCGTCAGGCTTGACCGACTGCAGGGTCACCAGGACGCTGCGGAAATCGTTCAAGGACAGCGAGTGCATGACCACCTTGTCCCTGATGCCCAGGCGGGTCAGGTTGCCAAGGGACGCCTTCTCGTGGTCACGGGAGGTCCCGTGCACGACGTATCCCTTCTGAAGCAGAAGACGGGCCAGATAGGCGCCGTCCTGACCGGAAGCACCAATGATCAGCGCTCGCCGTCCATCCATCCTGTCTTCTCCTCTTCTTCGACGGTTGCCCAATGCTACTCGACGTTCGAGCGGCGGGTCTCTTGGGTGGACAGGTGCGCCAAGTCGCTGTCCATCATCTCGCGCAGCAGGTCGGAGAAGGTGTGCCGCGGGGTCCAGCCGAGGAGTTCCCGCGCCTTGGTGGCGTCACCCAACAGCAGGTCCACCTCGGTGGGGCGGAAGTACCGGCGGTCGATCCGCACCACGACCTGGCCCGAGGTGACGTCGACACCGACCTCGTCCACGCCCTCGCCCTTCCAGGCGATGGCGCGGCCGACATGGGCGAACGCCCCCTCGACGAACTCGCGGACGGAACGGGTCTCGCCCGTGGCCAGAACGAAGTCGCCGGGCGTCGGATGCTGGACGATGCGCCACATGCCTTCGACGTAGTCGCGGGCATGGCCCCAGTCGCGCTTGGCATCGAGGTTGCCGAGGTAGAGGCAATTCTGGAAGCCGAGGTGGATGGCGGCGACCGCGCGGGTGATCTTGCGGGTGACGAAGGTCTCGCCGCGCAGGGGACTCTCGTGATTGAACAGGATGCCGTTGGACGCGTGGATCCCGTAGGCTTCCCGATAATTCACCGTGATCCAATAGCCATACAGCTTGGCCGCCGCGTAGGGGCTGCGCGGGTAGAAGGGTGTGGTTTCGCGCTGCGGCGTCTCCTGCACCTTTCCATACAACTCCGACGTCGACGCCTGATAGAAGCGGACCCTGTCTTCCATCTTCAGGATGCGGATCGCTTCCAGCAGGCGCAACACGCCGATGCCGTCGGCATTGGCGGTGTATTCGGGGCTCTCGAAGCTGACGGCGACATGACTCTGGGCCGCGAGGTTGTAGATCTCGTCCGGCTGGACCTCCTGGACGACGCGGATCAGGCAGGTGCTGTCCGTCATGTCGCCGTAATGGAGGATGAAGCGGACGTTGCCCTCGTGCTGGTCCTGGTACAGGTGGTCCACGCGCCCGGTGTTGAACGAGGACGAGCGGCGCTTGATCCCATGCACCTCATAGCCTTTGCTCAAAAGCAGTTCGGCAAGATACGCGCCGTCCTGCCCCGTAACACCGGTGATCAAGGCCTTCTTCGCCATTATCGTCTTCCTTGATGATCATACTGGAATGCTGGCGCAGCGGCCCCGACACGTGCGCGCCGGGGCATGCGGACCATGACAGGTTCACTGGCGGTGGTAGTCGTCCTGCCGCTCCAGCAGCACCGCGAGCGGGTCCTTCAGGGCGAAGTCGATCCGATCCCGGGCGAAGTTCGGATTGTAGCTGGGATCCCGCTCCATATAGCGCGCCCACCGGCTCTTGAACAACTCGACTTCCGCCGGGTTCTGCGACGTGCGCTGCGTCGTCTTGCCTTCGAAGTGGTAGAATTCGCAGAACGGCGTGTAGACGTTCCGGTATCCGGCTTCCACCGCCTTCAGGCAGAAATCGATGTCGTTGAAGTCGATGGCGAGCCTCTCGTCGAAGCCGCCGAGTTCCTGGATGACCGACTTGCGTGTGGCCATGCAGGCGCCGGTCAGCGCGGTGTAGTTCCGCACCGTGTGCGTGTAGCCGTTGTAACCGACGAAATCGCCGGGGAAGCCGTGGTACAGGTGCGCCGACGAACCGTTGACGCCCAGGGCCACGCCGACGTGCTGGATGCAGTCGTCGGGGTACAGCAGCTTGGCACCGACGACACCGATATCCGGCGACTTCGCGTACTCCAGAAGCGCCTCGAGCCAGCCCGGCGTGATCACCTCCATGTCGTCGTTGAGCATGACGACGAGTTCGGTGTCGACCTGGCTGAAGCCGAAGTTGGCCTTCTTCGAGAAGTTGAAGGGTGATCGCGGCCCGCGGTAGCTGACGACCCGGCTGCCGTCCTTGCTATAGCTGGCGCGCTGTTCGGGAGTAAGGTTCGCATTGTCGACGACGAGGATCCGGTAGTTGCGATAGTCCGTGCGCTCCCGGATCGAAGCAATGAGGTTGTCGAGCAGGTTGAAGCGGCCACGGCCAGCCACATCGGCGGAGCGGTTGTCCGTCGGGATCATGAGCGTTACCGGCGGGTCGCCGACGATTTTATGGCGGACGCGGAAGAAGCCCGGCAGCTTGCCGTTCTCAACCGTCGCGTTGCCGCCGTAACGCACCTGAACATGGTCGGCCAGGGCGTGGAAGGCATTGCTGAGGGCCTTCGGCTTGGCGTCGACGACCGCCGCCGCCGAGCCGGGGATCATCCGCCAGTGATACAGGATTTCCGGGATGTGGACGATGTTCGAGGTCTCGCGCGTGATGCGCAGCGCCAGGTCGTAATCCTGGGCACCGGTGAACTCCTCGCGGAAGCCGCCGACCCGCAGGAACAAAGACTTCCGGATGACCTGCAAGTGCAGTAGATACATCACCGACTCGAGATGCTCCGGCGACCAGTCCGGCTTGCAGTAATCGTCGACGTGCTCGCCGCGCTCGTTGATCTTGTCCTCGTCCGTGTAAATGTAGTCCAGGTCCGGGTTGCCGTTGATCGTCTCGACAACGCGCAACAGTGCCATGGGATGCAACTCGTCGTCGTTGTCGAGCAGCGCCAGAAACTCGCCCGTCGAGATTTCCACGGCCGCGTTGGAGGCGCCGGAAATCCCGCGGTTCCTGTCCAGGCGGCGGATCTTGATCCGGCTGTCCGTACCCCGGAATTCGTCGAGGACGGCCAGGGTCTCGGCCGAGGTGGAGCCGTCATCGCACAGGCACAGTTCCCACATTGGATAGTACTGGCGCAGGACAGACTCGATACACTTCCTCAGGTACTCTCCCGGCACATTGTACACTGGCACGATGAGGCTGATCAGCGGCTTGAGCGGAAGGTCGAAGACCCGTCGCTCCCACGGCTTGCCCTTGATCTGGGACAGCGGCATCTTCCAGATGGCGTTGGCGCTGCGCCCCCAGTTGCGGGCGTACGGCGGCAGTTCCTCTTGCAGACCCAACTCCTTCAGCCGCGCCTCGATCGTCCGGCCCACAGCCTGCCGGGAGTAATTGGCGCGGATGTCGTTGGCCGCGCGCGCACCCTTGCGGCGCGCCTCCGCGGGGTTCTCGTACACCTGCCGCATGAGGGAGGCGAGGTGCTCGACGGACGGCTCCGCCCACAGATAGCCCTTCGGGTAGGGGCCGAAGCAGTTGTCGAGCTCGGTGAGCGTGTAGTCAATGAAGTAGCTGTTTTGCTCGGTCATGAAGTCGGTGTTGCCGGAATAGCCTGTGGCGATCACCGGCTTGCCGAGATACATCATCTCCGCAATATTGAGGCCGAAGCCCTCGCTGCGATGAGGCGAGACGAAACAGTCGCAGGCCTGCTTTAGACCCAGCATTTCCTCTTCGGAAATCATTTCCGACATGAGGCGGATGTTCTGGGCCTGCGCATGGTTGTAAAGCATGGCAACCTTGGCCCGATCGGCGTTGCCGGTGTGGTATTTCAGGACGAGGTGCGCTTTGGGATCGTTGCCGAACGCCTTCTTGAACGCCTTGACCAGGGCGAGCGGGTTCTTCCGATCCATGACGCTCGACACGTCGAACATGTAGCAGAAGATGAAGGCGTCCTCGGGGAGCCCGAAGTGCGCGCGGTCATAGGCCGGATTGGGCTTGTCGAGTTCAACCACGCAGGGCATCACCTTGACCGGCACCGGCGAGATGGTCGCGATGGCCTCGCGGCAGAAGTTGCTCAGCGCCCACACTTCGTCCAGAGCGCCGAATTCCGTGATCCAGTCCGGACGGAACGCCGCAAGTTCCCAGGCCCAGATGCCGATGTTGAACCTGTCGTCCAGAATCTGCGGGCCGTAGACACGGCACATGTTCGCGATCATGTCGCAGTTCTGCTGGATGATGTTCACCCGGTAGCGGTCGTAGCGGCGCGGCAGGCGACCGACGGCATCCGGACGGCCGTAGAGGGACACGTCGAGCGGCAGGGTGCTCGTGGGCAGTCCGACACTGCGAATGGCTTCGAGATAGCCGCGCGCCGCCGTGCCAAGCCCGCTGGCCGCCTTCAGCGGACCGAAGAAGTTCACCCCGAACGGGCTGTTCGCAAGCCGTCCCAGGTCGTGCGAGCGGCCGCTGTAGGGACGCGTTCCCGGCGCCACGCGGCCCTCGAAGCGTCCGTGCTCGAGCCAATGCCGCAAGGGGTTGCCAAACTGACGCACGTCTGGATTGACGTGAAGGTAGGCAAACTCGTCGAAATCGGCGTATTGCTGCGGAGAAATCTTGTCTTCTCGCGAATCCCGCTTTTTTTCTTCAATTATAAAGGGAGAACGCAAGCCATCTTCGATCTCCTGGCGACCATGCAGCCGCCAATGCTCCAGCGGCGAGGCGAAGAGGCCATTCTTAATCGCCTCGGCAACATCAGGAAAGGTCTTCAGATACTCGTCCTCATCAAAGAGATCGTCTCCGATCATGAGGTCATTGGAGTCCACGACCGCGGAAAGGCCAATCGCTTTTTCCTGATCTCGCAGCATCACGTCGTCGCCTTTGTCCGAATGGGAAGTCAGTCCAGCCATAATCTTGCGTCCCTGAAAACGCATCACGATGTGGTCGCTAGCGTTCAGCCTTATTTGCCTGTTCCTGGAGTCGCCAGCGCCACCAGTCCACAGTCGCCGCGATCCCGGTCTCCAGGTCGTATGCGGGGCGGAACCCCACCTCCTCACGCAGGCGCGTCGCCGCGGCGGCGAGGCAGGGCGGATCGTTCGCCGGCGCGGGGCGGGCGCCGAGGCGCACCAGGTCCGGCCGGCCGACGGCGTCGGCCACGGCGGATATTACGTCGCGCAATGGGCGCGGCTCCCCCGAGGCGATGTTGACCGAGCCTTCTACCGGTGAGTCCAGTAAGGCGGCGAACGCCCCCGCGACGTCCTCCACATGCATGAAATCGCGGATCTGGGTCCCGCCGCTGGTCGCCACCGGTTCGCCCCGCAGGCAGCCCAGCGCCACGTCGCTGACAACGCGGCCCGGCTTTTCCCAGGGACCGTAGAGGAAGAACACGTGGCCCCAGCCGAACGACAGGTCGCCGAGCCGAGCCGCCTCGATCAACACGCGCCGCAGGCCGTCCTTGGCGATGCCATAGAGGGTATTCGGGCGGTACGGCGTCCGCCCCTCGATGAGCGTGTGGTGCGACCAGTCGTATTCGGCGCAGGTGCCGGCCCCGACCACGCGCCGCCCGCCGGCGGCGGCGAAGGTGCGGTACAGACGCATGGACGCGGCGACCCAGTCCAGGTTCTCGGGCGCCACCCAATACCGTCCCGGCGTGGCATACCATGCCAGGTGCAACAGGTGCGTCGGCGCCACCGCGCGGATCAGATCCGCGACCGCGGAATCGTCCATCAGGTCGCAGCGGTGCGCCACGGCGAGCCCGTCCGCATCCGGGACCTCCCCATGGCCGACGGCGTGCACTTCGAAGCCGCGGGCCGCCAGCGGCGCCAGGGTATGGCGGCCGATGAAGCCCGTTGCTCCGGTTACCAGGACACGCTTCATGTCGCATAGTCCGGATAGGTACGGTCGCGCTCGGAGATCACCGCCACCGGCAACGGCCAGCGCACGTCGATGGCAGGATCGTCCCAGCGGATACCTCTGGCGAGATCGGGGACATAGACTTCGCCCATCTGGTAAAAGACCTCGGTCCCGTCGGCCAGGGTCTGGAACCCGTGGGCGAAGCCGGGCGGCACGTAGAGTGCCAAGCCGTTCTCTTCCGTCAATTCCACCCCGACGCTGCGCAGGTGCGTCGGCGACCCAGGGCGCAGATCGACGATCACGTCGAAGATGGCGCCGCGGGAGCAGCGCACCAGCTTCGGATCTTCATACGGGGCACACTGGAAATGCATGCCGCGCACCGTCCCCTTGCTTGCGTTGAAAGACACGTTGCACTGTGGGAACCGTGTGGGCAGACCGGCCGCCGCGAACTCCTCCTCGCAGAAGACGCGAGCGAAGAAGCCGCGCTCATCGGCCAGACGGACTGGCTCGACGAGGACGGCGCCTGCAAGGTCCAGGGGACGAAACAGCATCAGAACACCTCGAGCCTCGGGATGGCGGTCACGAAGCGTCCACCCCACTCGCGGATGCCTTTCATCTGTTCGCTGATTTCCTCCCTCAGGTTCCACGGCAGGATCAGCAGATAGTCGGGACGACGGCGTGCCACCTCCTCGACCTCGAATACCGGAATGCGCACGCCCGGCAGCAACGTCTTCTGCTTGACTGGATTGAGATCGACCGTGAACGCTATATGTTCGGGTCCGACACCGCAGTAGTTCAGCAACGTGTTGCCCTTGGCCGGGGCGCCATAGCTGGCGACGAGCTTGCCGTCGCGGCGCGCGGCGATCAGGAATTCCAGAAGCTCATCCTTCACGTCGGCAACCCGGCTGCCGAAGGAATCATAGGTCGCCAGATCGTTCAGCCCCTGGCTGATCTCCCGAGCGATCAGTTCCGCCACCGCCGGTGTCTCGGCGTGGGTGGCGCCTTCATGGCAGGCGAACACACGCAATGAGCCCCCGTGGGTGGGAAGCTCCTCAACGTCGAACACGCGCAGCCCCTGCCTCGCGAGCACCTTCCGGACCGGCTCCAGAGCCAGATAGGAGAAATGCTCGTGGTAGATGGTATCGAACTGGATGTTCTCGATCAGCCGCATGAGGTGTGGAAATTCAAACGTGACCACGCCTTCCTGCTTCAGCATTTCCCGAAAACCGGCAACGAAGTCCTGGATATCCGGAACGTGGGCCAGCACGTTGTTGGCGGCAATCAGATCCGCGCGGCCATGCCTGTCGGCCAGCAGACGGGCGCTGTCGGCGCCGAAGAACATCACTTCGGTGCGCACGCCCTTCGCCTCGGCGGCACGGGCGCAGTTGGCCGCCGGCTCGACGCCGGTGACGGGTATGCCACGCTGCACGAAATACTGCAGCAGGTACCCGTCGTTACTTGCCACTTCGACCACATGGCTGTCCGATCGCAACGCAAAGCGATCCACCATGGTGGTGGCGTAGGCTTCGGCGTGGCGCAGCCAGCTCACGGAGTAAGAGGAGAAATAGGCATAGCTGTCGTTGAAGATGCTTTTCGGGGTCTCGAACTCGCTGAGTTGCACCAGAAGGCAGCTCTCGCAGACGAAGACATGGAGGGGATAGAACATCTCTCCGAGATCGGCCCGGTCCATCGGCACGAAGGAGTTGGCCAGCGGCGACATGCCCAAGTCGACGAACGTCCGCGACAGCGGCGTGCGGCAGGCGCGGCAAACAGTATGGCTCATAAAACCGGTCTCCAGCTTTCTCGTGTCAGCGGGTCTAATGCCCGTGCGGCAGTGTGGCGTCGGATCGACGGCACGGCGTCATCCCGTCGGCGGAACCCGGCTCTTGTGCCCGGACGAATGCGAACGAGGTCACCACAGCTTCCACGGCGCTGCCCCCTTGTCCCACAGCTGTTCCAGCTGATGCTTGTCGCGCAGGGTGTCCATTGGCTGCCAGAAGCCGTCGTGAAGGTAGGCTGACAGCTGGCCATCGGCCGCCAGGCGCTCCAGGGGTTCGCGCTCCCACACTGTGTCGTCATCGCTGATGAGATCGATCACCTTCGGCGACAGGACGAAGAACCCGCCATTGATGACACCACCATCTCCGTCAGGCTTTTCCAGGAATCGGCTAACCACGCCGTCCTCGATATGGAGCGCGCCGAAACGGCCGGGCGGCCGGACCGCGGTGATCGTCGCCAGCTTGTTCTGTCGATGATGGAACGAAAGCAGGGCGTCGATATCGACGTCGGCGACGCCATCCCCATAGGTCAAGAAGAAGTCTTCGTCGCCCAGATGCTCCCGCACCCGGCGCAGGCGTCCGCCGGTCATGGTGTTCTGTCCCGTGTCGATCAGTGACACGTTCCAGTCCTCACTGAAGTGGCGGTGCACACTGACATCGCCCGTCCTGGTGTTAACCGTAACGTCGCTGGCGTGGCGCCAATAGTTAACAAAATACTCCTTGATCATGTATCCTTTGTAGCCGAGGCAGACTACAAAATCACGGACCCCGTACCGATAATAAATCTTCATTATGTGCCAAATAATCGGATACCCTCCGATTTCGACCATAGGCTTTGGCCGGACATCGGTCTCTTCCGAAAGCCGGGTCCCCAATCCTCCGGCAAGGATGACTGCCTTCATTGTACAAACCCTTCAAGAATGCAATTTGCCGGCTTCGGCCAGCGCCTTGCCCGTGTGTCTTTCGCCGAACCCAGCCCCTCCGGTGACCAGAACGGTCGGTGTCGTCATCGTCGCGCCTCTCGGCCGACTACGGCATCAAACCCATGGCCCGCGGCGCGCACGCGCCACACCGCCACGGGCGCTTCGGGTTGCACTGTGGGACCACCTGAAAGCGGCCTCCCGCGCCGTTGGCCAGAGCCCAAGGCAACCATGACCCGTTCACCACTCCTCGGGCTCTCGCGTCCCACCTATTAAGAGGCAACACCGCATGCGACGCCCCCTACGCGCTTGCAATGCTGACGTCAATGCGCCACCAAAGACTGTTCGACAATCTCCTGTGATAACCACTTGGCCAATTTGTCCGGATCATCTGCCGGCCTGTCCATTCGACGCAATTGTCTTCAAAGTTGTGCGGAATGTATCTGGAATGCGCAGTCTGCGGCAAGATGAATCATAGACTTGACCGCGGTAGGTTATCGCAATTGCGCCATTCCGATCTGTGGCAATCCTGTTGCGATAAAATGCCGCGGACGGCAGCGGGAACGCCCGGGTCGGCCGGAGGCTTGGCCGGCCACGCGCCGTTGCTTCCGTAATGGGCTGATGAGCGTCAAGCCCCCCGAAGGGAACGCGTCGCGGTTCAGGGGGGGGCGCGGCCCCTGAGCCCAAACCAATCGCGGGCTCAACGTAAGCGCTGCGAGCGCGCCCTTCTTCCTGAAACGGTATCCGCGACCGGGATTGCGTACGATCGGGTGGGAGGTGCTGGTCATGTGCATCGGCACGCACGACGCCCTGGAGCGCCCGCTCGATGAGGTCGTCCGCGAGCGCCTGAAAGCGAAACCCGAGCTGACCAACCCAGCCCGCCGACCTCCCGGTCCGTGCGGAGACGTATTGCATCCGGACATGCGGCTGGTCTGCCTCCCGCAAGCCCTCGTGTCCGAACGCGCCCGCGATCATGGCGCCCCACCGCACAATGTCCATATGCAGCACCGCCCGCCGCCCAAGACGATCACCGGGCGCGATCCGCACGCTTGACAGGCCGAACCGTGGCCATCTACCTTTGTCGGACAAACCAACAGTCCGCCAAGCGGACATGCGGCCAGCAGGGAGGGCCGTCGGCAATGGAATCCTTGCCGGGACAGGGAGAGCCGGCCTCCGGGCTGTTCGAGCGCATCGACCATGTGCCCGCCTACCAGCGTGTGGCCGAGGCAATCGAGCGCGAGATCGTGTCCGGCCGCTTGGCGCCGGGCGACCCGGTCGGAACCGAGGCGGACCTCGTCCGCCAGTTCGGCGTCAACCGCTCCACCGTGCGCGAGGGAATCCGCCTGCTGGAGCAGTCCGGCCTGATCCGCCGCGACAGCAGCCGCCGGCTGATCGCCAGCCTGCCCCGCTACACCAAGCTCGCCAGCCGCATCAGCCGCGCGCTGATCCTGCATCAGGTGACCTTCCGCGAGCTGTGGGAGGTGACCAACGCGCTGGAGCCGCTGTCGGCCGAGCTGGCCTGCGTCCACGCCACGCCGGATCTGGTCGACGGGCTGGCCGAGAACATCGCGCAGTCCCGCAAGGCGCTCGGCAACCCCAAGCAGCTCTCCGAACTGGATACGGAGTTCCACGCGCTGATCGGCAAGGCGTCGGGCAACCGCGTGCTCCAGTTGGCGCGCGAGCCGCTGGGCCTGCTGTTCCAGCCGACCTCGCAGATGCTGGGCGAGGAGGTGGACACCGCCGCCGGCCGCATGGTGGAGGCGCACACCCGCGTCTACGAGGCGATCAAGGCCGGCGACGCGGCGGAGGCCGGGCTGTGGATGCGCCGGCACGTCGCCGACTACCGGCGGGGGTTCGAGCGTCTGGCCAAGGACCTCGGCCAGCCGGTCGAGCGCCTGTACCACGACCACGTCAACACGCACCCGCCGCATCCGCCGGACTGAGCGGACGACACCAAAAGCAACAAGCGGCCGAAGAGCCGAGCCAGGGGAGGAAGACTTGTCGAACCAGGAGACCGCACCGGTCCTGCTGACGCGCGACGGCGCCGTCGCGTCGTTGCGCCTGAACCGGCCCGCCGTGCTGAACGCGCTGGACGAGGGCACGGCCGCCGCCTTCCGCGACGCCTGCAAGGACGTCGCCGCCGATCCGTCGGTGCGCGTGCTGGTGATCGCCGGCAAGGGGCGAGGCTTCATGGCCGGCGGCGACCTCGCCCGCTTCCGCGCCGATCCCGAACACGGGCCGGACATCGCCGCCACCATCATCGGTTCCCTGCACGAGGCGCTTCTGATCCTGGAGCGGCTGCACGCCCCCGTCGTCGCCTCCGTCCACGGCCCGGTGGCCGGGGCGGGCATGAGCCTCGCCACCGCCGCCGACCTCTGCATCGCCGCCGACGACGCCAAATTCACCCTGGCCTACGCCCGCATCGGCGCCACGCCGGACGGCTCCGGCACGTACCACCTGCCCCGGCTGGTCGGACTGCGCAAGGCGATGGAACTGGCCATGCTGGCCGACACCATCGACGCGGCCGAGGCGCTGCGCATCGGCCTCGTCAACCGCGTGGTGCCGGCGGCGGCGCTGGCCGATGAGACGCGGGCGCTGGCCGCCCGTCTGGCCGCCGGCCCCACCCGCTCCTACGCCCACATCCGCCGCCTGCTGCGCCAGTCCTGGACGGCGACGCTGACCGAACAGCTCGACGCCGAGCGCGACGCCTTCCGCGCGTCCGCCGCGACGGAGGACTTCAAGGAGGGCATCACCGCCTTCTTCGAAAAACGCGGAGCCGATTTCCATGGCCGCTGACGTGACGCCCCTCGCCACGCCCATCCTGGAGGTCGACGATCTGACGCTGGCCTTCGGCGGCGTGCGCGCGCTGAACGGCGTGACGTTTCCGGTGGCGCGCGGCTCCATCACCTCGGTCATCGGGCCGAACGGGGCGGGCAAGACGTCGCTGTTCAACTCCATCTCCGGCTTCTACAGGCCGACCGGCGCCGTCCGCTTCGAAGGCCAGCCGATCGAGCGGCTGCACGCGCCGCAGCGCGCCAGGCTCGGCCTCGCCCGCACGTTCCAGAACATCGCGCTGTTTCGCGGCATGACGGTGCTGGACAACATCAAGCTGGGCCGCCACGCGCACATGAGGACCGGCGTGCTGGACGCGCTCTTCTACCTGGGCCGCGCCCGGCGGGAGGAGATGGAGCTTCGCCGCGACGTCGAGGAGCGGATCATCGACTTCCTGGAGATCGACCACATCCGCAAGGCCCCCGTGGCCGCCCTGCCCTACGGCCTGCAAAAGCGCGTGGAACTGGCCCGGGCGCTGGCCATGCAGCCCAAGGTGCTGATGCTGGACGAGCCCGTCGCCGGCATGAACCGCGAGGAGACGGAGGACATGGCCCGCTTCATCCTCGACGTGCGCGAGGAATGGGGTGTGACCGTGCTGATGGTCGAGCACGACATGGGCATGGTGATGGACATCTCCGACCACGTGGTCGTGCTGAACTTCGGCACGGTGATCGCGCAAGGCGCGCCGCGCGAGGTGCAGGCGAACCCGGAGGTGGCCGCCGCCTACCTCGGCTCCGGCAACGTCGATGACCTGCGCCAGCGCCTGGGCGCCGATACCCGGCAGGTGGCGTGATGGGGGGCGTGATGGACTTCGACTGGCTCCTCCTCTTCGAGGTCAGTCTGGCCGGGCTCGGCACCGGCGGGCTGTACGCGCTGACCGCGCTCGCCTTCGTCGTCATCTACAAGGCGACGCGCGTGGTGAACCTCGCCATCGGCGAGATCCTGATGCTGGGCGCCTACGCCTTCTTCGGCTTCGCCGCTTCCCTGGCGCTGCCCTGGTGGGCGGCGGCGCTGGGGGCGCTAGCGGTGGCCGGCGTGTTCGGCGCGGTGGTCGAACGGCTCGTCATCCGCCCGATGCTGGGCGAGAGCCCGATCTCCGTCTTCATGGTCACGGTGGGGCTGGGCAGCATGCTGGTGGGCGTGGTCGAGCTGATCTGGACCGCCGACCCGCACCGCCTGCCGGAATTCATGCCCAACACGCCGATCTTCATCGGCGAGGCGTTCCTGGCGCCCAAGATCGGCTACGGCTTCCTGGTCGCCGCCGTGGTGATCGCCGTGTTCGTGCTGGCCTTCCGCTTCTGGCGCGGCGGTGTCGCGCTGCGCGCCACGGCCAGCGATCAGGCGGCGGCCTACTCCATGGGCATCAACGTGCCGGGCGTGTTCTCGCTGGCCTGGGTCATCGCCTGCATGGTGGCGGCGGGGGCCGGCATCCTGGTCGGCTCCATCGGTGGCATCTCCTCCACCATGGGCGTCTTCGGCCTGTCGGTGCTGGTGGTGGTCATCGTCGGCGGGCTGGACAGCGTGCCGGGCGCCCTGGTCGGCGGGCTGTTCATCGGCTTGGTCGAGGCGCTGGCCGGCTCCTACCTGGGCGGCGAATTCAAGTTGCTCGCCACCTTCATGCTGCTGGTCGCGGTGCTGATGGTCCGCCCCTACGGCCTGTTCGGCACCCGCGAGATCGAGAGGCTGTAGGCCATGCGCATCGCGTCCGCCAAGCAAACCTACGCCGCCGACGAGGCGCTGTTCGACAGCGCGGTGCAGCGCGGCTGGTTCGCCGTCCTGCTGCTGGCGCTGGCCCTGTTCCCCTTCGCCGCCGACCAGTACTGGGCCTATCTCGCCTGCCTTGCGCTGATCAACGTGATCAGCGCCACGGGGCTGAACATCCTCACCGGCTACACCGGGCTGGTCAGCCTGGGGCAAGCCGCCTTCATGGGTGTCGGTGCCTACACCGTGGCGGTGCTGGAGGCGCGGCTGGGCACGCCGTTCCTCCTCAACCTGCTGGCCGGCGGCTTCATGGCCGCGGGTGTCGGCATGGTGGTCGGCATCCCCAGCCTGCGGGTGAAGGGGCTGTACCTCGCCATCGCGACCATCGCGGCGTCCTTCATCCTGCACTTCGTCTTCGCCAACTGGACGGCGGTGACGAACGGCGTGAGCGGCATGAACGTGCCGCCGGCCCGCGTTCTCGGCACCGACCTGGACACGCCGTTCAAGCTGTACTGGGTCATCATGCCGCTCGCGGTGCTGATGCTGCTGGGCGCGGCCAACCTGTTCCGCACGCGCATCGGCCGCGCCTTCATCGCCATCCGCGACCGCGACATCTCGGCCGAGGTGCTGGGCATTCCCTTGCTGCGCACCAAGCTCATGAGCTTCGCGCTGTCGTCCTTCTACGCGGGCGTGGCGGGCGGCCTGTGGGCCTACTTCTTCCGCGTGGTGACGCCGGAGAGCTTCCCGCTGATCCTGTCGATCTTCTTCCTGGCCGCCATCATCGTCGGCGGCATGGGGACGATCCTCGGCGCCATCCTGGGCGCCGTGTTCATGACCCTGGTGCCGGAGCTGCTGAAGCTCGGCGTCGGGCTGGTCACCCCGTTCTGGCCCAACGCGGCGGTGGTGCTCTCCCCGGTGCGCACGGTGGTGTTCGGCGCCCTGATCGTCGGCTTCCTGATCTTCGAGCCGCAGGGGCTTGCCGAGATGTGGCGGCGCACGCGGCGCTTCTTCCACCTCTGGCCCTTCAAGACCTGACAACAAACGACGGGAGGACATCACGATGTTGAGGCTTACCAGACGGGGTTTGGGTGCGCTGGCGCTGGCCGCCGGCATGGCGGCGTCGCTGCCGGCGAGGGCTGCCGACGATATCGTGCTGGGCGGCTCGATCCCGATGACCGGCGTGTTCGCCTTCGCCGGCATCGGCATCCAGGCGGGCATCAGCGACTATCTGAAGATCGTCAACGACGCCGGCGGCATCAAGGGCCGCAAGATCCGCTTCGCCTTCGAGGATACGGCCTACAAGGTCGATGCGTCCGTGGCGGTGTTCAACAAGATCGTCGCGCAGGACAAGCCGAACCTCTACTACGGCGATTCGACGGCCTTCTCCAAGACCATCAACCCGGAGCTTGAGCGCAACGGCAACATGATCATGGCCGGTGCGTCCTTCGCGACCGAGCTGAACGATCCGAAGAAGTACCCGCTGCAGTTCATGGCCGGTCCCGACTACACGGAGATGTTCGGCATCCTGCTGCGCTACATCGCCAAGGAAAAGCCGGGCGCCAAGGTGGCCTTCGTCAACTCCGACACCGAATTCGGCCGCGACCCCATCGCGACCTCGGAGAAGAAGGCCGCCGAGCTGGGCCTCAAGGTGGTGGAGAAGATCGTCACCCCGCCGGGCAGCGTCGACGTTTCGACCGAGGTGCTGAAGCTGCGCCGCGCCGCCCCGGACTACACCATCTTCCACGGCTACGTGATGGCGCCGATCCCGGAGTTCATCGCCCAGGCCAAGCAGATGGGCATGACCAGCAAGTTCATGGGCACGTTCTGGAGCATGGACAACTCCATGGTCCAGAAGATGGGCGACCTCGCCGAAGGCTTCATGGGCGTGATGCCCTACCGTTACTATTATGACACCGAGCCGAACGCGCCGATGCTGGCGAAGATCCGGCAGATGCGCCCGGATTACCAGACCACGCCGTACCTGCAGGGCTTCCTCACCGCCATGCTGATGGTCGAGGCGACCAAGCGCACGCTGGACGCCGGGCAGGAGCTGACCGGCAAGAACCTCAAGGCCGCGCTCAACTCCATCAAGGACTTCGACACCGGCGGCATCATCGGCGTTCCGATCTCCATCCCCGGCAACTCGATCCCGGTGGGCCGCATCTACAAGGCCGACGTCCAGAAGAAGCTGATGGTTCCGGCTTCCGACTGGATCAAGCTGGAGCCGTGATCATGGTGGCCGCGGAGCCGATCCTCGAAGTGAACAACATCGAGGTCATCTACAAGAAGACCATCCAGGTCCTCCGTGGCCTGTCGCTCGCGGTGCCGAGGGGGGAGATCGTCGCCCTCCTCGGTTCCAACGGGGCGGGGAAGTCGACCACGCTGAAGGCCATCTCCAACCTGCTGCGCCTGGAGAACGGCGAGGTCAGCGCCGGGCAGATCCGCTTCGACGGCCGCCCGGTGCATGAGCGCACCCCGCACGGCCTGGTGCGCGCCGGCCTCTTCCACGTCATGGAGGGCCGCCGCATCTTCGAGGACCTGACGGTCGAGGAGAACCTCGTCGCCGCCACCTACGCCCGCGACGGCAAGGGCCCCGCGTCGGAACGATTCGACCTCGTCTACGAATACTTCCCCAACCTGCACGCGCGGCGCGCCGTGCGCGCCGGCTATCTGTCGGGCGGCGAGCAGCAGATGCTGGCCATCGGCCGCGCCCTGGTCGCCGAACCGCAGCTCATCCTGCTGGACGAACCGTCGCTGGGCCTGTCGCCGAAGCTGGTGGAGGAGATCTTCAGCATCATCGCCCGCATCAACGCGGAGCAGCGCGTGTCCATGCTGCTGGTCGAGCAGAACGCGGCGGTGGCCTTCGCCGTGGCCTCCTACGGCTACATCATGGAGACCGGCCGCATCGTCATCGACGGCCCGGTCGAACGCCTGACCCGCGACCAGGACGTGCGCGAGTTCTACCTCGGCCTCGGCGGCGCGCACGGCGAGGCGAAGAGCTACCGCGACATCAAACACTACAAACGCCGCAAGCGGTGGTTGTCATGAACGCACCCAGCCTCCCCTCCCTCACGCTGCCGCAGATGCTGCGCGCGCACGCGCGGTCCAACCCGCACGGCATGGCGCTGCGGCAGAAGGACTTCGGCATCTGGAACCCGGTGTCGTGGGAGCGCTATTACCAGCGCGCCCGCCACTTCGGCCTGGGCCTCAAGGCGCTGGGCCTGGGCGAGCGCGGCCACGTCGGCATCATCTCCGAGAACCGGCAGGAATGGGTGTACGCCCAGCTCGGCTGCGGGATGGTGCGGGCGGTGGCGGTCGGCGTCTACCCGACCAGCCCGTCCAATGAGGTCGCCTACGTCCTGGCCCACGCCGACGCCGAGTTCGTCGTCTGCGAGGACCAGGAGCAGACCGACAAGGTGCTGGACGCCCTGGACGACCTGCCCAAGCTGCGCCGCATCATCGTCGTCGACATGAAGGGCCTGCGCCACTACCCGCGCGACCGCATCGTGTCGTTCGCGGAGGTCGAGCGCCTGGGCGCCGAGCGCGAGGCGAAAAGCCCCGGCGAGGTGGACACCCTGCTGGGCGACCAGCGCATGGACGACATCGCGCTGATGGTCTACACCTCCGGCTCGACGGGCAAGCCCAAGGGGGCGATGCTCAGCTTCCGCAACATCCACGCCATCGCTCCCGGCCTGATCGAGCGCCTCGGCCTCACGCCCGCCACCACACACCTGTCCTACCTGCCGCTCTGCCACGTGGCGGAGCAGATGCTGACCACCTTCGCGCCCCTCTACCTGGGCTCCACCGTCAACTTCGGCGAATCCATCCGCACCGTGCAGGAGGATCTGCGCGAGGTGGCGCCCACCATGTTCCTGGGCGTGCCGCGCATCTGGGAGAAGCTGCACTCCGCCATCCACATCAAGATGGCCGAGGCCGGCGGCATCCGCCGCTGGCTGTTCGAACGCGCCATCGCCATGTGCGAGCCGTGGGCGGAGACCATCCCGTCGCGCCGCCCACCCATTGCGCGTCTGGTGTTCGGGTTCTGGTACCTGCTGGTGTTCCGGGCCTTGCTCAACTACATCGGCCTGCGCCGGGCCGGCGTGGCGCTGACGGGTGCCGCGCCCATCTCGCCGAAGATCGTGCGCTTCTTCCGCACGGTGGGCGTGCCGCTGGTCGAGGTCTATGGCCTGACCGAGACGGCCGGCATGGTGACCGGCCAGTCCCTGGACGCGCTGGTCCCCGGCTGCGTCGGCCCGGCCATCGCCGGGGCGGAGGCCAGGGTCGGCGAGCAGGGCGAACTGCTGGTCCGCGCCGGCTGCGTCTTCGAGGGCTACTACAAGAATCCGGAGGCGACGGCGCAGTCCATCCGCGGCGGCTGGCTGCACACCGGCGACGTGGTGGAGGTGGTGGACGGCCAGTTCCGCGTCGTCGACCGCCTGAAGGACATCATGATCACCGCCGGCGGCAAGAACCTCAGCCCGTCGGAGATCGAGAACGCCGTGAAGTCCAGCCCCTACATCAAGGAATGCATCGTCATCGGCGAGGCGCGCAAGTACGTCTCGGCGCTGATCCAGATCGACCTGGAGACGGTCGGCAAGTGGGCGGAGGAGCACAACATCCCCTACACCCACTTCCGCAGCCTGACCGAGAACCCCCGCGTGCGCGAACTGGTGCAGCGGGAGATCGACGCAGCCAACGCGACGCTGGCCCAGGTGGCGCACGTGCGCAAGTTCCACCTGCTGACCAAGGAACTGGACCACGACGACGACGAGGTGACGGCGACCATGAAGGTCCGCCGCTCCAACATCCAGAAGAAATACGCCACCGAGATCGCCGCGCTGTATTGACCGTTCTTCCCTCTCCCCTCCGGGGAGAGGGTGGCCGCCGCAGGCGGCCGGGTGAGGGTAAGGGCAAGGATCCTCGCACGTACCCTCACCCTCCCGCGCCTTGCGCGGCCCCCTCTCCCGGGACGGGAGAGGGGGAAGAAGAAACACAGGGAGCCCTTCCATGAAAGACGCCTACATCGCGGGCTACGTCCGCTCGCCCTTCACCTTCGCGCGCAAGGGCGCCCTGGCCGGCATGCGGCCCGACGACCTGGGCGCCGCCGTCATCCGCGCGCTGATCGAGCGCACCGGCGTGCCCGCCGGCCGGATCGAGGACGTGATCTGGGGCTGCGCCTTCCCGGAGGGCGAGCAGGGCCTGAACATCGGCCGCACCGTGGGCATGCTGGCCGGGCTGCCGGTCACCGTCGCCGGGGCCACCATCAACCGCTGGTGCGGTTCCTCCATCCAGGCCGTGCAGATGGCGCAGGGCATGATCGCCACCAACGCCGGTGACGCCTTCATCTGCGGCGGGACGGAGTGCATGTCGCGCGTCCCCATGATGGGCTTCAACGTGCTGCCCAACCCCGCCTGGACCCGCGAGCAGGTCGAGGACTACATCAGCGTCGGCATCACCGCCGAGCGGGTGGCCGAGCGCTACGGCATCACCCGCGCCGACCAGGACGCCTTCGGCGCGGCCAGCCAGGCCAAGGCGTTCGCCGCCCAGCGCGACGGCCGCCTCGCCGCCGAGATCGTGCCCATCGCGCACGCCGGCACGGTGGTCGAGCACGACGGCTGCGTCCGCGACACCTCGCCGGATAAGCTCGCCGCCCTGAAGCCCGCCTTCCTGGCCGGCGGCACCGTCACCGCGGGCACCTCCTCGCCCATGACCGACGGCGCCACGGCGCTGCTGGTCTGCGGCAAGGACTTCGCCGAAAACAACGGCCTCACGCCCATGGCGCGGGTGAAGAGCTTCGCCGTGTCCGGCTGCGAGGCCGGCGTCATGGGCCTCGGCCCCATCGAGGCGTGCCGCAAGGCGCTCTCCCGCGCCGGCCTGACCATGGCCGACATCGACCTCGTCGAGATGAACGAGGCGTTCGCCGCCCAGGCCATCGCCTGCTGCCGCGAGCTGGGCATCCCGGACGAGAAGCTCAACATCGACGGCGGCGCCATCGCGCTCGGCCACCCGCTGGGCGCCACCGGCGGCCGGCTGGTCGGCAAGGCGGCGCAGTTGCTGAAGCGCACCGGCGGCCGGCACGCCATCGCCACGCAGTGCATCGGCGGCGGCATGGGCATCGCCATGATCCTGGAGGCCGCATGACGGACATGAACATTCGCAAGGCGATGGTGATCGGCGCCGGCTCCATGGGCTCCGGCATCGCGGCGCAGTTCGCCAACGGCGGCGTCCCGGTCATCCTGCTGGACGTCACCGCCGAGGCCGCCCGCGCCGGCGTCGAACGCCAGTTGAAGGCCCAGGGCTTCATGGACCCGTCCGCCGCCGCCCTGGTCGAGGTGGGCGGCATCGCCGACGACCTCCCCCGCGCGTCCGAGGCCGACTGGATCGTCGAGGCGATCGTCGAGGACCTCGCCGTCAAGCGCGACCTCTACGCCAGGCTGGAGGCGGTGCGCCGCGCCGGCACGGCGGTGTCCTCCAACACCTCCACCATCCCCTTGGCGTGGCTGGTCGAGGGGCAGTCGGACGCCTTCAAACGCGACTTCACCATCACCCACTTCTTCAACCCGCCCCGCCATATGCGCCTGATGGAGCTGGTCGCCGGCCCCGCCACGGCCCCCGGGATCGCCGCCAAGGTCCGGGGCTGCGCCGAGCGCGTGCTGGGCAAGACGGTGGTGGATTGCCGCGACACCCCGGCCTTCATCGCCAACCGCCTGGGCTGCTACTGGATGTCGGTGGCGGCGCTGGAGGCGCAGCGCCTCGGCCTGACCGTGGAGCAGGCGGACGCCGTGGCCGGCGCCCCCTTCGGCATCCCGCGCACGGGGATCTTCGGCCTGCTCGACCTCGTCGGCATCGACCTCGTGCCGCTGGTGTGGAGCAGCCTGCTCGGCGCCCTGCCCGCCTCCGACGGCCACCACGCCTTCGACCTGACCAGGGACACGCTGATCCAGCGCCTGATCGCGGAAGGGCGCATCGGCCGCAAGGCCAGGGGCGGCTTCTACCGCATGGTGCCCGGCACCAAGGCGCGCGAGGCCGTGGACCTCGCCACCGGCGACCACCGCCCGCCGCAGGAGGCCAAGGCCAACCGCGACCTCCGCGCCCTCATCGCGCAGGACGACGCCATGGGCCGCTACGCGTGGTCGCTCCTGTCCCACACCATCACCTACACGGCGGCGGTGGCGGCGGAGATCGCGGACGACGCGGCGGCCATCGACACCGCCATGCGGCTCGGCTACGGCTGGGCGCGCGGTCCCTTCGCGCTGGCGGATTCCGTCGGCGGCGCCCTGATCGCGGAGCGTCTGGCGGCGGAGGGGCGTCCGGTCCCCGCCCTGCTCGCCCAGGCCGCCGCCGAGGGCGGCTTCCACCGGCGCGGCCCCGCCGGCCGCGAGGCACGGCTGACCACCGGGGCCTGGGCGCCGCTGAAGCGCCCGGCCGGCGTGCTCGGCCTCGCCGACGTCAAGGACGCCGGGCCGCCGGTGATGGGCAACGCCTCGGCCTCGCTGTGGGACATCGGCGACGGCGTGGCCTGTCTGGAGTTCCACACCAAGATGAACGCCGTCGACCACGGCATCATCGAGATGGTGGAGACGGTCGCCAAGGGCCTGCCCGACGGCTTCCGCGCCCTGGTGATCTACAACGACGACCCGCGCGCCTTCTCGGCCGGCGCCAACCTGAAGTTCTTCGTCGACCGCTTCGACTCCGGCGACCTCGCGGCGCTCGACGCCTTCGTCCTGCGCGGGCAGCAGGCGTTCCGCGCGCTCAAGTTCTCCCCCTTCCCGGTGGTCGGCGCGCCGGCCGGGCTGGCGCTGGGCGGCGGGTGCGAGGTGCTGCTGCACTGCGACGCCGTGCAGGCCCACGCCGAGGCGTACCTGGGCTTGGTCGAACTGAAGGTCGGCATCATCCCCGGCTGGCGCGGCACGACCGAGATGCTGCTGCGTGCCGCCGCTCGCGACGACCGCCCCGCCGGTCCGATGAAGGCGGCGACGGCGGCGTTCGAGGTGATCGCCGGGGCCACCGTCTCCGGCTCCGCGCTCCACGCACGGACGCTGGGCTTCCTGCGCGCGGGCGACGGCATCACCATGAACCGCGACCGCCTGCTCGGCGACGCCAAGGCCAAGGCCCTGTCCCTGGTCGACGGCTACGCCCCGCCGGAGCCCGGCGCGATCGTCCTCCCCGGCCCGTCCGGCCGGGCGTCGCTGATGAACCTCGTCCAGGGCTGGCAGCGCGCCGGCGTGATGACCGGGCACGACGCCGTGGTGGCCGGCTGGCTGGCCCGCGCCTGCACCGGCGGCGACGGCGACCCGCTGGTCCCCGTCACCGAGGACGGGATCGCGGCGCTGGAGCGCGACGCGCTCGCCGCCCTGATCCGCGAACCGGCGACCCAGGCCCGCGTGCGGCACATGATGGACACCGGCAAGCCCCTGCGGAATTGAGGAGGAGAGACACGCCATGGCGGTTTACCGTGCGCCGTTGACGACGTTGCGCTTCCTGCTGAACGAGGTGCTGGACGCCCCCGGCACCCTGACGCGGGCCGGCTGGGAGGACGCTTCGGCCGAGCTGTTCGACGACGTGCTGGCCCAGGCCGGCCGCGTGGCGGGGGAGGTGCTGTTCCCCCTCAACCGCCACGGCGACGAGGAGGGTGCCCGCGTGGAACCCGGCGGCGTGCGCATGCCGGCCGGCTTCCATGACGCCTACCGCGCCTGGGTGGAGGGCGGATGGAACGGGCTGGGCGGTGACCCGGCCTACGGCGGGCAGGGCATGCCGGCGGTGCTCGACACGCTGGTGACGGAGATGGTGTGCGCCGCCAACCTGTCCTTCTCCATCCTGCCCGGCCTGACGCAGGGCGCCATCCGCGCCATCGCCGCGCACGCGAGCGACGAGTTGAAGTCCCGCTATCTGCCGAACATGGTTTCCGGCCGATGGACCGGCGCCATGGCGCTGACGGAGCCGCACGCCGGCACCGACCTGGGCATCCTGCGCACGAAGGCGGAACCGGTGGGCGACGGCTCCTACCGCGTGACCGGCCAGAAGATGTTCATCTCGGCCGCCGACCACGACCTGACCGACAACCTCGTCCACCTCGTGCTGGCCCGCCTGCCCGACGCGCCGCCGGGCACGCGCGGCATCAGCCTGTTCCTGGTGCCCAAGGTGCTGCCCGACGGTGCGCGCAACCCGTGGTCCGTCCTGTCGGTCGAGCACAAGATGGGCCTGCACGCCTCGCCCACCTGCGTGGTCGCCTACGACGGCGCCACCGGCTGGATGGTGGGGGAGCCGCACCGCGGCTTGCCCGCCATGTTCACCATGATGAACCACGAACGCCTCTTCGTCGGCATCCAGGGCATCGGCGTGGGCGAGTGCGCCGCGCAGTCGGCCGCCGCCTACGCGCGCGACCGGCTGCAGGGCCGCGCCCCCGACGGCCCCCGCGCCCCCGACAAGCCGGCCGACCCCATCGTGGCGCACCCCGACGTGCGGCGCATGGTGCTCACGGCCCGCGCGCTGACCGACGCCGGCCGCACGCTCGCCGCCTGGACCGCGCTGCGCCTGGACCGCGCCCACCACGGCGCCGACCCGGCGGTTCGGGAGGAGGCGGAGGACTGGGCCGCGCTCATCACCCCCATCGTCAAGGCCGCCGGCACCGACTTCGGCTTCGACGCGGCGGTGCTGGCGCAGCAGGTGATGGGCGGGCACGGCTACGTCCGCGACTGGGGTGTCGAACAGCTTGTCCGCGACGTGCGCGTGACGCAGATCTACGAGGGCACCAACGGCGTCCAGGCGCTCGACCTCGTGCAGCGCAAGCTGGGCATGGCCGGCGGGCGCCCCTTGCGCCGCCTGTACGCCGCGCTGGACGAAGCGGTCGCCGCCCTGGAGGCGCATCCCGACACCGCCGACCTCGCCCCGCCGCTGGCCGACGCGGTGCAGCGTCTGCGCCGCGTGGTGGCGTGGCTGGGCGAGGCGGCCGGGCGCTCGCCGCTGGAACCGGCGGCGGCGGCCACCGACACGCTGCGCCTGTTCGCGCTGGTCACCTACGGCTGGATGTGGGCGCTGACCGCCGGCGCGGCGGCGCGCCGCCCGGCCGGCTACGACCCGGCGTACCTCGCGTCGCGCGTTGCGCTGGCGCGCTTCTTCATGCACCGTCTGCTGCCCGACGTGCTGGCCCTGGAGGCGCGCATCCGCACCGGCCACGCCAGCGTCACCGCAGCGGAGCTTGGGCTGGAGGATGAGACCATCGCCTGACGATGAGCAAGGCCCGGTGCCGGACATCCTGGCGCCGGGCATGCGCGTCCTGTTCGTCGGCTTCAACCCCGGCACCCGCTCCGGCCGGATCGGCCACAACTACGCGGGGCCGGGCAACCAGTTCTGGCGCCTGTTGCACGCCGCCGGCCTCACGCCGCGCCTGCTGCGGCCGGAGGAGGACCGGGCGATGGTGCAATGGGGCCTCGGCTCCACCAACCTCGTCGCCCGCGCCACGCCCGGCGCCGCCGACCTCAGCCGGGCCGAGCTGGCGGCCGGCGCCCCGCGCATCGCCCGTATCGTGGCGCAGTACCGCCCGAGGGTCGTCGCCTACACCGGCAAGGGCGTCTATCTGCCCGCCTCGGGCCGCGACCGCGCCGACTGGGGCGCGCAGCCGGACGGCCTGTTCGCGCCGGCCATCGACGTCGTCCTCCCCTCCCCCAGCGGCCTCGCCCGCCTGCCCTTCGAGGAAAAGCTGCGCTGGTACCGCGTGGTCAAGGCGCTGATCGCATAGATCATTGAATTATTGTGAAATGCAGAATTGCACATTTCACATATGCGTTTTCATGTTGACGCCGACCCCATGACCAAGATAGACATGCCTCCGGACGCCCACCGTGGGCGACCCGCGGCTTTTGACCATGCAGCTTGCGCCGCGTCACCAAATGCTAAAGCGCCACGATGCCGGTCGTGGACCTGATGAAGGAGTGACCGGATATGAGCACCGATCCGTTCCACGCCTCCCCCGCCCTGCCGCGCACCCTGCCGTTCGCGTGCCGAATGCGGGCCTTGATGTGTCGCTGCGGCCGCTGATGCCGCGCCGCGCGGCCTGACGCCGCGCCCAGTCCCAAGACCATCGCACGAACGAACGCGCCCACGCATCCGCGGGCGCGTCTGGGGGAGTTCACGCCATGAGCAACCAGGCTTTCGCCATCGAAGTCCACGGCCACACCGCCGGCATCGTCGTCGCCGAGCACCGCGGGTTCACCTTCTTCGCCTCCGACTGGGCCTTCAAGGAGCTCGACCGCCGCACCTTCCGCCACGTCGGACAGGCCGAGCGCGCCGCCCAGAACCTCTACACCGAGATTTCCCGGCGGCATCGCCGCTGATCCGCGGGAAAACGCGAAGATTCATCCCACGATCGTCTTCGACACGACCGGCAAGGTCTATCCGGCGCGCGGTTCCGGCGCGCCGGTGGCGGCCATCACCGATGTTTCCTTCTCCGTCGAACGCGGCGAGGGGGGCGGTTTCATCGGCCGCTCCGGCGGGCTTCCCTCCCCCAGCGGGGCTGGGGGAGGAACTGAAATCACGCCGCCGCCCCGCAGCACTTCTTGTACTTCTTGCCGCTGCCGCACGGGCACGGGTCGTTGCGGCCGACCTTCACGGCGTGGCGCGGGCGCGGGCCCAGGGCGCCGTCCACGTACCACCAGCGCCCGTCGCGCCTGGTGAAATGGCCGGTCTCATGGTGCACGGCCTCCTGCCCGTTCAGCTTGAAGCGGGCGACGAACTCCACGTAGCCCTCCTCGTCGCCTTCGCGGCCGGCCTCGGTGGACTTCACCTGCAGGCCCAGCCATTCGGCCGTCTGCGACCATTCGGTCACGCTCTTGCGGTCGAAGTCGTCGCGCGTCTCCGGCAACAGGGTGTCGTGCAGATAGTCGATGTTGCCGGTGGTGAACGCCGAATAGCGCGAGCGCATCAGCGCCTCCGCCGTCGGCGCCGCCGCCGTGCCGGCGAGGTAGGGGCCGCAGCAGGTGTCCAGCGTCTTGCCTGAGCCGCAGGGGCAGTCGGTCATGGGAATCGGGCCTCCGTTTCGAACGCGCCCCTCATAGCGCAAGCGCGGCCCACCGATCAATCTTCCCTCCCGACACGCCCTGTTGACATGGCACGCGAACGATTAAAGGTTAGGCCCCCGCCACCCGTTTCCCGGTCCCGCTCCCCATGCCCGACGCTTCCACGCTCGCCATCCTCCTCGGCGCCGCCTTTCTAGCTGGTGCCATGAACGCCATGGCCGGGGGCGGCAGCTTCCTCACCCTGCCGGCGCTGATCTTCTCCGGCGTGCCGCCGGTCGCCGCCAACGCCACCGGCACCGTGGCGCTTCTGCCCGGATACATGAGCAGCGCGTACGGCTTCCGCCACGACCTGGAACCGGTGGACGGCGTGGGCCTCGTCTGGCTGTCGGCGGTCAGCCTCATCGGCGGCCTGCTGGGCGCCGGCCTGCTGCTGCTCACCTCCGACGCGGCGTTCGGCGTGATCGTGCCGTGGCTGCTGCTGTTCGCCACCGTGCTGTTCGCCTTCGGCGCCCGCCTCTCGGCGTGGCTGAAGCGCCAGGGCATCCACGGCAAAGGGGCCATGCTGGGCGGGCTGTTCGCCGTGTCGGTGTACGGCGGCTATTTCAACGGCGGGCTCGGCATCCTGCTGCTGGCGCACCTCAGCCTGTTCGGACTGAGCAGCCTGAACGCCGCCAACGGCCTGAAGAACCTGCTGTCCGCCGTGCTCACCGCCATCGCCGTGGCCGCCTACGCGGCCGGCGGGGCCGTGCACTGGACGGCGGCGCTGCTGATGATGCTGGGCACCATCGCCGGCGGCTACGCGGGCGCCCGGCTGGCGCGGCGCATTCCCGCCTCGAAACTAAGGCCGGGCATCGTCGCCGTCGGGCTGATCATGTCGGTTCTGTTCTTCCTCCGCTGACGCCGCACCTCTATAACGGTCCCCCCTGCAGACCCTCGGGAGCCATCGGCCGTGAGCAAGATCCCCGCCACCATCATCACGGGCTTCCTCGGCGCCGGGAAGACCAGCCTGATCCGCCACCTGCTGGCGAACGCGGGCGGCCGGCGGCTGGCGCTGGTGATCAACGAGTTCGGCGACCTCGGCGTCGACCGCGAGCTGCTGGCCGGCTGCGGCGTCGAAAACTGCCGGGAGGAGGACATCGTCGAGCTGACCAACGGCTGCATCTGCTGCACCGTCGCCGACGACTTCCTGCCCACCATCACCGCCCTGCTGGCCCGCCCCGACCGCCCCGACCACATCGTCATCGAGACCAGCGGCCTCGCCCTGCCCAAGCCGCTGGTGAAGGCCTTCAACTGGCCGGAGGTGCGCACCCGCGTCACCGTGGACGGCGTGATCGCCGTCATCGATTCGGAGGCCGTGGCCGCCGGCCGCTTCGCCCCGGACATGGAGGCGCTGGCCGCCCAGCGGCAGGCCGACCCCAGCCTGGACCACGAAAGCCCGCTGGAGGAGCTGTTCGAGGAACAGATCCTGTCCGCCGACATGGTGGTGCTGAACAAGGCCGACCGCGTCGACGAAGCCACCCTCGCCCGCGTGCGCGCCGAGGTGGCGGAGCACCTGCGCCCCGCCGTCAAGACCGTCGTCTCCACCCAGGGCGCCGTTGCCCCCGACGTGCTGCTGGGCCTGGGTGCGGCGGCCGAGGACGACCTCGAGTCCCGCCGCTCCCACCACGAGGAGGAGGGCGACGACCACGACCATGACGAGTTCGAGAGCTTCGTCGTCACCCTGTCCACGGTCAAGGACCCCGCCGAGTTGGAGGCGCGCATCCGAAGCGCCGCCGCCACGCACGACATCCTGCGCGTCAAGGGCTTCCTCGACGTGGCCGGCAAGGCGATGCGGCACGTGATCCAGGGGGTGGGCGACCGCATCCAGGGCTATTACGACCGCCCGTGGAAGCCCGGCGAGGCGCGCGAGACGCGGCTGGTGGTGATCGGCCAGCGCGGCCTGGACCGCGACGCGATCGCGGCGGCCCTGGCCGCCCAGCCCATCCAATAGGGCAGCCATGCACCTCCTGGCCGCGCAGCCCGGCAGCCTGGGCGACGGCGGCGAGGCCGTCGATCTCGGCCAGACGCCGGCCGATGTCGTCTTCCTGTCGTCGGCCGACAGCGAGCTGGCCTGCCTTGCCGCGGCGCGCGACCGGCTGGGCGAGGACGCCCCCACCCTGCGCCTCGCCAACATCCTGCAGCTCGGCCACAACCTGTCGGTCGACGTCTACGCCGAGAACACGGTCGCGCACGCGCGCCTCGTGATCCTCCGCCTGCTGGGTGGCGAGCGCTACTGGCCCTACGGCCTGGAGCAGATCGCCGAAATCTGCCGGCGCCATGACATTCCCCTCGCCGTCCTGCCCGGCGACGACCAGCCGGACGCCGAACTGGTGCGCCGCTGCACCGTGCCGGCCGATGCCGCGCACCGGCTCTGGCAGTACGGTGTGCACGGCGGCATCGACAACGCGGTGGAGCTGCTGCGCTACGCCCGTGCCCTGCTGGGCGACGAGGTGGCGTGGCGCGAGCCGGTGCCGCTGCTGCGCGCCGGGCTCTACTGGCCCGGCGACGCGCGGCCCGACCTGGACGCGCTGCGCCGCCACTGGACGGACGGCGCGCCGGTGGCGGCGCTGGTCTTCTACCGCGCGCTGGTGCAGGCGGGAAACGTCGCGGTGCTCGACGCGCTGGTGGAGGCGTTGCGCGCCGAAGGGCTCAACCCGCTGCCCATCCACACCAGCAGCCTGAAGGAGGGCGCGGCGGCGGCCGTCGTCGCCGAACTGCTGGGCGCGGCCAAGCCGGACGTCATCCTCAACGCCACCTCCTTCGCCGTGTCGCAGCCGGGCGCGGCCCGCACACCGACGCCGTTCGACGAGGCGGATTGCCCGGTTCTGCAGGTGGTGTTCTCCGGCGGTTCGGAAGCGGCGTGGCGATCCGGATCCGCCGGCCTGTCGGCGCGCGACATCGCCATGAACGTGGCCCTGCCGGAAGTGGACGGCCGCATCCTCGCCCGCGCCGTCAGCTTCAAGGCCGAAGCCCGCCGGCACGAGCCGACGCAGAGCTGGATCCTCGACTACCGCCCCGTCCCCGACCGCGTCGCCTTCACCGCGCAACTGGCGTCCGCCTGGGCACGCCTGCGCCGCACGCCGCCTTGCGAACGCCGCGTCGGCATCGTGCTGGCGAACTACCCGAACCGCGACGGGCGCTTGGCGAACGGCGTCGGTCTCGACACGCCGGCCGGCGTGGTGGAGGCGTTGGCCGCCATGCGCGCCGCCGGCTACACGGTCGACGGCGCGCCCGCGGACGCCGCCGCCTTGATGGCCGGGATGCAGGCCGGCGTGACCAACGACGTGACCGCGCTGGACGGCCGCGCGGTGCACGAGACACTGAGTCTTGTGGACTACCAGAGGTTTTTCGATGGGCTGCCGGAGGCGGTGCGGCGCGCCGTTCTTGAGAGGTGGGGGGAGCCGAAGGACGATCCCTTTGTGGGGTCGGTACCTTCCGGTGTCCGCGCCTTCCGCCTCCCCGCGCTCCGCTATGGCAACGTCGCCGTCGCCATCCAGCCGGCGCGCGGCTACAACCTCGACCCGGCGGGCAGCTACCACGACCCGGCGCTGGTGCCGCCGCATTCCTACCTCGCCTTCTACGCGTGGCTGCGCCAGAGCTTCGGCGCCCACGCCGTGATCCACTTCGGCAAGCACGGCAACCTCGAATGGCTGCCCGGCAAGGCGCTGGCGCTGTCGGACTCCTGCTTCCCGGAAGCAGCATTCGGCCCCCTGCCCCACCTCTACCCGTTCATCGTCAACGACCCCGGCGAGGGCACGCAGGCCAAGCGCCGCGCCTCGGCCGTCATCCTCGACCACCTCACCCCGCCGCTGACCCGCGCCGAGAGCTACGGCCCGCTGCGCGAGCTGGAGATGCTGGTCGACGAGTACTACGAGGCCGCGTCGCTCGACCCCCGCCGCATCCCGGAGTTGCGGTCGCGCATCCTCGACCTCTCCGCCGCCACCGGCCTCGCCGCCGACTGCGGCGTCGCCCCCGACGACGATCCGCAGGAAGCACTGGACAAGCTCGACCGTCATTTGTGCGAGCTGAAGGAGCTGCAGATCCGCGACGGCCTGCACGTCTTCGGTCGCGCCCCCGAGGGGGATCTGCTCGACAACCTGCTGGTGGCGCTCGCCCGCCTGCCGCGCGGGCCTGGGCAGGGCGCCGACGCCTCGCTGATCCGCGCCCTGGCCGCCGACCTGAACCTCACCGGCTTCGACCCGCTCGACGCCGACATGGCCGCCCCCTGGACCGGCCCGCACCCGGCCGCCCTGACCGGCCCCGACGCGTGGCGCACCGCGGGCGACACGGTGGAGCGCCTGGAACGGCTCGCGCTCCGCCTCGTCTCCGGCGACACCGCCCCCGAACCGGGCTGGACGCGCACCGCCGCCGTGCTCGCCTGGATATCCTCCCACCTGCGCCCCACCGTCCAATCCTGCGGTCCCGCCGAGATCGACGGGCTGCTGCGCGGCCTCGCCGGCCGCTTCGTGCCGCCCGGCCCGTCGGGCGCCCCGACGCGCGGCCGGCCGGAGGTGCTGCCCACCGGCCGCAACTTCTACTCCGTCGATACCCGCGCCGTGCCGACCCCGGCGGCGTGGGCGCTCGGCTGGGCCTCGGCCATGCGGGTGGTCGAGCGCTACATGCAGGAGCACGGCGACTGGCCGCGCACGCTCGCCCTCTCCGCCTGGGGCACGGCCAACATGCGCACGGGCGGCGACGACATCGCCCAGGCTTTGGCGCTGATGGGCGTGCGCCCGACGTGGGACGCCGGCACCGGCCGCGTCACCGGCTTCGAGATCATGCCCGCCGGCGTGCTCGACCGCCCGCGCGTGGACGTGACGCTGCGCGTCTCCGGCTTCTTCCGCGACGCCTTCCCGGCGCAGATCGAGCTGGTGGACGCGGCCGCGCGCGCCGTCGCCGCGCTGGACGAGCCCGAGGACGTGAACCCCCTGGCCGGGCGCGTGCGCGCCGACCGCGCCCGGCTGGAAGCCGCCGGGGTGCCGCGCGACGAGGCCGCCAAGCGCGCCGGCTACCGCGTTTTCGGCTCCATGCCGGGCGCCTACGGGGCGGGCCTGCAGGCGCTGATCGACCAACGCGGCTGGGAGACGGACAAGGACCTCGCCGACGCCTACCTCGCCTGGGGCGGTTACGCCTACGGCGCGCAAGCGCACGGCGCCCCCGCCCGCGCCCAGTTCGCCGAGCGGCTGTCGTCGGTCGAACTCGTCCTGCACAACCAGGACAACCGCGAGCACGATCTGCTGGACAGCGACGACTACTACCAGTTCGAGGGCGGCATCACGGCGGCCGTGCGCGTGCTGTCCGGCCAGCAGCCGGAGGTGTTCCACACCGACCACTCCCGCCCCGAATCCCCGCGCGTCCGCACCTTGAAGGAGGAGATCGCCCGCGTGGTGCGCGCCCGCGTGGTGAACCCCAAGTGGATCCGCGGCGCCATGCGCCACGGCTACAAGGGTGCCTTCGAGCTGGCCGCCACCGTCGACTACCTGTTCGCCTTCGCCGCCACCGCGCGCTGCGTCGGCGACCACCATTTCGACGCGGTGTTCGAAGCCTATGTCATGGACGACGAGGTGCGCGCCTTCATGGCGGACGCCAACCCGGCGGCGCTCAAGGAGATGGCCGAACGCCTGCTGGAGGCGCTCGACCGCGGCCTGTGGCGCCCGCGCGCCAACGCCGCCCACATCACGCTGAAGGAAATCAGCGGACAAGGAGGGGATGAGGAATGACCGAGGAAATCAACGACGGCGGCGAGGACGTCAACGCCCGCCACGCCGAGAAGATGGCCAAGAAGAAGGCCGCGCGCGACCGCATGCTGGCCGGCAAGACCATCGAGAAGGGGTTGCTGATCGTCCACACCGGCAAGGGCAAGGGCAAGTCGACGTCCGCCTTCGGCATGGTGATGCGCGCCGTCGGCCACGGCATGCGCGTGGGCGTCGTGCAGTTCGTCAAGGGCAAGTGGGCGACCGGCGAGCGCACGGTGCTGGAACGCTTCCCCGACCTCGTCGAGTTCCACGCGCTGGGCGAGGGCTTCACCTGGGAGACACAGGACCGCGAGCGCGACATCGCCTCGGCCCGCGCCGCGTGGGAGGCCGCCCGGCGCCTGATCGACGACCCGGACGTGCGCATGGTCCTCCTGGACGAGTTGAACATCGTGCTGCGCTACGGCTACCTGCCGCTGGAGGAGGTGCTGGAGGGGCTGCGCAACCGCCCGGCCGACACCCACGTGATCGTCACCGGCCGCAACGCCGCCGAGGAACTGATCGAGGCCGCCGACCTCGTGACCGAAATGACGATGGTGAAGCACCCCTTCCGGGACGGAGTGAAGGCGCAGGCCGGAATCGAATTCTGAAGGCCGGAAATCCAACGGACGGGGACGCCTCAACCGGCGTGGTTATTCCCCGTCCACCCCGGCCGTGTCCACGCTTCACCCGGAATCCCCATCGCCCGCGATAGGAAATTTCAATAAAACGGAGGCGGAACAATTCACCGCACCAAGGGTGCTGCCCCATGAACGTCGCAACGATCGCGCAGCGTCTGTTCGCCGGTGACCTGTACTACGCCCTCGGGCGGTTCGAATCGGTGCGCCGCGGTTACAGCCTTCTCTGCGCGCTCGTTCAGAACGCAGAGGAGCCTGCGGTCGCCCCGGCGGCCCTCCCCACCCTTTTCCCGCGCGTTTCCATCGACAACGCGCTCGCCGCGATCCGCCGCGATTCCGTCTCCTTCGGCTTCGACCTGCCGCCCGACGTGCTGGCCGGGATCCAGCACTTCGCCGACACCGCCGAGTGCCGCGAGCGCGGCCGGGAGCAGACCTTCCGCCGCGCCGACGTGGTGCGGGGCCGCCTCGCCGACGGCACGCCCCTGGTGCACGGCCTGATCGACAACCCGATGCGCTGCGCCGCCGTGCGCCGCGTCTGCGAGGATCCCGTTCTGGTGGAGGCGGCCGGCCGCTTCCTGGGCTACCGCGTCCGGCGCGTGCTGCCGCGCGTGTTCTGGAGCTTCGCGTCGGGCGTGTCGGACGACGAACGGCGGCGGCGCGGGCAGACCATCGACTGGCACTTCGACGTGCACGACTACAACTTCATCTCCGCCTGCTTCTACCTGTCGGACGTCGACCGGGGGGCCGGCCCGCACGCCCTGCTGCGCGGCTCGCACACCGGCAAGCCGGCGCGCATGCTCCTGGGCTCCGCCAACGCGCGTGACGAGGAGGTGTTCGAGCATTTCGGCCGCGACCGGGTGATGGTGATCGAGGGACCCGCCGGCACCGGCTTCCTGGAAGACACGTCCTGCTATCACAAGGCCATGCCGCCCACCGAGCGCGACCGCCTGATGTTCCAGATCTGGTTCAGCTAAGGCCGTTCGAAGGGCCCAACGTCATCAGCGCCCCATCATGCCTTGCAGGGCCGATCCCATACCGCCGCCCCCGCCCTGCTGCCGCTCCCGCGCGGACTGGTCGAAGGTGCGCGACGGCGCCGGGGCCGGCGGCGCCGAGGACGCGCTCGGCGGCGGTGCGGGCGGTGGCGAGGAGGGCCGCGTCGGCCGCACCTGGCTGAGCTGGCCGCCGATCGTGCTGCCCATGCCGCCCCCGCCGCCCATGTCGCGCATCGGCTCCCGCAGTTGCGTGCCCAGGTCCGGGCGCGGCGGATCGGGCCGGCGCGGCTCCTCGCGCCGATAGCGGTCGCGGTCACGGTGTCGGTCGCGGTCCCAATCCCGGTCGTAATGGCGGTAGCGGGGCCGCCCCTCGATGATCACCGGCGGCGAATAGCTGTAGTAGCCGCCGTAAGTTCCATAGCCGGGGCTCCCATAGGTGGGATAGCCGTAGCCGTAACCGGGCTGGTAGCCGTAATCGTCGTACCCATACCCGTAACCGTCGTCCAGCTCCGCGCAGGCCCCGAGACCAAGCAGCAACGCAGCCGACAGCACCCGCATCCGCGCCGACATCGGCATCCTCCCACGCAGAGTGTTTCCCAAGAAGTGAACACGCGGACGGACGCTTTCATCCCGCCGCGTCGACCACATGAAGAAAAGACCCGCAGACCGCACCCCGCCGGCTGCCCAGGACACCCAGGTCGCCACCGCGCGCGTCCCACGCCTGGAACAGCGGCGCCTCGGCATCGGCGGCAACGGTGCTGGCGTAATGGAACTCATGCCCATGCAGCGCCGTGCCGCGCGGCCCCCACGGCCCGTCGGCCAGCGTCACCGCGCGGCGGTAACCCAGGTGCAGCCGGCGCTTGGCGAAGGACGTCGCGACCGGCAGCAGCCCGGCCATAGTGTACGCCTTCCCGTCCGCGTCCTCCAGCCCCTCGCCCAGCACCATGTAGCCGCCGCACTCGCCATAGACCGTCGCACCACGCGCCGCCGCGTCCCGCAAGCCCCCCAGGAAGCGGCCGTTGCCGGCCAGCCGCCCGGCGTGCAGCTCCGGGTAGCCGCCGGGCAGGTATACGGCATCGGCGCCCGCATCCGGCGCCTCGTCGGCCAGCGGCGAGAAGGGCAGCAGTTCCGCCCCCAGCGCGCGCCAGCCTTCCAGCAGGTGCGGGTAGGCGAAGGCGAACGCCGCGTCACGCGCCACGGCGATGCGCTGGCCCAGCGGCGGCAGGGGGGAACCGCCCGCCGCGTCCCCCCCCTCACCGAGCCGCCCCGGCCGGGCCACGCCCCGCAGCGCCTCCAGGTCCACGGCCGCCGCCAGCACCGCCCCGGCGCGCTCCAGCACGCCGTCCAGCTCCGCGTGCTCCTCCGCCTGCACCAGCCCCAGGTGGCGGTGCGGCAGGTCGAGCGCGGCATCGCGCCGCACCGCGCCCAGCACCGGCACGCCCAGCGGCACCACCGCGCCACGGACCTGCGCCTCGTGCGAGGCGCTGCCGACGCGGTTGAGGATGACGCCCGCCACCTCCACGTCGGCCCGGAAGCCGCGGAACCCGTGCAGCACCGCCGCCGCCGACGCCCCCTGCCGCGCCACATCCAGCACCAGCACCACCGGCCAGCCGGCCGCCGCCGCCAGATCCGCCGTGGAACCGGTGCCGTCCGCCGCCCCGTCGAACAGGCCCATGACGCCTTCCACGACCAGCAGCTCCGCCCCCTCGCCCGCCAGCAAGGCCAGCCGCGCCAGCGTCGCCGGGCGCATCGCCCAGGGGTCGAGGTTGCGGCACGGCCGCCCGCTGGCCGCTTCGTGGAAGCGCGGGTCGATGTAGTCCGGCCCGACCTTGCACGACGACACCGCCACCCCGGCGGCGCGCAGCGCGCGCAGCAGGCCCAGCGTCACCACCGTCTTGCCGCTGCCCGAGGCCGGCGCGGCGATGACCAGTCCGGGCGTCCGTCCGGGCGTCAACGCCCGCCCAGCACGGCGTGCAGGTTCACCACCGGCCCGACGACGATCAAGGCCGGCGGCTCGATGCCGCTCGCCGCCACGTCCTCCGCCGCGCGCCCCAGCGTGGTGACCAGCACCGTCTGCTCCGGCAGGGTGGCGTTGTTCACCACCGCCACCGCCTCGTCCGCCCCGCGCCCGCCCTCCATCAGCTTCTGCGCGATGACGCCGATGTGCTTCAGCGCCATGTACAGCACCAGCACGTGCGTGCCGCGCGCCAGCGCCCCCCAGTCCAGCGCGTCCGGCACCTCGCCGGTGGTCGAATGGCCGGTGGCGAAGGTCACCGCCTCGCCGCTCTCGCGGTGCGTCACCGGGATGCCGGCGTAGGCGAGGCCGCCGATGCCGGCGGTGATGCCCGGCACCACGCGGAACGGCACGCCGGCCTCGGCCAGCGCCAGGCACTCCTCGCCGCCGCGGCCGAACACGAACGGGTCGCCGCCCTTCAGGCGCAGCACGCGCTTGCCCTGGTGCGCCAGCTCGATCAGCCGGCGGGAGATGTCCGGCTGCTTGGCCGACGGCTTGCCGCCGCGCTTGCCGGCGAATTCCAGCTCGGCCCGCGGGCCGGCCAGTTCCAGCACCCCCTTGCCGACCAGCGCGTCGTACACGACGATGTCCGCCTGCCGCAGCGCGTTCAGCGCGTGCAGGGTCAGCAGGCCGGGATCGCCCGGCCCGGCGCCCACCAGCCACACCGAACCCGGTTCGAACACCGGCAAGCCCAGGTTGGAAAACTCGGGATCGGGAAACTCCGTGGCGCTCATGCACATCCTCCGCTGGGCAAGCCCCTGTGGTGGACCTATAAACCAAACCATGACCGGCAAACCAGCGAGCAAACCGGAAACGCCGCTTCGGCACGGCTGGACGACGGGTGCGTGCGCCACGGCGGCCACCAAGGCCGCCTACGCCGCGCTGCTGACCGGCGCCTTCCCCGACCCGGTGGAAATCGTGCTGCCGCGCGGCGAGCGCCCGTCCTTTCCCCTCGCCCGCACCGCCTTGGACGGCGAAACGGCGACCGCCGGCATCGTCAAGGATGCCGGCGACGACCCGGACGTGACGCACGGCGCCCTGGTCCTCGCCACCGTCCGTCCCGGCCCGCCCGGCAGCGGCGTCACCTTCCGCGCCGGCCCGGGTGTCGGCACCGTCACCAAGCCCGGCCTGCCCCTGCCGCCCGGCGAGCCCGCCATCAACCCGGTTCCCCGCCGGATGATCGCCCAGGCCGTGGCCGAGGTCGCGGCGGCCTTCGGTGGCGGCGGCGACGTGGTGGTGGAGATTTCCATTCCCGGCGGCGCCGAACTGGCGGCGAAGACGTGGAACCCGCGCCTGGGCATCGTCGGCGGCCTGTCGATCCTCGGCACCACGGGGGTGGTCGTGCCCTTCTCCTGCTCGGCCTGGATCCATTCCATCCAGCGCGGCGTGGACGTGGCGCGCGCCGCCGGCCTGCGCCACGTCGCCGGCTGCACCGGATCGACCTCCGAGGCCGCCGTGCGGCGCCTGCACGGGCTGGAGGAACAGGCGCTGCTGGACATGGGCGACTTCGCGGGCGGCCTCCTGAAGTACCTGCGCCGCCACCCGCTCCCCCACCTGACCATCGCCGGCGGCTTCGCCAAGATCACCAAGCTGGCGCAGGGGGCGATGGACTTGCACTCCGGCCGCAGCGAAGTGGACTTCGACTGGCTCGCCGACCGGCTGGCGGAGTGCGGCGCCGACCCCGGCCGGGTCGCCGCCGCGCGCGCCGCCAACACCGCCAAGCAGGTGCTGGATTCCGCACCCGGCCTGCCGCTGGCCGACCGCGTGGCGGCCGAGGCGCGGCGCGTCGCGCTGGCCGTGCTGGACGGTGCCCCGGTGGCCGTCGACGTGCTGGTGGTGGACCGCGCCGGCACGCCCGTCGGCCGCGCGGAGGCGTGATGCGGCGCATCCTCATCCTCGGCGGCACGGCGGAGGCGGCGGACCTCGCCCGCGCCCTGGTCGGACGCCCGGACCTGGACGTCGTCACCGCGCTTGCCGGCCGCACCCGCGCGCCGGCCGCGCTGCCCGGCCGCGTGCGCGTCGGCGGCTTCGGCGGCGCGCAGGGCTTGGCGGATTACCTCGCCGCCGAGGGCATCGCCGCGCTGATCGACGCCACGCACCCCTTCGCCGCGACGATCTCCGCCAACGCCGTGGAGGCCTGCCGCCGACGCCCCACGCCGCGCCTCGCCCTGGTCCGCCCGCCCTGGGCCCCCCGGCCCGGCGACCGCTGGACCGGCGTGCCCGACCTGCCCGCCGCCGCCGCGGCGCTGCCGGCGCACGCGCGGGCGCTGCTCGCCATCGGCCGGCAGGACCTGGGTCCTTTCGCCGGCCGCGCCGACGTGTGGTTCCTGATCCGCAGCGTCGACCTGCCGGACGGCCCCCTGCCGCCGAACCACGTCCTCCTGACGGCACGCGGCCCGTTCCGCGTCGCCGACGAACAGGATCTGCTCACCACGCACCGCATCGGCGTCGTGGTCGCCAAGAACAGCGGCGGCAACGATGCGAAGCTGGACGCGGCGCGGCGGCTGGGGCTGCCGGTGATTCTGGTGGAGCGCCCCGCGCCCCCGCCGGGCGAGCGGGCGGCCACGGTGGCGGACGCGTTGGCGTGGCTGGACGCCCACCGTTGACAATATTCCTGAACTGCCGGCATAGTGGATGCGATCATGGGGGTGTCGTGCGTGCCCGCTTCGCCCCCTCCCCAAAGAAGCGCCACCCCCGAATGCGCACACCCCCGCAAGACCGTATCATCCGGTAACATCGGGTAACATTCGCGGCTCCAGGAAGCGGCGCATGACATAGGCATCGTACCGCCCCGGCCGCTCCGGGCGCATCGGCCGCTCCGGCTGGTGGGCGGAGCGCCACAGCGCGTACTGGGCGATGACCGCCAGCCGCTCGCTCTTCTGCGGCAGCAGACCCTTGTGCACGCCGCGGGTGTCGGCCAGGAAGCACATGCCCTTGCGGCCGGTCAGCGTTACGAAACGGTCGCGGCCGAACGCCGCCGCCACCTCGTCGTCGCTCATCGCGCGGGGGTGGTAGAGGGCGGGATCGTCGTGCGTGTTGGCGACGTAGACGTGCGGGCCCCCCGTCTCGTCCACGTCGGTCAGGTAGATGAACAGCTTGATGAAGCGCAGCCCGTCGAAGTCGCGGTGGAAGCGCTGCGAGCCCTTGGCCCCCGCCCGCTCCGGATAGGCCCACCAGCAGTTCAGGAAGCCCAGCGTCGGCTTGCAGCCGAACACGCGCTCGATGGTGCCCAGCACCAGCGGATGCGCCAGCGCGTCCACGATGTGCGGCGCGTTGACGATCTGCTGGTCGGTGTACCAGCCCATGTTGGTCTCGTCGCTGGGGATCGCGTGCGGCTGGAACTGCCCCAGGTGCGGACGCCAGGGGTCGTGGCAGAGCTGCCCCTCGAAGTGGTCGCGCATGGCGTCGATCTGCGCGGGCGACAGCAGTTCCAGCGGTTCGGTGTAGCCGCGCTCGCGGATCTGGGCGGCCAGGCGCTCCACGTCCTCGCCGAAGGCGCCGCCGCTCTTCGGACAGGCCAGCGCCAGCACGCGCGACAGGCCATTGATGACCGACGGGTTGCAGAACGCCGGGCGCTGCATGAGCTGCCAATAAAAGCGGTTGATGCGCCCGTTCATATCGCTCAGCATGCCCGCAAGCCCCCTGGGTGTACCACGTTCGGCATGCTAGCCGCGGTGCCGGGGCGCGTTCAATCCGGGCGGGGACGATGGAGCATTCGGTCGCAGAGCTGGAACGCGCGCTGGTCGGCGCCCTCGACACGCTGGCGCGCACCGGCGGCGACTGGCGCGCCCTTGAGGCGCCCGCCCCGGGCGCCGTCGACCTGTCCACGGCGCCGCTGGTGCTGATCGGCGCCGGCTCGGTCATCGCCCAGCCCTTCGTGGCGCACGCGCTGGCCCGGCTGAACGTGGCGGGAATCGTCGACAACGCCCGCGCCGGCACGGTCCAGCACGGCCACACCATCCTCGATGACGCCGGGTTGCGCGCCCTGATGGCGCGGGAGCCGGCCCTGGTCGGCGTCATGTGCTGCTGCGCCGACCGCGCGGTGGAGCATTTCTCGGCGATCTGGGCGCCGGGCGGACGGCCGCTGCTGTCGCTGTTCCAAGCGATGCGGCACGCCGGCCTGGACACGCCCGACGCCTTCTCCGACCCGGCCGCCGTCGCGGCGCTCCTTGACCGGCGCGACGTGTGGGAGGGCTATGCGGACGAGGAAAGCCGCCGCACCTACCTTGCCCTGCTGCTGCACCGGCTGACCTGGGACCGCGCCTGGATCGAGCCGCGCCGCCTGCCCTACAAGGCCATGTACTTCTTCACCGACGCGCTGGACGTGGGCGAGGACGAGACGCTGGTCGACGGCGGCGCCTTCGACGGCGACACGGTTGTCTGCTTCAACGAGCGGACGGCCGGCCGCTACCGCGCCATTCACGCCTTCGAGGTGGACCCGGCGAACGTGGAGGCGCTGCGCCGCCGCACCGCCGGCCTCCCGCGCGTCACCGTCCACCTGCTGGGCCTGTGGGACGGGGAGGCCACGCTGCACCTGTCCCCCGGCGGCGCCGCCAGCAGCGTCGGCGACGGCGGGGGTGTGGAAGTGCCCGTGCGGGCGCTCGACAGCCTCGACCTCGGCCCCGTCAGCCTGATCAAGCTGGACATCGAGGGCGCCGAGATCCCGGCGCTCCGGGGGGCCGCGGAGACCATCCGCCGCCACAAGCCCAAGCTGTCGCTGGCCGTCTATCACAAGCCGGACGACCTCGTGGCGATCCAGGACGCGATCACCGCGATCCGCCCCGACTACCGCTTCCGCCTGCGCCACCACAGCCCGATCTTCCACGACACCGTGCTGTACGCGGAATAGGCGCTCAACGCCGCTCCAGCCGCAGGACGTGGGCGTGCGCCGGGTCGTACAGCGCGCTGTCGCGGAACCCGTGCGCGTCCAGCACCCGTCCGACCAGCACCAGCGCGGTGCGCGTCAGCTTGGCGGCGCGCACCTTCGCGCGGATGTCGGCCAGGGTCCCGCGGATCACCTGCTGGTCCGGCCACGTGGCCCGGTAGACCACCGCCACCGGGCAGTCGGCGCCGTACAGCGGCGAAAGCGTCGCGCAGATGTGGTCGAGGTTGCGCACCGACAGGTGGATGGCCAGCGTCGCCCCGGTGCGCCCCAGCGCCTCCAGGCTCTCGCCGTCGGGCATGGGGGAGGACTTCATGGCGGTGCGCGTCAGGATGACCGTCTGCGCCACCTCCGGCAGCGTCAACTCGGTCGCCAGTACGGCGGCGGCGGCGGCGAAGGACGGCACGCCCGGCGTCACATCATACGGGATGCCAAGGTCCGCCAGCCGCCGCATCTGTTCGGCGATGGCGCCGTACAGCGACGGGTCGCCGGAATGCACGCGCGCCACGTCCTTGCCCGCCGCGTGCGCCGCCCGCATCTCGGCGACGATCTCGTCCAGCGTCAAAGGCGCGGTGTCGACCACCCGCGCGCCGTCCGGCGCGTAGCCCACCACCTCCTCCGGCACCAGGGAGCCGGCGTAGAGGCACACCGGGCAGCGGGCGATCAGGTCGCGCCCGCGCACGGTGATGAGGTCGGCCGCGCCGGGACCGGCGCCGATGAAGTGGACGGCCATGCGCTTACCCCTGCCCCTGCTCATGCTTGGCCGCGTAGCCGCGCGGCGTGTAGACCCAGGCGCCGCCATCGCCGCGCGGCACGCGCCGCGTCTCGCGCGAGCCGATCAGCACCAGCGTCAGCATGTCCACCTGATCGGCCGAGAGTTCGCCCAGCGTGATGACGCGCGCCGTCTCTCCCTCCCGCCCCAGGTTGCGGGCCAGAACGACGGGCGTATCGGCCGGCCGGTGCTCCAGCAGGACGCGGCGGAGTTCACCCAACTGCGTGGTGCGGCGCTGCGACACGGGATTGTAGACGGCGACGACGAAGTCCCCCTCCGCCGCCGCGCGGATGCGCCGTGCGATGACCTCCCAGGGCGTCAGCAGGTCGGAGAGCGAGATGGTGCAGAAATCGTGGCCCAGCGGCGCCCCGACGCGCGCGGCGGCGGCCTGAAGCGCGGAGATGCCCGGCGTCACCGCCACCTCCACCCGCTTCCAGGCGTCGTGCGCCGCGCCTTCCCGCTCGATCAGCTCGAAGACCAGCGTCGCCATGGCGTAGATGCCGGCGTCGCCGCTCGACACCAGCGCCACGTCGCGCCCCTCGGCGGCGAGGTTCAGGGCGATGCGGCAGCGCTCCGTCTCCGCGCCCAGCTCATAGCCGTGCCGGCGCTTGCCCGCCGCCGCCGGACCCAGCAGGTCGAGGTAGAGGTGATAGCCGACAAGGTCGGTGGCCGCGGCCAGCCATTGGTCCGCCTCCGGCGTGCGCCAGCCCGGTGCGCCGGGGCCGATGCCGACGATGCTCAGCCGCCCGCGTGCGCGGCCGGCGCGGGCCGGGTCGATCGGCTGCGGCGCCAGGGCGACGGCGCAGGTCGCGCGTTTGGAGCGGCGCTTGGCGACGACCAGCATCCCGTCCGGCCCGGCGGCGGCCAGCGCCGCCCCTTCGGCCACGCCATGGCAGCCGACCTCGCGGAACACCGTCTCCGACGGGTTGGCGAGGCGCGGCGCCTCCCGTTCCAGCCGGGTTGCGTCGAAGAAGCGGGCCGGCGCGTTCAGCGCCGCGGCCACCGCGTGCACCGCCGGCTCGTCGGCCTTGAGGTCCAGCGAGGCGACCAGCGCCACCGCCCCCGGCGCCAGCCCGGCCTCGGCCAGCGTGGCGTGCACGAGGCCGGTCAGTTCGGCCGGGTCGGTGCCGCGCTCGCAGCCCACGCCGACGGCGAGCACGGGCGGGTGGTAGACCAGCGTGCGGACGTCGCCGTGTTCGGCCCGTTCCGTCACCCGCAGGGTGTGTCCGGCGATGTCGGCCAGCGGCAGGCCAGCGTCGCGCAGCCAGGCGGCGTCGCCGTCCAGCCGGCACGGGGCGCCGGCCAGCAGGGCGGCGGTGAAGGACTTGGCGTCGGCCGGGTTGGCGAGGCGCCAGCCCGGCGGCGGGTCGTCCAGCGCCAGGCCGAAGGCGAGGTCGCCGGCGGTGGTGACCGCGGCGATGCCCTTCAAAGCTTCAGCCAGCCGGCGGGCCAGCGCGTTGGCGCCGTGGTGGCCGCCGAGCAGCGGCACCACCGCGCTGCCGTCCTCGGCCACGGCCAGCACGGGCGGCTCGGCGCGCTTGTCGGCCAGCAGCGGCGCCAGCGCCCGCACCAGGATGCCGGCGGCGCAGACGCCGACGATGGGCGTGCCGGCGGCGAACAGGGCGCGCAGGTGCCCGGCGGTGTCGGCAAACGCCACGTCGGCGCCCGTCACGCGGCCGGACAGACCGTGCACGGCGGCGGTGCCCAGCGCGGCAGCCACGCACCGCGCCGTGGGCACGCCGCGGGCCGTCAGGACGATCACGGCGGTTTCGGTCATGCGGTCCTCGGCACCAAAATCATGGAGAAGTACGGCGCCGGCCCCTCGACTTCGGCCAGCGGGAGGATACGCTGCCCCTCCATGGACACGCGCTCGACATAGACGGCACGCTCCAGAAGGCCGAGATCGGCCAGCACGGCGCGCACCTTTGGCAGGTGGCGGCCCAGCTTGACGATCACGGCCGCGTCGGCGGCGCGCAGCCGGTCGCGCAGAACCTCGGCCACCAGGGGCGCCGGCAGCACGGCCAGCGCGTCGTTGCGCGAGGCGAGCGGCGCCAGCGCCGCGGCCGATGCAGCCGTCAGCGAGGTGACGCCCGGCACGACCCGCACCGGCACGCGCCCGGCCAGCCGGATCAGCAGGTACTGGAAGGAGCCGTAGAGCAGCGGATCGCCCTCGCACAGCACCGCCACGTCGCGCCCGGCGTCCAGGTGCGCGGCAAGGTCGGCAGCGGCGCGGTCGTAGACAGCCTGCCCCGGCGTGGGGTCGGTGCGCATGGGCACGCGGATCACCACCTCGGCCTGCCCGCCGGGCAGGTGTGGCGCGGCTATGGCACGCGCCAGACTCTCCGCCTCGTCGGCGGCCAGATAGGCGATGACCGGCGCGGCGCGCAGGATCTTGAGCGCCTTCAGCGTGATGAGGTCGGGATCGCCGGGGCCGACGCCCAGGCCGTACAGGATGCCGGTCATGATTTGGTGGTGGCGAACTGGACCACGGGGCGCAGCGGCTGCCAGCCGGTGAAGCCGCCGACGGGAGCGGCGCGGCTGACGGCGACCTGCGTCAGGCTGCCGCCCAGGCGCTGGTGCAGGGCGAACAGCGCCGCCTCGCCCTCCAGTGTCACCGCGTTGGCAACGAGGCGGCCACCGGGGCGCAACGCCTCCCAACACGCCTCAACAACGCCAAACGCGGTCAAACCGCCCCCAACGAACACGGCATCCGGTGCCGGCAGGACCTTCAGCGCGTCGGGCGCGCGGCCTTCGACGACGCGCAGGTTGGGCACGCCCAGCGCGGCGGCGTTCTCGGCGATCAGCGCCAGCCGGTCGGCGCGGTGCTCGACGGCGACGGCGTTGCATTTGGCGTGGCAGCGCAGCCATTCGATGCCGACGGAACCACAGCCGGCGCCGACGTCCCACAGCGTCTGCCCCGGCGCCGGGGCGAGCGCGGCCAGCGTGACGGCGCGCACCTCGCGCTTGGTGATCTGGCCGTCGTGGCGGAAGGCATCGTCCGGCAGGCCCGGCACGCGCGGCAGCAGCGGCGCACCGGGCATCGCCACGCATTCGATGGCGATGGTGTTGAGGTCGGCGATGGGCTCGTCCGGCCAGGTGTCGGCCGTGGCCTCGACGCGGCGCTCACGCGGCCCTCCCATGTGCTCCAGCACCACCATGCGGCTGGGGCCGTAGCCGCGCGCGCGCAGCAGGGCCGCCGCCTTGGCCGGCGTGGTGCCGTCGCTGCTCAGCGCCAGGATGCGGGCTCCCGGCTGCACGGCGGGATGCAGAAGCTCGACCGGCCGGCCGTGCAGCGTCAGCCCCTCCACCCACGCCCGCGCCCAGCCCAGACGCGCGCAGGCCAGGGTGAAGGCGCTGAGGCCCGGCAGGACGGTCATCTCGGACATGTCGAAGTGGCGCAGCAGCACCGGGACGACGCCGAACAGCATGGGGTCGCCGCTGGCCAGCACGACCACGCGCAGGCGCTGGCGCTTGCGAAGCTCCTCCACCATGGCGTCGAAGGGCGACGGCCAGACCAGCCGCTCGCACCCGGCGTCCGGCACCATGGCGAGGTGGCGTGCACCGCCGACCAGCACCTCGGCCGCCGTGATGGCGCGCAGGGCCGCTTCCGACAGGCCGTCCAGCCCGTCCTCGCCGATGCCGACGACGGTCAGCCAGGGCGCGGTCATTCCGCCAGGCCCAGCGCCAGCGCGTTGACCGCCGCCGCCGCCATGGCGCTGCCGCCGCGCCGGCCGCGCAGGGTGATGAACGGCAGGCCGCGCGGGTTCCCGACCAGCGCCTCCTTGGATTCCGCGGCCCCCACGAAGCCGACCGGGAAGGCCAGCACGGCGGCCGGGCGCGGCGCCCCGGCGTCGACCAGCTCCAGCAGGCGGAACAGGGCGGTCGGCGCGTTGCCGATGGCGACCACCGCGCCTTCCAGCTCCGGCAGCCAACGGTCGACGGCGGCGGCCGAGCGCGTGGTGCTCAGCGCCCGCGCAAGGCCCGGCACGGTGGGGTCGTCCAGCCGGCAGACCACGTGGTTCCGGGCAGGCAGCCGCGCCGTCATGATGCCGGCCGCGACCATGCGCGCGTCCACCAGCACCGGCGCCCCCGCCTTCAGCGCGGCACGGCCCGCCGCCGCCACGTCGTCCGACCACGCGAGGTCGTCGAGCAGGTCGATCATGCCGCAGGCGTGGATCAGGCGCGTCGCCACCTCCGCCACGTCGCGCGGCAGGCGGGAGAGGTCGGTCTCCGCCGCGATGGTGGCGAAGGACTGGCGATAGATGGCGTCCGGATCGCGCAGGTACTCCATCGGCGCGGACGAGGGTTGCTCCGTGTCAGTCGCCATGGCCCGCCCGCTTCAGGCTGCGCGGCCCAAGGGGGTGGTCCGCCTGGGGGTACGGGTGGTGATGCCCGTGGTCGTGGCCCTGCTGGTGGTCATGGTGGTGGTGGCCGTGACCATGGTCGTGATCATGATCGTGATCGTGATCATGATCGTGGTGATGGCCGTGTGGGTGATCATGGTGGTGGCCGGGCGACGCCGTGCCGACTCCGATGCCCTCCACGTGATGATGGTGGCTTTCCTGGCGCAGGCCGACCTCGTCCTCGAAGCCCAGGAAGCGCTCCCGGTACTTGCACATCTGGCAGTTCATGTTGCCGGTGCCGTCCAGGATCTCCCGCACGCGGTCGCCCAGCGTCTCCAGGACCATCGGGTGGTCGTTGAGGTAGGGCGCCTTGACGAACTCGATGCCCGGATGCCGTGCCGCCACGGCATCGGCCGCGTCGTAGATGCGGCGCACCAGGATGCCGGTGAACAGGAAATACGGGAAGACGACGATGCGCTTGTAGCCGAGCCGCGCCGCGTGCTCCAGCCCCGGCTCCACCAGCGGGAAGGTGACGCCGGAATAGGCCGTCTCGGCCCAGCCGAAGCCCATCCCCTCCCACAACATCCGGGTGACCTTGGCGACGTTGGAGTTGGCGTCGGGGTCCGACGAGCCGCGGCCGACCACGACCAGCAGCGTCTCGTGCCGGGACACGCCATCGCCGGCGGCATCCAGCGCTTCCGCCACGCGGTCGCCGGCGGCGCGCAGCATCTTCAGGTCGATCGCCAGCTCGCGGCCATAGTCGATGCGCAGGCCCGGATGCTCGGCGGCGTAGGCGTTGAGGACCGAGGGGATGTCGTTCTTGGCGTGCCCGGCGGCGAACAGCATGGCCGGCACGGCCAGGATGCGGCTGACCCCCTTGGCGCGCAGCTTGTCCAACCCTTCGCGCAGGACCGGCCGGGCGAACTCCAGGTAGCCGTGCTCGACGTGTTCGAACGGCAGCTTTCCGGCCAGCTTTCCGGCCACGTAGGCGAACTCCGCCACCGCGTCGGCGTCGCGGCTGCCGTGGCCGCAGATCATCACGCCCAGCTTCTCGCCCATCGGGAGCCTTTCCTCGGTTGCGGCGCCAATCGCGGCCATGGTCGTAGGCCCCGCGGCGCCCCAGCGTCAACGGTTTTTGCCGGGGTTCTTGCCGGGGTTTTCGCCCGGCCGCGAACGCCGGCCGCCAAGGAGGCTTGCAGGGCCTGCGGCGCCCTGCCACACTGCCCCGCGATGGTGCCCGGGAACGCCAAGCGGACCCGGGGTAATAGGGAACACGGTGCGGTCGACCAAATCGAGGGACCCAATCCGTGGCTGCCCCCGCAACTGTGAGCGGCGAGCCGGCCTGACGATCCACCGGAGGCGACAGCCCCGGGAAGGTGTCCGGCCAGACGGCGACGACCCGCGAGCCAGGAAACCTGCCATCATCGGCCCAATCCAACCGTCGGGTGTGACGGCAACTGGAGACAGAACAGATGAACGTTGATCACGCCACCCGGACGCGCAGCCTGCCGCGCGTCGAGTCCCTCGTCCCCGCCCTGGTCGCCGCCCTCCTGGGCGTCTTCCTGCTCTACGGCTCGGGCTTCGCGTCGGCGAACGCGCTGCACGAAGCCGCGCACGACAGCCGGCACGCCTTCTCCTTCCCCTGCCACTGACGGCGCCGCCATGTTGAGGCGGATCCTCTCCGCGGCGCTCGCCGCGGGGCTGCTGGCTGGCGTCCTCGTGTCAGCCTTGCAAGCCGCCCTCACCACGCCCCTGATCCTCCAGGCCGAGGTCTACGAGCAGGCCATGCCCGCCAAAGGCGATGGACATGGGCATGGTGACGGGCAGGCGCACGTCCACCCCGCCCCGTCCGGCCCGGACTGGGGCGCGGTGGCCGAGCGCACCGGCCTGACCGTGCTCGCCAACCTGGTGACGGGGGTGGGGTTCGCGCTGCTGGTGGTCGCCGGCTTCACGCTGTCCGGCCGCACCGTGGAGGAGCGGGAGGGGCTGCTGTGGGGCCTCGCCGGCTTCGCCGCCTTCACGCTCGCCCCGGCCCTGGGCCTGCCGCCAGAGGTGCCGGGCACCTACGCGGCCGACCTTGCGGACCGGCAGGCGTGGTGGTCCTTCGCCGCGGCCGGTGCGACGGCGGCGCTCTGGCTTCTCGCCTTCGGCCGGGGCCAGTGGCGGATTCCGGTGGCGCTCGCGGTGGCGGCCCTGCCGCACATCGTCGGCGCGCCGCACCCGGCGGCCTTCGGCGGCGGCGTGCCGCCGGAACTGGCGGGGCAGTTCGCCGCCCGCTCCATCGGCGTGGGGGCGTTGTTCTGGTGCGCCCTCGGCTGGCTGGCCGGCGCGTTCTTCCGGCGTTTCTCGCCCTGAACAAAACGGGCATGGGGCTGTTTCCCGGTGGTCGCCACCACCGGGAACCCCCCATGACCCGCATGTCCATCGACGAGGCGCACGAGCGCGTGCGCCGCTTTCTCACCCTCGACATGGTGGAGGCGTTGCGCGCCGTGGACCTGGAGTCCCCGCCACTGTCCGAACGCCCGTCCGAACGCTCGCTGGCCGAAGCCGCCAAGGCGACGGTGACCTTCAGCCACGTGCCCGGCTGGTCCGACTGCCTGTACCGGGTCGAGGCGTTCGGCGACGCGCTGGTGATGAGCCTGCAGCTGAACGTCCGCCGCTTCGTGACGGTCTACCGCGTGCCGGTGGATGATCCGGTCGACAGCCACACCATGGCGCCGCGGTTCGAGCGCTGGGCCATCGGCGCCGGCCACGCCGGCTGGATGATCGGCTGGCGCGACGGCAGCGACCCATGGCGGCCCGAGCGCCGGGTGGTCGAGACCTACTGCTACGCCATGCTGCCGCCCGACTTCCTCGACGACCCGCTGGAGCAGCTCTACTGGCGCACGGACATCGTGCAGATGAGCCGCGCCTTCATGCTGGAATCCCGCCGCATGGGCATCCGCCTGTCGCCGGGGGACACCGCCGGCGATTAAGCCAGATCGAACAACAGCACCTCGGCCCCGACGCCGTCATCCAGCGTCAGCGTCGCCTCGTCGCTCACCGCCGCGCCGTCGCCTTCCTTCAGCACGGTCCCGTTCAGCCGCACCTGCCCGCGCGCCACCTGGACCCAGGCGTGGCGGCCGGGGCGCAGGTCGAAGGTCGCGCGCTCGTCCCCGTCGAGCAGGGCGGCGTATAGGTCCACGTCCTGGTGGATCGTCACGCTGCCGTCCCGCCCGCCGCGCGAGCCGACGAGGCGAAGCCGGCCGCGCTTCTCGGCATCGGCGAACGCCTTCTGCTCGTAGCCGGGGGTAAGGCCCCGGCGTTCCGGCAGGATCCAGATCTGCAGAAAGTGCGCGGGCTCCTCCTGCGAGGCGTTGTATTCGCTGTGGCGAATGCCGACGCCCGCGCTCATGCGCTGCACCTCGCCCGGCCGGATGACCGAGCCGGTGCCAAGGCTGTCCTTGTGCTCCAGCGCGCCGTCCAGAACGTAGGAGACAATCTCCATGTCGGCGTGCCCGTGCGTCGGAAAGCCGGCGCCGGGGATCACCCGGTCGTCGTTGATGACGCGCAGCGCCCGGAAGCCCATGTGGGCCGGATCGTGGTAGTGCCCGAACGAGAAGCTGTGGCGGCTGTCCAGCCAACCCATGTTGACCGCGCCGCGTTCGTCCCGATTCCGGATGGTGATCATGTTCCGCTCTCCTGGCGACCGATGGGCCGCTCCTTACTCGGGACAGGATATTGGAGCGAGCGCCGGAGAACCAATTGACGCCACCAGGACAAGACTGTTGCCAAAGAGGCAACGATGCGGGCTACAGCCCCAAATACGCCTGCTTCACCGCCGGATCGGCCAACAGCGCCTCGCCGGTGCCGGACAGCACGACGCGGCCGTTCTCCAGCACGTAGGCCCGCTGCGCGAGCTTGAGCGAGGCGGCGACGTTCTGTTCGACCAGGATGATCGTCATCCCCCCCTCCGCCAGACGGCGGATCGTGCGGAACAACTCCTGCACCAGAGCGGGGGCAAGGCCCAGCGAAGGCTCGTCGAACATGATCAGCTCGGGCTTGCCCATCAGGCAGCGGCCGATGGCGAGCATCTGCTGCTCGCCGCCCGACAGCGTGCCGGCGGCCTGCCCCAGCCGCTCCCGCAGGCGCGGGAACAGAGCCAGCACCTGGTCGTAGGTCTGCCGGGCACTGGCGCGGGCGCGCGGGATGACGGCGCCCATCTCCAGGTTCTCGCGCACGCTGAGGCTGGGGAAGATCTGCCGCCCCTCCGCCACCTGCCCGATACCGAGGTCGCACACCACGTGGCTGGGCAGGCCGGCGATGTCGCGCTCCTTGAAGCGGATCGTGCCCCGCGCCGGCTTGAGGATGCCGGAAATGGTGCGGATCAGCGAGGTCTTGCCGGCTCCGTTGGCGCCGACGATGGCGGTGGTCGTTCCCGTCTCCACGGCGATCGACACGCCGTCGAGCGCCTGGGCGTCGCCGTAGTAGAGGTCGAGGTCGGTGACGGTGAGCATCGGGCGGCACGCGGGCTGGCGGGAACGGGGCGGCACTCTAGTTCGGATACCGCCCCCTTCGCAAACCTTCAGGCCGGAAACCTTCGGACCGCAAATCCTCAGGCGGGCACCGGCTCCTCGCGGGCGGCGGCGATCATGACGCCGGACAGGGCGCCGTAGGCGGTGGCCCAGGCGTCCTTGACGGCCGGAGTGAAGGCGTCGCCCAGGCCCTTCTCCAGCGTCCACAGCAGCGCCTCGCCCACGGTGGCGTACTGCGCCTCGGTGACGCCGTAGTGGACGTGGCGGCGGGCCATGGCCTTCACCGGCTCCAGCACGGTGTCGAGGCGGTCGAGCGCGTTCACCACCGTCGCCAGCGCCGCCATCAGCTTGGCACCCTGGCCGCGGATGTCGCCCTTGAACAGGGACTTCGTCTCCGGCGCGATCTCGAACAGGCGGTTGTAGAACAATTCGGCGGCCTGCTCCTTGATCGGCAGCACCAGCTTGAAGCTGTCGCGCACGAGGGCGATCTGTTCCGGAGTCATCTCTTGGCTCTCCTGTCGGACGGATGGCTGTCGTTGCTTCCGGCGCGGGTTATCCCTTCCGGCGCGCGGGAATGTGCCCGGCCCATGTTTCGCGCGTATGGCAAACGAACGGTTTTTCGTTTCAGCCGCTTCACGCACCGCCCTGTTCGCGGATCGCCCGGTCGCGCAGGTCGCGGCGGATGATCTTGCCCGTCGTGGTCATCGGCAGCGTGTCGACGAAGCGCAGGACGCGCGGGTACTCGTGCGCCGCAAGCCGCGTCTTGACGTGCTCCTGGATCTCGCGGGCCAGCGCGTCGCTCGCCACCGCGTCGGGCTGCAGGACGACGTAGGCGGTGACCACCTCGGTGCGCAGCGGGTCCGGCACGCCGACCACCGCGGCCATGCGGACCGCGGGATGGGCGATCAGGCAGTCCTCGATCTCGCCCGGCCCGATGCGGTAGCCGGCCGAGGTGATGACGTCGTCGTCACGGCCGACGAAGCGGATGTAGCCATCCTCGTCCACCGTTCCCTGATCGCCGGTCACCAGCCAGTCGCCGATGAACTTCTCCGCCGTCGCCTTGGGGTTGGCCCAGTACTGCAGGAACATCACCGGGTCCGGCCGGTGCACGGCGATGTGCCCCAGTTCACCCGGCGGCAGCGGGGTGCCGGCGTCGTCGATCACCCGCACGTCGTGCCCCGGCGCCGGGCGGCCCATGATGCCGGGTTTGGGCGGCATTACGGCGGCGCAGGAGGACACGATCATGTTGCATTCGGTCTGACCGTAGAACTCGTTGATCGTCAGCCCGAAGGTGCGCCGGCCCCAGTCGAGCAGTTCCGCGCCCAGCGTCTCGCCGCCCGATGCGATGGAGCGCATGCGGAAACTCCAGCGTGCCCGTGGGTTCTCCACCGCGCGCATCATCTTCAGCGCGGTCGGCGGCAGGAAGGCGTTGCGGACGCCGAACTCCGATATCAGGCGGAACGCCTCCTCCGCGTCGAACTTCTCGAAGCGGTGGGCGACCACGGGGATGCCGTGGTGCCAGGCCGGCATCAGCACGTCCAGGAGGCCGCCGATCCAGGCCCAGTCGGCCGGCGTCCAGATGCGGTCGCCCTCCTGCGGGAACAGGTCGTGCGACATCTCCACCCCCGGCAGATGGCCGAGCAGCACGCGGTGGGCGTGCAGCGCCCCCTTGGGCTGGCCGGTCGTGCCGGAGGTGTAGATGATCAGCGCCGGGTCGTCGGCCATGGTCGGCTCCGGCGCGAAGGCGTCGGAGTGCTGATTGAGCAGCCCGGGGAAGTCGAGGCAGCCGTCGCGCGCGCCGTCGATGCACAGCACCGCCTTCAGCTCCGGCAGTTCGGCGCGGATGGCCGCCAGCTTCTCCGCGCCGGCCGTGTCGGTCACCACCACCTTGGCGCCGCAGTTGGACAGCCGGTAATGCAGGGCGTCCACGCCGAACAGCGTGAACAGCGGGACGGCGATGGCGCCCAGCTTGTAGGTGGCGATGTGCGACACCGCCGTCTCCGGCGCCTGGGGCAGCAGGATGCCGACGCGGTCGCCGCGCACCACCCCCAGGGAACGCAGCAGGTTCGCCAGTTGATTGGACAGGTGGCGCATGCCGGCGAAGGTGTATTCCGCCACCGAACCGTCGCGGCGCTTGAAGATCAGCGCGGTGCGGCCGGGGTCGCGCTCGGCCCACTTGTCGCAGACGTCCACGCCGATGTTGTAGCGGGCGGGCACTTCCCACTGGAAGCCGGCCGCGATCTCCTCGTAGCGCGTGCCCTGCGGCAACATGATCCCTCTCCCCGACGCATTGTTCGTTGCGCCAAGCTTACGTCCGGACGGCACGCGCGCCAACTGCCGACTTAGGCGGTTTGGCGAGGGCGCACCTGCTCGAATGGGCTGTGACAGAATGCGCCGGGACTATGGGGTTTGAGGCAGCGATAATGTTGTGGCAACAAACAATGCGGGAGTGAGACGATGCTCAAGCGTTCCCAGGTCGAGGCCAAGGTGCTGAAACGCATGGCCGAGGATCCCGGCTTCCGCGGCCGCCTGCTGGCCAATCCGAAGGCGACGCTTGAGGCGGAGTTCAAGCTGTTCCTGTCGCCGTCCGTGCGCATCACGCTGCACGAGGACAGCGCCGAAACCCTGCACATCGTGCTCCCGTCCGAGGATGCCGCCGGGCGCGCGGCGGCCGTCCCCCTGCTGGTCGCCGACGACCGCCATCCGGCCAACCGGATGCAGGCCCGCTGACCTCACGGCATCGCCGGACGGTCCACCCGCCGGCCCGCCGCACGGGGCGGGGCGGCGGGTGGTGTCCTTTTGGGGGGCTGGAATAAAGCGCGTGCCTGAGCGTTGATGACGATGGACGGCCCCGCCGGCGGGGCCGCTCACCTTCCTGCGTCACGCAACGAGACACGCTATGAAAGCCAAACCCTTCGTCGCCGCCGTCCTTTCCGCCGGCATCCTGGCCGGTTGCGCCCAGCAGGGCCCTTACGGCTCCGCCGATGGCGGATACGGTTTGGGGGGCATGGGCTCCAAGCAGACCGTTGGCACCGTCCTGGGCGGCGTGGCCGGCGGCCTCGCCGGCTCGCGCTTTGGCGGCGGTGCGGGCAAGCTGGCCGCGGTCGGCATCGGCACGCTGCTGGGCGCGGCCCTCGGCAACGCCGCCGGCTCCTCGCTGGACCGCGCCGACGTGGCCTACGCCCAGCGCGCCGAGGTCCAGGCCTACAACGCGCCGACCGGCAGCACCATCCGCTGGAACAACCCGCAGAACGGCAACTGGGGAACCTACACCCCGACCCGCGAAGGCACCGGCCCGTCGGGCGAGTACTGCCGCGAGTACCAGACCACCTTCTCCGTCGGCGGCCAGATCGAGCGCGGCACCGGCACCGCCTGCCGCCAGCCCGACGGCACCTGGCGCGTGGTGAGCTGACCCCCGCCTAGACTTCCTCCGCGCCGAGGTAGGAGTGGATGACGCGTTCGTCCGCCACCACCTCGGCCGGCGTGCCGTCGGCGATCTTTTCGCCGTGGTCCAGCACCACGACGTGGTCGGACAGCGCCATGACCGCGCGCATGACGTGCTCGATCATCAGGATCGTCAGGCCCTCGGCGCGGTTCAGGTCGCGCAGCACCTCGACCATGCGGTCGACTTCGGTCGGGCGCAGACCGGCCAGCACCTCGTCCAGCAGCAGCAGGTGCGGGCGGGTCGCCAGGGCGCGCGCCACCTCCAGCCGCTTGCGGTCGGGCAGCGTCAGGCTGCGGGCAGGGCGGGCCGCCTGATCGGCGAGGCCGAGGCGCTCCAGCACCGCCCGCGCCTGCCCGCGCGCCGTCGCGACGGACCGTTCGCGGGCCAGCGCGCCGACCACCACATTGTCCTCCACCGACAGGTCGCCGAACGGCTTGACGATCTGGAAGGTCCTCCCCACACCGGCGGCGCAGACGTCGTGCGGGCGCAGGCCGGTGATCGGGCGTCCGCGCAGGGTGACTTGCCCTTCGTCCGGCGGGAAGACGCCGGCGATCAGGTTGAAGGTGGTCGTCTTGCCGGCGCCATTCGGGCCGATCAGCGCGACGATGCCGCCGTCCGGCACCGTGAAGCTGACGTTGGAGACGGCCTTGAGGCCACGAAAGCGCTTGGAGAGGGAGGCGACGTCCAGCAGGGCCATCACGCCTCCTCCCCCGGCCGGCGGACGAGCTTCAGGCGGTGGGCCAGCCAGGGCCACACGCCGTCCGGCCGGAAGACGATGATCACCACCAGCGCCGCACCGTAGAAAAGCTGCTTCATGCCCGGCACGTCGAAGCCCATGGTCTCGATCACGTGCGTCAGCCCCTCGCCCAGCGGTGTCAGGATGAACGCGCCGAGGATGGGGCCGAACAGCGTGCCGATGCCGCCGACGATGGCCGGCAGAATGATCTCGATGGAGCGGCCCATGGAGAACACCTGCTCCGGAAACAGGTTGTTGAAGTAGAAGGCCTGGAAGACGCCGGCCAGCGCCGTCATCGCCGCCGACACCACCACGGCGCGGATGCGCGCGGCGAACAGGTCCACGCCGGCCGCCTCGGCCGCGTCCGGCTCCTCCCGGATGGCGAGCCACTGGTAGCCGAGGCGCGAGTGCAGCAACCGCCGGGACACCAGCAGCGCCACCCCCGTCATCGCCAGGATCACGTAATAGAACAGCGTGGGCGAGCCGCGCAGGCTCACGAGGTCGTTGCCGGTGTCGGCCGCCACCGGGATGAAGAACCCGGCCGAACCGCCGGTCCAGCCGATGTGGTCGAAGCCGATGCGCGCCACCTCGGCAAACGCGATGGTCAACAGGGCGAAGTGCACGCCGCGCACGCCGAAGCGGAAGCCGAGGAAACCGATGAACGCCGCCGCCCCCGCCGCCAGCGCCATGCCAAGCCACAGCCCCAGCCACGGCCCCAGCCCGAAGTGCACGAACAGCGCGGCACTGGCGTACGCCCCCAACCCGACGTAGAGCGCATGGCCCAGCGACAGCAGGCCGGCGAAGCCCATCATCACGTTCCACGCCTGCCCGACGTAGGCGAACCACAGCACCGTGGTCAGCACCGACACGACGTAGCGGTCCGCCACGAACGGCAGCACCAGCAGCGCCAGCGCCAGCAGCGCCAGCAGCATCCCCCCGCGCGCCGTCACGAGCGCCTCCCCAACAGGCCCTGCGGGCGCAGCAGCAGCACGACGATAAGCACGAGGTAGCCGACCAGCGCCTTCAGGGACGGCACCAGCAGCACGCCGGCCAGCGCCTCCGTCACGCCGATGAGCACGCCGCCCAGCAGCGCGCCGGGCAGGCTGCCCAAACCGCCGATGATGACGATGACGAAGGACAGCAGCGTGTATTCGGGCGCGAGTTGCGGCCGCGTCTCGACCACCAGCGCCATCAGGGCGCCGGCGATGCCGACCACGGCGGCGCCGATGCCGAAGGTGAAGGCGTACAGCCCGTCGATGTTCAGGCCCACGACGCGGGCCCCCAGCGGGTTGTCGGCGCAGGCGCGGATGGCCTTTCCGGTGCGGCTGAAACGAAAGAAGGCGAACAGCGCCGCCGCCACGGCGATGGCCCCGGCCCCGGCGCGCAGACGCACCGCGTCCAGCAGCAGCGGTCCAACCTCCACCGTGTCGAACACGTAGTCGACCTGGATGCCGCGCGAATCCGGCCCGAAGACCATCAGCAGCGCGTTCAGCAGGATGGTGGCGATGCCCAGCAGCAGGATGAACTGCATATGCTCCGGCCGCTCGACGAAGCGGTTGACGAGGCCGCGCTGCAACAGCCAGCCGAAGCCGAACAGGACCGCCGCCACGATGGGCGCTGAGAGGACGGGATCGAGGCCGAGGAAACCGAACAGCAGGACGGCGCCGTACATGCCGGCGACCATCATCTCGCCGTGCGCGAAGTTGACCACGCGCACCACGCCGAAGATCACCGACAGCCCGAGCGCCGCCAGCCCGTACACCAGCCCGGTCAGCAGGCCGGACGCGACGATGTTGAGATAGAAGTCGAGCGGCATGGGATCCCGCCGTGCGTTGCAGCCCTGCGGGTTACCAGATCATTCAAATGCGAGGCAAGGGGTATGACCACTCGTTCCCGGCCGCCTCACGCGCGCTTGGCGTCTCTGGCAGCCCCGCATATTCGTACCAGGGATGGCGCGGCTTCATCGGCGGGGGATCGTCGTCGGCTTCGATGCCGGCGTCGCGCCAGGGGTCGTCTTCGAACATGGGGAGGGGTTCTTCTTGTGGTTGGCCGGCAGCGACTGCCGGCTACCAGGGACCAACACGCCGTCGCCCTGCCCTATTCCCCTTTATTGCCGCTGGGCCGCACGGGACGGCGGGCGCTCGGCCACCGGCATGGGGGCGCGGCTGCGCAGCTCGGCAAGGCGGTCCTCCAGGTCCCGCAGGCGGCTGGTGAGCGCGGTCCGCAAGCAGGCGCGGGCGGACGCGGCCACGGCGGGGTCGTCCTCACTGCCGGTGCGGACCCAGCAAAGTGCCGCGATGCGCTCGTCGAAGCGGCGGTCGTCCTGGGCCAGTGTGTAGGTGGCGGTCTCCCGCGTGGTGGCCGGGAGGGCGGACAGCGCCTGCTGCCCGCGCTGGCGCGCCCGGCCGTCGAGCAGCGCCAGTTCCGCGTCGCCGCAGATCAGCCGCCGCAGCGGCGCCGTCGCCGTGGCGCAACGCGGGTCGGGCGGCGGAGGCGCGGCCGGCGGGGCAACGGCCACCGTGACGGGCGGCGGCGGTGGCGGGACGGCGGCACGCTGCGGCGCCACCTGCGGTGCCGGCGCCTGTGCCGGGGCCGCCTGGAAGGGCGCGTCGACGACGCGCACCGGCGTGCCCAGCGGGGTGGCGGCGAACACCGAGGCGATGTCGTCGGGCATCATGCGGAAGCAGCCGCTGCTGGCGCGGCGGCCGATCGATTGCGGCTCGTTGGTGCCGTGGATGGCGATGGCCGTCCAGCCGAGGTCCAGCGCGTACCGGCCCAGCGGGTTGTCCGGCCCCGGCGGCACCGACGGGGGCAGCGACGGCTTGGCCCGGCGCTGGCTCGCGGTGGGATGCCATGTCGGGTTGCGGCGTTTGCGCACCACCGTGCTGTCGCCGCGCGGGATGTCCACGCCCGGCCGGCCGATGGCGACCGGAAAGGCGCGCACGGCACCGCCGCCGTCCAGCAGATAGAGCTTGCGCTCGGCGAGGCTGATGACGATGCGGGTGCCGTCGCCCTGCGCGCAGGCGGTGCCGGGAACGAGCGTCCAGACGGCCAGGACGGCGGCGAGCGCCAGCAGGAGCGCGCGCACGCTCCCGCGCACCCCTTCGCCACAACGCGGTATCGGCGGTTGCGTGCCCATGGGCACCGAGTGCACGCCCAATCCCCTAAGACCCGGTTAAAACGGCGCGCCGAGGGGATGCCGTGCCCCGAAAAGCGTTCGCCATGCCCTCGGCAAAGCCGCTAGACTGCGGCCCCTTTCGCCCGGGATGAGCTCCATGGACACCATCGATCAGGCGCTGGCGGTCGCCACCGCGCACCACAAGGCCGGACGCACCGCCGAGGCGGAGAGGATCTACCGGGAGATCCTGGCGCGCGCGCCGCAGCAGGCCGACGCGCTTCACCTGCTGGGCGTGCTGGCGCTGCAAGGCGGCCGGCCGGACGAGGCGGCACGGCTGATCGGCGAGGCGGTGGCGGCGGACGACGACACGCCGATGTTCCACGCCAACCTCGGTCACGCCCTGCACGCCGGCCACCATCAACGCGAGGCGGCGCTGAGCTTCGCCCGCGCGCTGGTGCGCACCGTCCGGCGCGCCGACGACGGCGGCAACAACATCAACGCCCTGGCCACCCTGATCCGGCGCTACGACGACGAGACGCGGCGCACCGCCGCCCAGGTGATCGAGGAGGCCGCGGTATCGACGGACGCGCTGCGCCGCCATTCGCTGCTGTTCCACGTCAGCGGCGACGTGCGCCACTACCGCGAACTCGCCGCCGCCCTGCTGCGCGAGCCGCAGCGATTCCCCGTGCCGTCGCTGCACCACGCCTATTGGGGCATGGCGATGCAGATTTTCATGGGAGCCGCGCGCGCCGGCGACGTCGCCGGCTTCATGACCGGCGACTTCCGCCGGCTGTACGAGGTGCTGGTGGAGGAGACGGCGCTGCGCTACGGCGTGGCGGCGCGGATGATGCCGGCCGAACCCCGCGACGCCGTGAGGCGCGTGGCGCTGGTCACCAACCAGATGCTGGGCGACGGGCACCAGCCGACGCTCGACGCCTTCGACTACGCGCGCCGGCTGCAGGACGATTTCGGCCGCGAGGTGCTGGTGGTCAACGCCAACGCCATGGCGACGACGGGCGAGATCGGCTTCGTCCCGGCCTTTGCCTACAACGTCACGGACGAGTACCGGGGCCTCCAGACCATCGAGGCGCGCGGGGCGCGGATCCGCATGGCGTCGTTCCCGCAGCGTCCGTTCGACCAGGGCAAGGTGCTGGCCATCGTCGACGAGGTGGAACGGTTCGACCCCGATGCGGTCGTCGCCTTCGGCGCCTCCAACGTGATCGCCGACCTGTTCGCGGCGACGCGGCCGGTGGTCTGCCTGCCCACGTCCTCCGGGCTGCCGCACACCCTGGCGCACCTTGTTCTGGCCTATGACGGAGCGGACGACGCGGCGGGTTGGCCGGCGGACCTGCGCGAGCGCTTCCGCCCCTTCAATTTCGGCTGGCACCTGCCGCCCACCGGCGGAACGCCGTCGCGCGGCGCGTACGGCCTGCCGGCCGACGGGGCGCTGTTCGTGGTGGTCGGCAACCGGCTGGACCACGAGGTGGACGCGGCGTTCCTCGGCCTCGTCGACGGGGTACTCGACCGCCTGCCGGACGCGCACGTGGCCTTCGCGGGCGGCGTGGAGCAACTTCCGGGCCGGGTCGAGGGCTTGCGCAACGCGGCGCGGGCGCGCTGCCTGGGGCACGTGGACGACATCCGCGCGCTGTACCGCGTCGCCACCGCGGCGCTCAACCCGCCGCGCCAGGGCGGCGGCGGCAGCATCGCCTTCGCGCTGGCCGAGGGGTTGCCCGTGGTCACCCTGGCCGTCGGCGACGGTGCGCGCGTCGCCGGCCCGGTGTTCACCGTGGCCGACGTCGCGGGCTTCACCGGGCGGTGCGTGGCGCTGGCCGGCGACGAGGCGTTCCGGCGGGACCAGGCCGAGGCCGCGCGGGGTCGGTTCGCCGGGATCGGCGATCGGCACCGGTCGGTGGAGCACCTGCTGGCCTGTTGCCTGGAGGCGCAGGGGCTGGTGTGACGTCGGGTTGCAACCCAACCTACGGTGCCGTCGTAGGTTGGGTCGAGCGCCAGCGAAAACCCAACGTCCGCGGACTCAGGCCGCGACGAACCAGCCGCTGTTGACCTGCGCGGCCGACACGCCCTGTAGAAGCAGGCTGTTGGCGCCCAGCGAGACCAGCGCCCCGCCCGACGCGTCGGCCACCGTCCACACGGCGCCGGCGGCGATCTGGATGCGGTCGCCCTGGGCGAAGACGAAGTCGGTCACCACGTCGGCGTCCGTCTGCGTGTTCAGCACGAAGCGGTCGGCCCCCGCCCCGCCAGTCAGAACGTCGGCGCCGCGCCAGCCGGCCAGAACGTTGTCGGCATCGTTGCCGACGACGGTGTCGTTGCCGTCGCCACCGTGCGCCCTCTCGATCACCGTGCCGGCGGCGATGCGCACCTGGGCGCCGTCGATGGTGGAAAGCGCGCCGGGACGCAGGTCGATCAGGCTGTTGGCGCTGACCGCGGCGGCGTTCAGCGTGTCCGTACCGGCCACGTCGGTCAGCGTGGCGCGGGTGGCGTCGGCCGCCACCATCTCGGCGAATTCATCGGTGAAGACCAGCAGGTCGTCCTCGCTCGCCGCCTTGCCATAGGCGGTGAGGCCGAAGTCCTCCAGCGTGCCGGTGCCCTTGCCGCCCAGGTCCTGCACGGTGACCGTCCAGGTGCCCGCACTGCCCTCGCCCCAATGCGCCACGCTGGTGAAGACGTAGTTCAGCGTGGTCTGGCCCTCGATGCCGTCGGCGTTGATCCGCGTGCTCCACGACGGCACCCAGTCGGGGGAGACGCCGGGGCGGTCCATCAGCACGCTCTGCGTGCCGCCGGGCGAGGTGAGCGTGATCTTCAGGTCGCCCCACCAGCCGTGGTCGGCCAGCACGCCGAATTCCACCCACTCCACGTCGATGTCGTCGGTGACGGTGAACGTCCGGGTCAGGCCGGCGGCCGACTGGTCGGGGATGGCGCCGCTGGCATCGGTCAGCGGGCCGCCGGCGGCGCGCGCCTCGTTGAAGGCGGTGGACTGCCGCTCCCAGCTCTCGGCCAGGCGGACGGCGGCGCGGGCGTCGGCGAAGCCGAAGCCGTAGTCGGGGCTGTAGTGCATGCCGCCGCCGTTCCACGTCCCGGCGCCGTTCACCTGCCAGTCGTAGCGCTCATAGGTGCCGGGGGCGCCGGTGTAGATGCGGGCGCTGGCGGCCAGGATCTCCTGCACGTCGCGGTAGCCGAGCGTGGGGTTGGCCTCCAGCATCAGCGCGCTGACGCCGGCCACGACCGGCGACGCCGCCGAGGTGCCGTTCATGCGGTCGGTGTAGTCGCCATCGTCGTAACCGGGGGTGAAGGTCGTCGAAAAGCCGGCCGTGCCCAGCCAGTCGGTGGTCACCGTGCGGTCGGGGTAGTGCGGCTCGGTCGGGGGCAGGATGATGTTGCGGTCGACCGCGGCCGTGACGAGGTTGGTGGTGCCGGGCGTGCTGTAGTTGATGATGTCGCCCTGGTTGGAGCCGGCGGCCACGGTGATGACATGCCGGTCGTTCTGGAAATCGGTGTAGTTGGAGTTGTCGCCCTCCCAGCGGTCGTTGCCGGCCGCCGCCACCATCACCGTGCCCAGCCCGCCGCGCCCGGTCAGCGCCGCCGCCGTCAGCGCAAAGGCGAAGTCCTCGGTGGCGCTGAACATGCCATTGACCTGGGTGGCCGTGCCGAATCCCCAGCTGTGGTTGACCACGTCGAAGCGGTCCTGCTGCGCCATCATGGCGTCCTGGACCGTCTGGCTGGCGACGCGGAAGACGTCCGCGCCGGAAAGGGTGGCGCCGTAGGCGACACCAGCGCCGCCGATACCGTTGTTGGCCGTCTCGGCGACGATGCCGGCCACCGCCGTGCCGTGCGCGTTGATCGTGTTGGAGAAGTCGGTGGACAGCGGGTCCATCACCTGCCCCGCCACCCGGGTGTGGAGGGCACCGTCGTAGTTGGACGTCAGGTCGGGGTGCGTGTACTGGACACCGGAGTCGTAGATGCCGACGCTGACGCCGCGGCCGGTGTAGTCGTCCCACACCGGCACGACGTTGGCGTCCACGCCCGGCCGGCCGCCGAACTGGCCGGTGTTGAGCAGGTGCCACTGGTATTGGAAGAGCGGATCGTTGGGAAGCGCAGCCATGACGGGGTCTCCTGAATGCGGTGGGGCGTGCCGAGCGGCTGCGCTCAGACGGTGATGAACCAGGATGCTTCGACCTGCCGGGCCGTGATGCCCGCCAGGATCACCATGGCATCGGTGCCGACGGTGATCTCCGCGCCGTAGTCGCCGTCGGCCACTGTGTAGGTCAGGCCGGAGGCCAGGCCGATGCGGTCGCCGGCAGCGGCGTTGAAGTCGGTGATCATGTCCTCGTCGCTGTAGCGGCTCACCAGGAAGACGTCGGCGCCGCCGCCGCCGGTCAGGACGTCGGTGCCGCGCCCGCCGAACAGCACGTTGTCGGCCGCGTTGCCGGTGATGAAGTCGCCGCCGTCGCCGCCGTACGCCCGCTCGATGACCGTGTCGCGGCCGATGGCGAACCACATGCCGTCGATCTTCGACAGCGTGCCGGGGAGGAGCGAGATGGTGCTGCCGGTCGACACCGCCGCGGCGTTCAACGTGTCGGTGCCGCCCGCATCGGCCAGCACCATGCGGTCGAGCCGGCCCGTGCTGGTCTCGGCGTATTCGTCGGTGAAGACGAAGAGGTCGTCCGCGCTGTCCGGGGCGCCGTAGGCGGTGAGCGTGGCCCCCTCGAACGTGCCGGTGCCCAGGCCGCCGGCGTCCTTCACCGTCAGCGTCCATTCGCCCGCGCTGGATTCGCCGCGGTGCGCCACGCTGGTCAGCACGAAATTCAGGTAGCCCGTGCCCTCCAGGCCGGTGGCGCTGTATTCCGGGCTGTCCGCGTCGATGTAGCCGGGCGAGACGCGCGGCCGGTCGAGGAGCGCGCTGACGGTGCCGTCGGGCGAGGTCAGCGTGACCTGCAGGTCGCTCCACCAGGAATGGTCGATGTGCACCTCGACCTGGATCCATTCCACATCCACCCCGCCGGACAGCGAGAAGGTGTGGCTGACGCCGGCCCCACCCTCCGGAATCGCGGTGCCGAGGCCGAGGGAGGACGTGGCGGTGACCGAAGTCTCGTCGAAGGCGGTGGATTGCCGCTCCCACGTTTCGGCCAGGCGGACGGCGGCGCGGGCGTCGACGAAGCCGTAGCCGTAGTCGTGGCTGAAGTGCATGCCGCCGCCGTTCCAGGTGTCGGAGCCGTTCTCCTGCCAGCGATACAGCTCGAAGGTGCCGGGGCCGTCGAAGCGGCGGGCGGTGACGGCCAGGATCTCCTGCACGTCGCGGTAGCCGAGTTCGGGATTCGCCTCCAGCATCAGCGCCACCACGCCGGACACCATGGGGGCGGCGGCCGATGTGCCGTCCATGGCGTCGGTGTAGTCGCCGCCCGCGAAGCCCTCGGCGACGCCCGGCGACATGCCCTGTTCGCCGATGAAGTCGGTGGTGGTGGTCTTGTGCGGGTGGGTGGGGTCGGCGGCCTTCGCCACCTCCGTCCGGTCGACCGGGGCGGTGACCAGGATGGGCGCGCCGGGGGTGCTGTAGTCGGTGATGGCGCCCTCGTTCGTGCCGGCGGCGACGGTGACGGTCTGCCGCTCGTTGCCGAAGTTGCTGTAGTTGGCGTTGTCGCCGGCACCACGGCTGTTGCCGGAGGACACCACCATGACCGTGCCCAGCCCGTCGCGCCCGGTCAGCGCGCTCATGCGCACGGGAAGCGCGATCATCTCGCCGCCCTGGAGCAGGCGGTTGAAATGGTCGACGAACGACTGTGTGGGCCCCCAGGAGTGGTTCACCACGTCGAAGCGGCTCTGCTGGACCATGGCGGCCGCCATGGCGGCCTCGCTCGGCATCTCCAGGATCCGCACGCCGGTCAGCGTGGCGCCGTAGGCGACGCCGGCCACGCCTTCGCCGTTGTTGGCCTCGGCGCCGATGATGCCGGCCACCGCGGTGCCGTGCGCGTTGTTGGCGTTGGTCAGGTCGCTCGGATAGGCGTCGTGCGTCGTGCCGCCGAGCGACAGGTGCAGCGACCGGTCGTAGGTGCCGTCCAGGTCCAGATGGGTGTACTGCACGCCCGAATCATAGACGCCGACCGTCACGCCCTTGCCCGTGTAGTCCTCCCACACCGAGGTGACGTTGATGTCGACGCCCGGCTTTCCGCCGAACTGTCCGGTGTTGAGCAGATACCATTGTTGGCTGAAGAGCGGATCGTTCGGCAGCGCGGCCATGTGCAGGTCTCCCCCAGGATGTCGAATGGGGACACCGGTGCCGACCCGCCGGCCCTCCCCGACCGGGAAAGCCCACAGCGCGTAACGGTTTTTAATCTCGGCCCGGATTCGCCCCTACATTGCATCTAATTGCCGAGGCAACCCGAGACTTGGCAACGAAAAAAAGCCAGCGTGCGGACGAAAGACGACGGCACGAAAAAGCCCCTCTCCCGCACGGGAGAGGGGCTGTCTGCCACATGCGCGATCAGGTGCGCTTGCTCCAGGGCGGCATCGGGAACACCGGGTCGGCTTCCGCCGAGGCCTTGGGCAGCACGACGGTCGGGCGCTGCTTGATGTTCTGCACGCAGGCCGACGCCAGGTTCACGTTCTGGCCCTTGGCGTCGAAGGTGATGGCGGGGCCGACCATCATCTTGTCCTTCAGGTTGGTGGCGCGCAGCGCCGTCAGCATCGGCTCCGGCGCCGGGGAGCCGGCGCGCTTGAAGGCGTCGGCGGCGACCAGGATCGCTTCCAGCGTGAAGGCGACGTTGAAGGCGTAGCCCTCGAACCGGTCGCTGGGGAACGCCTTCTTGAAGGCGGCCTCGACGCGCTTCGTCATCTCGGCCTTGGGATCGTACCAGGGCAGGTTGGTGATGGCGTAGTCCACGTACTTGCCCAGCGCCTTGTAGGTCTGCTCGTCGTAGAGGCCGGGCGAGCCGGGGGAGACGATGCCCATCGGCTCCCAGCGCTGCTTGACCATCTCCTTGACCATCATGATGGCGTCGGCGGCACGGGTGGTGACGATGGCGAGTTCGGCACCGGTCGCCTTGCCCTTCGCCACCTCGATCGACAGGTCCTGCGCCTTCGGGTCGTAGGCGATCGAGTCGATGATCGTGAAGGGCATGTCCAGCTTGGGAAACAGGGCGTCCAACGCCTTCTTGTTCGCCATGCCGAAAGTGTCGTTGGCGTGCAGGAAGACGGCCGACTTGGGCGTGGCACCGGTGGCGGCGAACAGGTCCTTCATCAGCGACAGCCCGTTCGTCACCAGCATGGTGGAGGTCGGGAAGTTGCGGAAGACCGTCTTGTAGCCCTGCTCGGTCAGGCCGTCGGCGGCGGCGATGTTCATCACCAGCGGCACGCCGCGCTGCTCGCACACCTGGGCGGCGGCGGCGGTCTGGCCGCTGTCGAAGGCACCGACGATGACGTTGGCGCCGTCGTTGATCAACTTCTCCGTGCGCGAGCGCGCGACGTCGACGTTGGATTCCGTGTCGGCCGACAGGATCTCCACCTTGTAGCCCAGTTCGGACAGCACGGCCGGGGCAATGTCGGCGCCGCGCTGGCAGGCTTGGCCCGCCTGCGCCAGATGGCCGGAGCGCGGCAGCAGCACGCCGACCTTCAGCGCTTGGTTCTGGGCGAAGGCGGGCGCCTTGCCGAAAGCGGCCAACGCACCGGCGGCCACGGCGGCCCGGGAGAACTGCCGGCGCGTCAGGCCGGCGGAAAACGGGGTCTTGTCGCGGGACATGGTGGGCGATCTCCCTGCCGTTTGTTCTGGTAAGACCAGGACTTTCGCCGATCGGGGCGGCGAGGCAAAGCGGAATTCCGCGTGTAGCAAAGTCCTCCGGCCCTGGCGTCCAGCGCCCCCTGCATAAGGGCATAGGCCGTTTGGCCGCGACACGACGCGCCTTGCGGCGGATGTTGCGGTGCATACAATGATGGGATGCGAATCGCAGCAGCGCATCCAACCCATGGATGGCGACGATGATGGCGAACGCTGTTTCCCCGGCCGTTCTCCGGCCGATCGCATGGTCCCCACGGCTGGAACTCGGCATCGAACGGATCGATGCCCAGCACAAATGCCTCGTGTGGCTGCACAACGACCTCGTCCTGGCGCTGTCGCATGGCGTGTCCGTGGACATGGCGACGCGGATCATGGGCGAGCTGCGGCGCTACGCGGCCTACCACTTCACCGAGGAGGAGCAACTGATCGAGCGCTGCGGCTATCCTCTGGCGGCGGCGCACCACCACCAGCACCGCGGTTTCGCCGCGTCGTTGCGCAACATGACGACGAACGTCCGCGACACCGATTTCGCGGCGCAGATCGTCTACTTCACGGGAACCTGGATCGAGGGGCACATCGCCCGCTCCGACACGGACATCGCCCGCTATCTCCGCGGAGGCCCGCGGCCGTGCGCGTGACGCGTGCATGACGTGGGGGTTTCGGCTTCGCCTCAAAACCCGACGTCGAACCCCGGTCAACGCGGCACCAGCGGCCAGACGAAGGCGATGAGCGGGGTGCCCACCAGGATCACCAGGATCGACAGCGGCAGACCCAGGCGCGAATAATCGCCGAACCGGTAGCCGCCGGGTCCCATGACCAGCGTGTTGCACTGGTGCCCGATGGGCGTCAGGAAGTCGCACCCCGCCCCCACCGCCACCGCCATCAGGAAGGCGTCGGGCCGCAGCCCCAGGTGCCCGGCGAGGCTGGCGCCGATCGGCGCCATCACCAGGACGGTGGCGGCGTTGTTGAGGAACGGCGTCACCGCCATCGCCGCCACCAGGATGAGGCCGAGCGCCAGCAGCGGCGGCAGACCGTGCGCGACGTCCGACAGGAGCCCGGCGATCAGGTCTGTGCCGCCGGTGGCGCGCAGCGCCTCGCTGACCGGGATCAGGCTGCCGAGCAGGATGAGAATCGGCCATTCCACCGAATCGTACGCGTCCTTCAGGCTGAGGACACGGGTCGCCATCATGGCGACGGCGGCGCCGAAGAAGGCGGGCGCCACCGGCACCGTGCCGGTCGCCACCAGCAGGATGGTCACGGCGACGATGGCCAGTGCCAGACGCTGCTTGCGCGGCCGGCCGAGCGCCACGTCGCGCTCCGCCAGCGGCAGGCAGCCGAGCGTCGTCAGCGTGGCGGTCACGTCGGCGGCGCGGACCTGCAGAACGACCAGATCGCCGAACCGGAAGCGGATGCGGCGCAGCCGCTGGCGGATCGGCCGGCCGCGCCGGCTGAGCGCCAGCAGGTTGACGCCGTGGCGTTCGCGCAGGCAGACGTCCTCCACCGTGTGGCCGATCAGCATGGAGCTTTGCGCCACCACCGCCTCGACCACCGTCAGATCGTCGGCGCTGGTGACGCCCCGCAGCTCCTTCTCGGCGACCAGCCGCAGCCCGGCCGCCGGCACGATGCGGGCAAGCGCCTGGGTATCGCACTCCAGCACCAGGATGTCGTCGGCGAACAGCGTCCAGTGGCCCGACGGCACGTAGCGCCGGTGCCCCTCGCGGATGATCGCCGCCACCGTCACGTCGCCCTCTCCCGCCTCCTCCAGGTCATGGACGGTGCGGCCGACGAAGGGGGATTCGGCCGGCAAGCGCACCTCGGTCGTGAAGTCGTCGACCGAGAAGGCCGGCTGTCCGGCGCCGGAGCCGCGATTGCCCGGCAGCAGCCGCCAGCCGAAGGCCAGGAACGTCACGCCCAGCACCGAAATGGCCAGCCCGACCGGCAGGAAGTCGAACATGCGGAACGGCGTGCCCAGCATCTCGCCCCGCATGCGCGAGACGATGATGTTGGGCGAGGTGCCGACCAGCGTCATCAGCCCGCCCATCAGGGCCCCGAACGCCATCGGCATCAGCAGGTACGACACCGGCGTGCCGGTACGCCGGGCCATCTGGATGGCGATCGGCATGAAGACGGCCAGCGCGCCGACGTTCTTCATCACCGCCGACAGCAGCGTGACGGCCCCGGTCAGCACCGCCACCTGCGTCCACGGCACGCGCATCAGCGGGGCGAGCGGGCGCATGGCCGTTTCGACGATGCCGGAGCGTCCCACCCCGGCGCTGACCACCAGGGCCGAGCCGACGATGACGACGATGTCATCGGAGAAGCCGGTGAACGCCTCGCTGGTCGGGATGATGCCGGCGACCAGCCCGGCGACCAGGGCAAGCATGCCCACGAGGTCGTACCGCAGGCGGTCCCAGATGAGCAGCGCGATCACCGCGCCGACGAGGGAGAAGGCGACGATCTGGTCGGTGCTCATGAAGCCCTGGGGTTACCGGCCGCTGCCGGAAGGTTGGCGGTTGCCGTTGCCGGAGCGGCCGGTGTTGGTGTCCTTGCCGCCGCCGTTCTTGCCGGCGGGCGACTTGGCGTCCTGGATCAGGGCGCCGCAGTGTGCGTCCTCCTCCGTGCCGGTGTCGATCAGCGGCAGGATGCTGGCCAGCGGCGTCAACAGGACGCCCAGCGCCACCGCCGCCGCCCCGCGCGCCGCCGTCTCGGTCGCGTCGACACCGATGTCCGGGTTGGCGAAGCTGCCGCGGACGTTGACCGGCACATGCGTGGCAAACACCTGCGGGTGCTTGGCCCTCCCCTGAAGGTGCAGGCTCAGGCGTTCCTCCTTCAGGTTGATGCCGCCGCTGCCGGTCATCAGCGTTTCGGGCGTGTCGAGCACCAGCGCGTTGACGTCGACGATGCCGTTCTTCGCTTCCAGGTCGGTGACGAAGCAGTTGAAGGGCAGCGGCCGGTCGCCCGACAGCACCACGCCCAGCGTCTCCAGCACGTTGGTCTTCAGCCCCTTGACCGCCAGCGCGCTGATGCGCCCGCCGTCCACCGCCAGTCCGACCTTGCCGTCGGCCACCGCCAGAATGTCGGCCACCGTGGGACCGCGCCCGGCGAGCTGGACGCGGCCGGAGACCGTGCCGCCCATCTCCTGGGCGAAGGGGGTGTCGCGGAAGAACCGGGCGAGTTGCACGCCGCGCACCTCCAGGTTCGTGCGCAGGACCGCCGCGTCGTGCTGGCCGTCCAGCACCACGGTGCCGGCGATGCGGCCCTTGCCCACGCCGACCGACAGTGGCTCCAGCGTCGCCTTGCCGTTTTCCAGCTTCAGGCGCGCCTCCAGCCCGTCGAGCAGAGCCATGGGCGCCTCCACCCGCTGGCCCTTGAAGGTCACGTCCATGTCGGCGAAGCGCAGCCGCTCCAGGTTCACTTCGGTGGCCGGCAGGATGCGGCCGGGCCCCTTGGTGGGGTAGTCGCCTCTGCCGCGCGGCGAAGCACCGACGAAGCCCGCCATGTCCACGGCCGCCAGCCGGCGCGAGGTGAGGTCGGCGGTGATGGATGGCCGCTCGCCACCGAGATCCATCGCCAGGTTGCCGGACAGGTCGCTCTCCCCCACCTTCCCCTGCATGCCGTCGAAACGCCAGACCTCCCCCTCCTTGCCCAGGTGGCCGGACAGCGCGTAGGCGCGCGTCTTCGGCGTGGGGATACCGAAGATCGGGAAGATTTCCGCCATGTCCTCGCCGGCGACCTCGATCGACAGGTCGATGCCCTGCAGCTTCACGGGTTCGGCGATCTTGCCTTCGACCTTGCCGCGGGTCTTCCCGACCGACGCCTCGATGTTGATCGGATAGGGCTGCGGGCTCTCGCGCAGGAACATCAGCGAGCCGCCGTCCACCGCCAGCTTGAACGGCTTGCCGGCGAAGCTGCCCTGCCCGTCCAGGTGCACGCGCGCCTCGCCGCTGTCGCCGGTGGCGGTGTTGATGGTGCTGTCGATGTCGATCTCGCTCCTGGGATCGAGATAGCCGACGCGGCCGTCCTCGATCACCAGGCTCTCGACCACGGGGATCTCGCCGCGGTCGTCGGGCTTCACCGCCTCTTCCGCCGCCTCCTTGCGGGGGTCGGAGCCGAAGGTCCAGTTGTTGGCGCCCTCCATGTTCTTCTCCATGGCGACCTTCGGGCCGGACACCTTCACCTCGGGCAGTTCGATGTCGCCGCGCAGCAGGGGCCACAGGCGAACCTGGGCGTCCAGCACGCGCACCTCGGCGAAGTTCGGTTCCGCGGCCCAGTCGGTGTTGGCGACGCGCAGCCCTTCCAGATGGATGCGGATGGGATCGCCCAGATCGACGTCGAGCGTGCCGTCGATGGCGACCTCGCGCCCCAGCGCCGCGCTCGCCTGCCGCGCCGCGAAGCCGCGCACATCGTTCCAGTCGAACAGCGCCAGCGCCAGCCCACCGCCCACCACCACCAGCCCGACGAGACCCAGAAGCCCCAGGCCGATCCACTTCAGCACGGCCATGCGCCGTTCCCTCCCCAAGCGGCCGCCGCGCGGGCGCCCCAAGGGACTCAACGCTTCTCATCCGGGGTGTGCGGCGGCACAGAAGCGGCATACCCCCAATGAGCGCGAGGAGCGCTCCGCCGTCCGGCCATCGCCAATTGATCGCGTTTAGCGCGAAATGTTCATAAATTCTTCAGGGTACCTGCGCTGGTATGCAGGGACGACCACAGACGCTGTCCCGCCCATGCGCTCGCTGACCAACTTCACCCCGGCCACCTTCGAGGAGAGGGGTGCGGCGGTCGCCTTCACCACGCCCGTCCTGTCGCAGACCCGCGTGCGCAAGGACGAGCGCGACCAGTTGGAAGTGCTGGTTCCCAACCTGTCGGAGGGGCGCGGCGTCTATGTCGTCGCCTGGAAGGGCCTGCCGCTGGCCTTCCCGATGACGGTGCACGACCGCATGCTCCAGGACCTGATCGCCCGGAACGGCGGCTGCTCGCCGGACGACCTCCGCAAGGCGGCGCTGGAGATCGCCCGCCTGGGCCTCGCCGGACCCGACGCGCAGGAGGCCGCCGAAGCGGCCCACAAGGACGACGAGGAGCAGCGCCTGCTCATCAACTTCCAGCTCATCGCCGAGGTGCTGAAAGCGGTGGGGCTGGAGTCGACCGACATCCTGCGCGCCGGCCTCGCGTCCGAACAGGGGCAGCGGCTGACCCGCACCTACATGATCAAGGCCGGCCAGCACCTGGGCATCGAACCGACCGAGCTGTACCTGCGCGTGGCCGAGCTGGCGAGCGCCATGGAGCCGATCGGTCTCGTCTCCTCGCCCAAGCCCGCGCGGCTGCGGCGGCTGATGGGCGAGTTGGTGCGATTCCGCGATTCCATGGCCGACTGGGCGACCGACAACGTGTCGGAGGCCGCCCCAATCGGCGGCTTCTGCGCCGAGGTGGCGGAGCACACGCTGAATCACGTGCGCACGGTGATCGGCCGCCTGGACGGGGCCATGGCCTCGTTCGAGGTGCTGCTGCGCCAGTGGGATAGCCAGCGCAAGGTGGTGCGGCAGGCGTGCTCGCGCCTGTCCTGGCTGCTGGACGGGTGGGAATTCATCACCGCGCTGTGGGCGGAATCCCAGAGCAAGAGCCGGCACGAGCTGGACATCGCCGTGCACGAGATCTTCCGCATCATCCCGCTCCTGCCCCGCAACGAGGACAACGTCGACTTCGCCCTGGAGGCCGGCAAGGTCTTCACCATGAACCGCAGGGCGGTGCGGGCGTACGTCGACTGGCGCACCGGCCAACTCGACGCCGACCTCGTCATGCGGATCGAATCCCTCAAAGGGAGGGCGGCATGAGCGAAACACAGGCGACCGGCATCCTCGCCCTTGGCGACACGCTGCTGGAGATCGACGAGGGCAAGTTCCGGCAGGTCGTCGGCCTCCTGGAGCACATGGGCGATCACCCGGACGTGCTGCGCACCTTCTCGATGATCCGACCGCGGCTGGCGGAGCTGCGCCCCAAGCGCCGCCCGACCCTGAAGCGGCTGTTCTGCGACCCGTTCGAGGACCTGTTCGACCCCCTGCTGCCCGACGAGAAGACGCCCGTCAACACGATCGAGCGTGCGGTGATCAATCACCTCTGGCCGCTGGTCGAGGAGCAGTTGGGGTCTGACACGCTGGCCGCCTTCACCGCAAGCCATCGCGACGCCGTCGATTCCGGCAACGCCGCCGCGCTGTCCGAGGTGGCGGAGGCCTTCTGGGCGACCAGCGCGGAGGCCGTGCGGACCATCGCCGCGCTGCTGGAGACCGGCCGCCTGACCGAGGCCATGGACCTGCGCATCAACCCGGAGCGCATGCGCGCCGTGCAGGACATCGCCACGGCGCTGTCGATCGCCCCGGCGCTGGCCGGCCTGAAGCGCGCCCTGGCGCCGAAGCCGCTCGCCAAGCTGCACCACGACCACCTGGACGAGGTGCAGGAGATCGGCCGCAAGCTTGCGAAGGCGGACGGGCCGGCGCTGAAGGTCTTCGTGCTGGTGGCGGCGGCGCGGCTCGCCGACCCGTCGCTGCTGTTGGGCGCCTTGTGGCACATGGACTTCGGCCAGAAGTCGTCCGACCGCGCGACGCTGTTCGCCGAGTTGTCGGGCAGTGTCGTTTCGCAGATCGAGGATCGGGCGCGGGTTCTGGGCGCCGGGAAGCCCGGTGCTGCCGACCGGCTGGCGGTCGCCGACCTCGCCGCCGGGCTGGTCGCCAGTCTGGACGCCACGCGCAAGGCCATGGAGGTCAGCCGCCGCAGCGAGTTCGACCAGCGCCTCAAGCAGGTGCGCGGCGCGGTGCACGAGATGGTGCGCACGCAGTTGCTGGCCGGCGCCGAGACGGACATCCTGGGCACGGTGGGCGCCACCACCGGCAAGGAGGAGGTGAAGCAGGCGGAGAACCACGCCCGCGCCCTGCGCAAGTGCGCGACCATCGCCGACAGCCTGGGCCTGCGCACCGAACTGCGGCAGGTGACGGAAAAGACGGTATCCGCGCTGACCGGGGCCGCGCAGCAGGTGTTCGGCGGGAGTCCGGAGGCCGCCGCCGACCCGCGCGCGGGCTACGCCGCCATCCGCATGATCGAGCTGATTTCCGGCCCGGTCGAGGCGAACCGCATCCTGGGCGAGATCCTGGACCGGGCACGGCTTGTTTAATAGTGCCAGCCACTTGACCAGCACATACTATTTTGAATTGCAGTATTGGAAGGTTTGGGGGGGAGGCCCTTGAGCCCCCCCCAATCTGGCGCCTCGCGGCGATCAGATCGGCTTACCGTCAATCTCTCGATCACCGGTAGCAAGTGTGGATATGATGGTGTCAGCGCGCGGTTGTGTCAAGCCCAATCCCAATCGTACCTTCTCCTGCACCGCCTGAAGATCCGCCACTCGCAATTCGGCATTCATTCGGCGCTGCCGCTCGTCGTTGATGAACCACAGGCGCTCAAGAGAAACGGTATAAAGGTGATCGCACAGCGCCCAGACGGGGTTGCCCTGATGAAAGAAACGGTATGATCCTGGCTCGAATTCGTGATAATGGGCCGGCACCGCGCCTTCCGGCGCCAACATGCTGACCGGGACGACCACGCATCTCTGCCTGTTCATGGATCGAGGGGAAATCACAATCGCCCGACGCTCTTTCTGCATTTCCGGCTTTCTCAGGAAACGGAAATCGCACATGAGAACATGCCCCACGTTTGGCGGGTAACGAACCGCATGCCGAACCTGTCCAGCCTTTGGAACGATGACAAATGAGGTGGTCGCTTCGACCATGGCTGCGGCGATCGTGACTCCAAATCGGCTTCGAACGAGGTTCGTCTTTGCCGCGACCGGCGCGAACGTCGTTGAAAATCGCTGGCACCAAAAGCAGGTCTGAGCCAGATTGGCCAGATCCTCCGCCTGATTCTCGGTGAAGTGCGCGTCACAGAGGCGATTGACGATGGCCTCTCGATCGAAGAGAACGTGTTGCGTGGTCGCCTCGGCGAGGACCATGGTGTAGGCTGCGGCTTGGTCTTCGGGCAGCCCGACGGCTGTCAGCCTCCGATAAGCATCGAACGTATTGGGCATTCCAGAATCGCATGACGTGAGAAGCGTTGGGTGTCGTCATACACCACTCCTGCGCGTACAGGCTATCGTTCATACGATCTCTGCAGGAGCCCCCCGCGTTGTGGTTGAATCAACCTGAGTTGCCGACCGTCAACCGCCGCTCCGGACATTCCACGGCAATTTTTCGCCGGAACCCGCCCCGCCGTTCCGTGTTGCTGGTGCTGTCACCCCAGCGGTCACCGCAGTGGAGGCATGCATGCGAACGGTTCTGGTTGCGGCATTGCTGGCCGCCGCACTGCCCGGCCTGACGGCGGGGCCGGCGTCCGCGCAGAGCGGCGGGTCGTTGACCGACAAGATCCGCGAGCCGCCGGAGATCACCACCAAGCGTGACCCCGGCGCCGCCCGCCAGGGCTACGCCGACGCCGCCATGGCGCGCCAACTGGAGCACCTGATCGGCCAGCGCGTGACCAACCCGCAGGGCCAGGAGCTGGGCGAGGTGGAGGACCTGCTGGTGCGGCCCGACGGCAAGGTGGCCGGCGTGGTGGTGGAATGGGGCGTGCTGGCCGGCCTGAGCGCCAACCAGGTGGCGGTGCCGTGGTCGCAGGTGCGGGTGTCGCCGGACGGGCGGAAGCTGACCGTGGACGCCACCAAGGAACAGCTTGAGAAGCTGCCCAAATACGACCCCGACGTCCCGGCCAACGCCGGCGTCGACCCGGACGTGAAGCCGATGCGGCGGTGACGGCGCCTATTCGCCGGGGCCAAGCCGTGGGCCGGCCTCGGCGGCGGCGCCGCGCAGGAGGGTCTGTTCGCGGTAGAAGACGAACAGGCCGCTGCCAATGATCAGGCTGGCGCCGGCCGCGATCTGCATGGACGGCACCGTGCCCCAGACCACAAGGTCGAGCACCACCGCCCAGACGATCGACACGTATTGGAACGGCACCACCACCGCCGCCGGGCTGAGCTGGAGTGAGCGGTTCATCGCCGCGTGGCCGGACAGCGCGGTCACGCCCAAGAGGCCCAGCAGCAGGAAGTCCGCCAAGCCCGGCATGTCGGCCGCACTCGCCGCCACCGGCAGCGCCGCGCCCCCCATGAGGCCCGTGCCGAAGGTCTGGAAGGACACCAGCGACAGGTTGCTCGCCTCGCGCAGCAGGCGGGTGCAGATCATGCCCAGCGAGAAGACCGTGGCGCCCAGCAAGGCCGCCAGCGAGGGCACAAGGTCGAACGAGCCGGTCGGGTTCAGCACCAGCACCACTCCGGCGAACCCCACCGCGACCGCCACCCAGCGCCGCCAGCCGACCCGCTCGCCCAGCAACGGCACGGACAGGGCGGTGACGATCAATGGGGCAGCCATGTAGATGGTCATCACGTCGGCCAGCGGCAGGGCGCGCACCGACCAGTAGAACAGCGCCACCTCCCCCGTCACGCAGGCCACGCGCAGCAAGTGCAGCGGCAGCCGCTTCACCGCGAAGACGCTGCGCATACCGGCGCGCGCGATCAGCGGCAACAGCAGCGCCGCGCCAAACAGGCTGCGCACCGCCAGCAGCATGGCGACCGGGTATTCCGCCACCAGCCATTTGCCGAGTGCGTCGTTGAAGGTAAACAGCGACATGCCCAGCAGCATCATGAGAATGCCGTTGCGGGCGCCGGATGCATGGGCAGAGGCGGTGGGGATGGCGGTCATTTGTGCGCGTTTAATTATGGGGAGACTTGCCCCCACCCGGCCTTCGCTCGGCCACCCTCCCCCGCCGAGCGGGGGAGGGTCGGGGTGGGGGCAAGAAAGTAGGCGCTACATGGCACCCGCACGACCGCTAAATCACCCCCTTGCTCCGCAACTCTTCGATGTCCCCGGCGCATAGGCCGAGTTGGCCGCCCAGCACCTCATCGGTGTGGGCGCCGAGCGGCGGCGGGGCCAGGGTGTGCTCGATGGGGGTGGCGGAGTAGCGGATGGGGCTGGCGACCGTCGGCACGGTGCCGGCCGTGGCGTGCTGCAGCTCCTGGCGCAGGCCGCGGGCCTGCACGTGCGGGTCGGCGAAGACCGCCGCCAGATCGTTGATCGGGCCGCAGGGCACGCCCAGCGGCTCCAGCGCCTTGAGCCAGTCGGCGGTGTCGCGCGTGCGGATCACCTCCTCCAGGACGGCGACCAGCTCCTTGCGGTGGGCGACACGCTGCGGGTTGGTGGCGAAGCGCTCGTCGGTCGCCAGTTCCGGCCGGCCGGCGGCGGCGCAGAAGCGGCTGAACTGGCCGTCGTTGCCGACCGCCAGGATCAGATGCCCGTCGCGCGTGGGGAACGCCTGATAGGGCACGATGTTCGGGTGCGCGTTGCCCAGGCGCTTGGGCGCGTTGCCCGACACCAGATAGTTCATGCCCTGGTTGGCGAGCACCGCCACCTGCACGTCGAGGAGCGCCAGGTTCACCCACTGCCCCACGCCGGTGCGGTCGCGGTGGGCGAGTGCGCCCATGATGCCGATGGCGGCGTAGAGGCCGGTGAAGACGTCCGTCACCGCCACGCCGACCTTCACCGGGCCGCCGCCCGGCTCCCCGTCCGGCTGGCCGGTGATGCTCATCAGCCCGCCCATGCCCTGGATCATGAAGTCGTAGCCGGCGCGCGCCGCGTACGGCCCGTCCTGGCCGAACCCGGTGACCGAGCAGTAGACGAGGCGCGGGTTGAGGGCGTGCAGGCTGTCGAAGTCCAGCCCGTACTTCCTCAGCCCGCCGACCTTGAAGTTCTCGATCACCACATCGGCCTGGGAGGCGAGACGGCGCACCAGCTCCTGCCCCTCCGGCCGTTCGAAGTCGATGGTGACGGAGCGCTTGCCGCGGTTGGTGGAGAGGAAATAGGCACTCTCCTCCCCCGCCCACGGCGGTCCCCAGGTGCGGGTGTCGTCACCCGTGCCCGGCCGCTCCACCTTGATGACGTCGGCGCCGAGGTCGGCCAGCGTCTGCGCCGCCCACGGGCCGGCCAGCACGCGCGACAGCTCCAGAACCCGGACGTGCCCCAATGGTCCAGATGGGCCCGGTCCCGTCATGTTCGTCAGCCCGTGAACGCCTGGAGGCCGGTGATCGCCCGGCCCAGGATCAGGGCGTGCACGTCGTGCGTGCCCTCGTAGGTGTTGACCGCCTCCAGGTTCATGGCGTGGCGGATGACGTGGAACTCGTCGGAGATGCCGTTGCCGCCGTGCATGTCGCGGGCAACGCGGGCGATGTCCAGCGCCTTGCCGCAGTTGTTGCGCTTGATGAGCGAGATCATGTCCGGTGCCGCCGCGCCCTCGTCCATCAAGCGGCCGACGCGCAGGGCAGCCTGCAGGCCCAGCGCGATCTCCGTCTCCATGTTGGCGAGCTTGAGCTGGATGATCTGGTTGGCCGCGAGCGGACGGCCGAACTGCTTGCGGTCCAGCGTGTACTGGCGCGCGGCGGCGAAGCAGAACTCGGCCGCACCCATGGCACCCCAGGCGATGCCGAAGCGCGCCCGGTTCAGGCAGCCGAACGGCCCGCTCAGCCCCTTCACGTTGGGCAGCAGCGCGTCGTCCGGCACGTGCACCTCGTCCATGACGATCTCGCCGGTGATGGAGGCACGGAGCGAGAACTTGCCCTCGATCTTCGGCGCCGACAGGCCTTTCATGCCCTTTTCCAGCACGAAGCCGCGGATGACGCCCTCGTCGTCCTTGGCCCACACGACGAACACGTCGGCGATGGGCGAATTGGTGATCCACATCTTGGCGCCGGTCAGCACCCAGCCGTCCGCCACCTTGCGCGCGCGCGTCTTCATGCCGCCGGGGTCGGAGCCGTGGTCCGGCTCGGTCAGGCCGAAGCAGCCGATGTACTCACCCTTGGCGAGCTTCGGCAGGTACTTCATGCGCTGCTCTTCGCTGCCGTAGGCGTAGATGGGATGCATGACCAGCGAGGACTGCACGCTCATCATCGAACGATAGCCGGAATCCACCCGCTCCACCTCGCGCGCCACGAGGCCGTAGGTGACGTAGTTGACGCCCGAGCAGCCGTATTTTTCCGGCAGCGTGGCGCCCAGCAGGCCCAGCTCGCCCATCTCGCGGAAGATGGCGGGGTCGGTCTTCTCGTGCCGGTTGGCTTCCAGCACACGGCTCATCAGCTTGTCCTGGCAGTAGGCGCGCGCCGTGTCGCGCACCATGCGCTCGTCCTCGGTGAGCTGCCCGTCGAGCAGGAGCGGGTCTTCCCAGTTGAACACCGGACGCGTATCGGCCGTCTTCGCCACCGTTTCCTCCGTCTGCAGATCGCCTTGCCCTTGCGGGCGTTGGCCAGAAGGTGGCAAAGCGGCTGTGATAGGTCCAATACATTTCTTTGACGATATTGATATGTTCAGCATATAAAAGGCAATGGACCTGCGCCACCTCCGCCACTTCGTCGCCGTCGCCGAGGAGCTGCATTTCAGCCGCGCCGCGGCGCGCCTCGGTATTGGGCAGCCGCCGCTCAGCCAGTCCATCCAGGCGCTGGAGGCGGAATTGGGCGCCAAACTGTTCGAACGCACGCGGCGGCACGTGGAGTTGACCGAACCGGGCCACCTGCTGCTGGCCGAGGCGCGCGAGATCCTGGCGCGGGCGGAGCGCGCGGTGGTGCTGACGCGCCGCGCCGCGCGCGGCGAGGTGGGGGAGCTGAAAATCGGCTTCACGGCGGCCTCGCCGTTCCTGCCGGTGGTGCCGCGCATCATCGACGCCTATCGCCGCTCCAGCCCGGACGTGCACCTGACGCTGACCGAACTGCCGAGCCTGCGCCAGTTGGCGGCGCTGGCCGACGGGCGGATCGACGTGGGCTTCGTGCGCGAGCCGCGCACGCCCACCGGCGACGCCTTCACCTTCCAGACGGTGCTGCGGGAGCCGCTGATCGCCGTGCTGCGCGCCGATCATCGGCTGGCGGCGCGTGACCCGGTGCCGCTGGCCGAACTGCGCGACGAGCCGTTCGTCTTCTACCCGGCCGACTACGGCACCAGCACGCGGGAGCAGGTGTCCGCCCTGTGCGCCGCCGCCGGCTTCCAGCCGCGCGTGGCGCAGGAGGCGCGCGAGGCCTTCACCATCATCGGCCTGATCGCGGCCGGCCTGGGCGTGTCGATCCTGCCGGCACAACTTCGACAGGTCGCGGTGGAAGGGGTGGTGTACCGCAGCCTGGACACGGCCGACGCGTACACCACGCTGCTGCTGGCGCACCGGCGCGGCGAACGCTCCGCTTTGGTGCGGGCGTTCACCGAGCTGGTGGAGCAGTTCGTGTGAGAGGTGGGGGCGTTGGGTTTTCGGCTGAGGCCTCAACCCAACCTACGGGTGAATCGTAGGTTGGGTTGAGCGCAGCGAAAACCCAAACGCCGGAACCTCACGCCGTGACCAGTTCCTCCAGCGCCGTCTCGATGATGCCCAGCCCCTCGTCGACCAGGGCGTCGGACGCGGTGAGCGGCACCAGGATGCGGATGACGTTGCCGTAGGTGCCGCAGGACAGCAGCACGAGCCCCTTCTCCGCCGCCTTGTTGACCAGCGCCTTGGTCAGCTCCGGCGCCGGCTCCCTGGTGGTGCGGTCCTTAACCAGCTCGACCGCCACCATGGCGCCCAGACCGCGCACCTCGCCGATGCAGGTGAAGGTGTTGCGCTTGGCCATCGCCTCGAACCGGTCGGTCAGGCGCTTGCCCATCTCGGCCGAGCGCTCGACCAGCTTCTCTTCCTCGATGACGTCGAGGACGGCAAGCGCGGCCGTGGTCGCCAGCGGGTTGCCGGCGTAGGTGCCGCCCAGGCCGCCCGCCACCGGCGCGTCCATGATCTCCGCCTTGCCGGTCAGCGCCGACAGCGGGAAGCCGCCGGCCAGGCTCTTGGCCATGGTCATCAGGTCGGGCACGACGCCGGAATGCTCGATGGCGAACATCTTGCCGGTGCGGGCGAAGCCGGTCTGGATCTCGTCAACCACCAGCAGGATGCCGTGCTGGTCGCAGAGTGCGCGCAGCTTCTGCATCAGCTCCGGCGGGGCGATGTTGAAGCCGCCCTCGCCCTGCACCGGCTCGATGAAGATGGCCGCCACGCGGGTGGGTTCGACGTCGCACTTGAACAGCGTGTCGAGCGCCTTGAGGCTGTCCTCCACGCTGATGCCGCGGTAAGCGTTGGGGAACGGCACGTGGTAGACGTCGCCCGGGAACGGGCCGAAGCCGGTCTTGTACGGCGCCACCTTGCCGGTCAGCGCCATGGCCATCATGGTGCGGCCGTGGAACGCGCCGGAGAAGGCGACGACGGCCGGCCGCCCGGTGTGGGCGCGGGCGACCTTGACGGCGTTCTCCACCGCCTCGGCGCCGGTGGTGAAGAAGGCCGTCTTCTTCGGATGGCTGCCGGGGGTGACGGCGTTCAGCCGCTCCGCCAGCGCCACGAAGGATTCGTACGGCGTCACCATCACGCAGGTGTGCGTGAAGCTGTCGAGCTGCTTCTTCACCGCCTCGACCACCTTCGGGTGGCGGTGGCCGGTGTTGAGCACGGCGATGCCGCCGGCGAAGTCGATGAAGCGCCGGCCCTCGACGTCCCACATCTCGGCGTTTTCCGCGCGCTCGATGTAGACCGGCAGCATCGCCGAGATGCCGCGCGGCACGGCCGCGTCGCGCCGGGCGTGAAGCGACTGGTTCGACATGTCCCTGACCCTCCGTTTCTATTCCCGCGCGTGGCTTACAGGCCCATGCACAGGTACTTGATTTCCAGGAAGTCCTCGATGCCGTACTTGGAGCCTTCGCGACCGATGCCGCTCTCCTTGATGCCGCCGAAGGGGGCGACCTCGTTGGAGATGATGCCCTCGTTGATGCCGACGATGCCGTATTCCAGCTTCTCGGCAACACGCCAGACGCGGCCGATGTCGCGGCTGAAGAAATAGGCGGCGAGGCCGAATTCGGTGTCGTTCGCCATGCGGACGGCGTCCTCCTCCGTCTCGAAGCGGAAGAGGGGAGCCACCGGGCCGAAGATCTCCTCGCGGGCCACGCGCATTTCGGTAGTGACGCCGGTGACGATGGTGGGCTCGAAGAACAGCTCGCCCCTGGCGTGGCGCTTGCCGCCGGTAACGACCTTGGCGCCCTTCTCCAGCGCATCGCCCAGCAGCTCCTCGACCTTGGCGACGGCCGCGGCGTTGATCATCGGGCCTTGCGTCACGCCGGCCTCCAGCCCGTTGCCGACGTTGATCGCCTGCACCGCCTTGGCGAGCTTTTCGGCGAAGGCGTCGTAGACGCCGGCCTGCACCAGCAGCCGGTTGGCGCACACGCAGGTCTGGCCGGAGTTGCGGTACTTGGACGCCAGCGCCCCCTGCACCGCCGCGTCCAGGTCGGCGTCGTCGAAGACGATGAAGGGCGCGTTGCCGCCCAGCTCCAGCGACACCTTCTTCACCGTGTCGGCGCAGGCGCGCATCAGGATCTTGCCCACCTCGGTCGATCCGGTGAACGACAGCTTGCGCACGATGGGATTCGACGTCAGCTCGTTGCCGATGGCGATCGGGTCGGAACCGGTGATGATATTGAACACCCCGGCCGGGATCCCCGCCCGCTCCGCCAGCACGGCGAGCGCCAGGGCGGACAGCGGCGTATCTTCCGCCGGCTTGATCACCACCGGGCAGCCGGCCGCCAGGGCCGGCGCCACCTTGCGGGTGATCATGGCGTTGGGGAAGTTCCACGGCGTGATGGCGGCGACGACGCCGATCGGCTCCTTCAGCACGACCAGCCGGGTGCCATGCTTGTGCGTCGGGATGACGTCGCCGTAGACGCGCTTGCCCTCCTCCGCGAACCACTCGACGAAGCTGGCGCCGTAGGCCACCTCGCCGCGCGATTCGGTCAGCGGCTTGCCCTGCTCGGCGGTCATCAGGACGGCCAGGTCCTCCTGGTTCGCCATGATCAACTCGTACCAGCGGCGCAGGATGACGGCTCGCTCCTTGGCGGTCTTGGCCCGCCAGGCCGGCCACGCCTCGTTGGCGGCGACGATGGCGGCGCGCGTCTCTTCCGCACCCAGGTCGGCGACACGACCCAGTTCGGCGCCGGTGGCCGGGTTGGTCACGGGGAAGCTGCGGCCGGAAGGCGCGTCGATCCACGCGCCGTTCACGTACGCCTTGCTCTGCAGGAGACTAGAATCCTTCAACGCCAGCATGGGACCGCCCTGTATCATGGTGTTTGCCGGGAACGACGGGGAGCGTACCCCTGTTTAATAATTTAAACAACCCCCGTCTCGGTGTCGAGATTATGGTGACGGATTCGGGCCCATGCGGTATTGCTGATGGGACGGACACACGCCTCACGCGCACGGATCAGGAAACCGGCCCATGGACTTCGACGTTGGCGCGCGCCTGAAGCAGGTACGCGAACTGCACGGCCTCTCGCAACGCGCGCTGGCGCAGCGGGCCGGCGTGACCAACGGCACCATCTCGCTGATCGAGCAGAACCGGTGCAGCCCGTCCATTTCGTCGCTGCGCAAGGTGCTGCAGGGCATCCCCATGTCGCTGGCCGAGTTCTTCGCCACCGACCTGCCCCCGCGCGAGCAGATCTTCTTCAAGGCCGACGACCTGATCGAGCTGTCGTCCATGCTGGTGAAGGGCAAGGTCGGGCAGGTGTCGTTCCGCCAGGTGGGCGACCTGCGCGGCCGCAACCTGCAGATCCTGCACGAGCGCTACGCCCCCGGCGCCGACACCGGCCGCACCATGCTCCAGCACGAATCGGAGGAAGGCGGCATCGTCATCAAGGGCCGGATCGAGCTGACCGTGGGCGACCGCAAGGAGATCCTGGGCCCCGGCGACGCCTACCTGTTCGACAGCCGTACCCCGCACCGCTTCCGCAACCTCGACGACGAGGAATGCGAACTGATCAGCGCCTGCACACCGCCGTACCTGTGATCCCTACCCCGCCGCCCCCTACTCCATCGAGTCGAAGCGGCTGAGCACCACGGTGATGTTGTCGTGCCCGCCGCGCTCGTTGGCGAGCGAGACGAGGTGGCGGCAGGTGGTGTCCAGATCGCCGCGGCCGGTGTCGCGCAGGATCGCGGCGATCGCCGGGTCCGGCAGCATGCCCGTCAGCCCGTCCGAACACAGCATGTAGATGTCGTCGGCCCGCACGCCGTGCACGGACACGTCCGGCTCCACATCCTGCATGGTGCCGAGCGCGCGGACGATGATGTTCCGCTGCGGCGCCGGCCCCCGGCTGCCCTGGTCGAGCCAGACCTGGTAGAGGCTGTGGTCGCGGGTGAGCTGCGTCAGTTCACCGCCGCGCAGCCGGTACAGGCGGCTGTCGCCCGCGTGGAAGGCCACCAGCTTGTCGCTGCCGTCCAGCCGCCACGTGCCGACCACCGTCGTGCCCATGCCGCGGCCGTCGGGATAGCCGCGTTCGGTGTTCAGCACGGCAAGGCGGCGGTTCGCCACCTGCACGGCCGAGCGCACCGTCGCCACGGCGTTCTGCACCGCCGTGTCGATCGCGCCGCCCCCGGCCAGCGTGAGGTCCAGGTCCGCCGGGATCGCCGCACCGCCGTTCGCCGGGACGAATTCCGCCAGGAAATCGACGATGGCCTCGGTCGCCGTCCGGCTGGCGATGTCGCCGCCGGCGTGCCCGCCCATCCCGTCGCACACCACGGCGAGGCCCAAGTCCGGTTCGATCCCGAAGCTGTCCTCGTTGCGCGCGCGCATGCGGCCGACGTCGGTGAGACCGGCCGTGATCATGGCGAGGGTGTCGGTCTGAGGCATGAAGGGCCATCCTCGGCGCAGGCGCGATGGAGGCGCATAATGGCCCATGGGCCGCCAAAGATACAGTGTTCCCTGACCCCGGCGCGATCAACCCTGGCTTGCGCACCACCGGCGCCACAGCACACGCAGGACGCGCTCCACCTGCCGCGCCTTGCGGTTCGGATCGAGGATGGCGGCGGCCAGCAGGCGCGGACGCAACGCCGCGTGCAAGCGGGTGAGGCGGCCGGGATCGGCGGCGAGGGACGCCGCGATGCGCACGTAGTCTTCGGCGTCGGCCGCCACGAGGTCGCCGCAGCCGGCCACGCGCAGCAGCGAGGCGGACCAGCGGCTCATCATGTTGGCGCCCGGCAGCGTGACCACCGGCACACCCATGTACAGCGCCTCGAACGTCGTGGTGGCGCCGCAGAACGGGAACGGGTCCAGGCCGATGTCGACGCCGTGATACAGGGCGAGGTGCTGCGCCCTCTCCTGGCTGGCGGCCGGCAGCACGATGCGCGCGGCGTCGACGCCGTTGCGCGCCATCACCTCCAGCACCCGGCGGCGCAGCGCCGCGGCGCCGTACACCGCCTTGTACTTGAGGACGAGGCGCGACTCCGGCACGGCGTTCAGCACGCGCGCCCACAAGGCGAGCACCGCATCGTTCACCTTCGACGGGTTGTTGAAGCTGCCAAAGGTCACCCGGCCGTAGGCGAGCATCGGCGGCGCCGCCGGATCCGGCGCATCGGCTATGGGCTGGTAGGCGAACAGCGCCGGCAGGCGCACCGGCCGCTCGGTGAAGCGTTCGGCGCCGCCGCGCGGGGTCATCACCGCGTCGGTGAGGATGGCGTCCATCGCCGTCAGGCCGCTGGTGGCGCCGTCGTAGAGGCTGACCTGCACCGGTGCCGCGCGCTGCGCGGCGATCAGCGGGCGGTTGCCGTCGAAGCGCCCGGCGACGCTGACCAGCACGTCGACGCCGTCGGCGCGGATGAGGTCGGCAAGCTGCGCGTCGTCCAGCCCCGCCGTATCCCGCCAGCCGTCGGACAGGGCGCGCAGGCGCCCGGTCGTCGAGTCGGGCCGGGTGACGTCGGCATAGCAGACGATCTCGAACCGGTCGCGGTCGTGAGCGGCGAGGATCGGCTCCAGGTTGCGGGCCACCGGATGGGCGCACAGGTCCGACGACAGGTAGCCGACGCGCAGCCGCCGGCCGGGATCGCGCGGGTTGGCGTGAGGCCTTGCGGCCGGCGCGCACCGTTCCGCCAGCCGCCGGTGCTCGGCGAAGCGGGCGGCCTCGTCCAGCGACGGGTCGTAGAGCAGCGCCGACAGCAGCCCGCGTTGGGCAGCCGGGCTGTCGGGCGCCGCGCGCAGCCCGCGGCGGTTCAGCGCCGTCCCCTCCTCCGGCCGGCCGAGCACGCGGCGGACGCTCGCCAGCATGCACCAGGATTCGGCGTGCGCGGGGTCGAGCGCCAGGACACGGCGGAACGCCGCCTCCGCCTCGTCCGGGCGGCCGAGGTCGAGGACGGCGACGGCGTGCGCAAGACGGGCGGCGTCGAGCGCCGGGTCGAGACGCACGGCGCGCCGCTGCAGCGGCGCGTTCGGCGCCGGCCCACCGGCCACGGCGCACGACTGGCCCAGCGCATGCCAGGCCTCCGCCCGGTCCGGGGTGAATTCGAGCACCCGGCGATAGGCCGCGGCGGCCGCGCCGTCCCGGCCGGCGGCGTGCAGCAGCACGGCAAGGTTGGCGAGCGGCCGCAGGTCGTCCGGCCGCAGGCGCGCGGCGCGCCGGTTGGCGGCGATGGCGGCCGGCGCGTCGTCCTGCCGCCGCGCGGCGACGCCCAGCGCGTACAGCGCCTCCCCATCCGCGGGATCGAGCACCAGCGCCCGCCCGTACGCCGCCCGCGCGCCGGCCGGGTCGCCCGCGGCGAGCCGCGCGGTGCCCGCGTGCAGCCACGCCGGGCCGGGGCCGGGATTGAGCGGGCCGGCGGGCGTCCGCCCGGCGCACCAGCGCCGCCACATGGCCCGAAAGGCGCGCTCCAGATGGCGCACCTTGCCGTGCGCGTCGGTGATGGCCGAATCGCGCACCCGCTCCCGCAATCCGCTTCGGATGCCCGACAGCCAGACGGTGTCGGCGGCGCAGCGGCGCGCCAGGGCGATATAGGCTTCCCGCGTGTCCGCGATGAAGTCGGGGAGGCCCACGGTGCGCAGCATGGAGGCGGTCCAGCGGCTGACCATGGCGTGGTGCGGCAGGGTGATGACCGGCACGCCCATCCACAGCGCCTCGAACGTCGTCGTCGATCCGCTGAACGGCGAAGGGTCGAGCGCCACGTCGATACCGCGGTAGAGCGCCAGATGCTCCTCGCGCGTGTGGATGTGCGTCAGCAGCGTCACGCGCGCGTCCAGTCGGCGCCGGGCGAAGGGCGCCAGCACCCGCGCGCGCAACGCCGGATCCGCGAACACCGCGTTGTACTTGAGGATCAGGCGGGAGCCGGGCACGGCCTCCAGCACGTCGGCCCACAGCGCCAGCACCGCGTGGTTGACCTTGCCCGGGTTGTTGAAGCTGCCGAACGTCAGGTGCCCGGCCGTGGCGGCGGGGAGCGGGCCGGGATCCGGCATCCCGTCCATCGGCGCGTGCACGTAGAAGCTGGGCAGGCGGATCACACGCTCGGTGAAGCGCTCCTTTCCGTGCGGCGGCACCAGCACGCGGTCGGCGATCAGGTAGTCCATGACCGCCATACCGCTGGTGGCGACGTCGTGGAAGCTGACCTGCACGGGCGCCGGGCGGTGGGCGCAGACCAGCGGCCGGTTGCGGTCGAAGCGGCCGGCAAGGCAGACCAGGATGTCGATCCCGTCCCCCCGGACGAGGTCCGCGACCTCGGCGTCGTCCAGTCCGGCGATGCTGCGCCAGCCGTCGCTCAAGGCGCGGAAGCGCGCGGTGACCGCGTCCGGCACCTCCACGTCGGCGTAGCAGAAGACGGCGAACCGGCTGCGGTCGTGGCCGGCGAGCGCCGGTTCCAGGTTGCGCGCGACGGGGTGGGACCGCAGATCGGACGACAGGATGCCGATGCGGATCCGGCGTCCGGGATCGGGCAGGTTGGCGTGCGGGCGGATGGTGGCGTAATGGCGGCGCGCACACCGCTCCTCCAGCCAGCGGTGCGCGGCGAAGCGCGCGTCCACACCCAGCGCCGGGTCGTAGACGATGCCGGCGGCGAACGCGCGAAAGGTCACGGGACTGTCGGGCGCCAGGAGCACCGCCCGCCGGGCCGCCGCGGTGGCGGCCGTGTGCTCGTCCAGGTCGCGCAGCGCGCTGCCGAGGAAGCACAGCGCCTCCGTCTGTGCGGGGTTGAGCGCCAGCAGCCGTTCCAGCGCCCCGCGCGCGTCGCCGAAGCGGCAGAGGTCGTGCAGCGCTATGGCGTGGCCGAGCCGGGCCGGTTCGAGCAGCGGCTTGAGGATCGCCGCGCGCCGCTGCACCGGCAGGCTCGGGGCCGGCCCTCCGAAGATGGAGAGCGACAGGGCCATGGCGTGCGTCACCTCGGCCCAGTCGGGCGCGAGGACCACGGCGCGGTGGAAGGCGTTCACCGCCTCCCGGTGATGGCGGAGCGTCTGCAGCAGGACGCCCAGGGTGGCCGGCAGCGCTTCGTCCTGCGGGCGCAGCGGGATGGCCCGGCGCAGCGCCGCCGCCGCGCCGTCCAGATCGCCCAGGCGCCGGCGCGCGGTGGACAGGCCCGTCCACACGGCCGCATGGCCGTCGTCGGCCCCGGCCGCCGCCTCGAAGGCCGCCGCGGCCCCGGCCGCGTCGCCGGCCGCGAGGCGCAGTTCGCCGAGGTTCAGGTGCGCCGCGGCCTGTGCCGGATCACCGGCCACGGCCCGCGCGAACGCCTCGGCCGCCTCCTCCGCCCGGCCCAACCGGCGCAGCAGGACGCCCAAGTTGAAGAAGGCGTGCGGCGGCCCGGCGCGCAGCGCCAGCGCGCGGCGGTAGGCCGATGCGGCCTCCGCCGGGCGGCCCAGCTTCTCCAGCACCATGGCCCGGTGCAGGTGCCGGTCCGCCACGTCGGGCGCCAGGGTGACGGTGGCGACCATGCAGCGCTCCGCCACGTCGAAGCGGCCGACCTGCGCCGCCAGCATGCCCATCAGGTAACGCGCGCCGGCGTGCTCCGGATCGGCGTCGATGATGCGGGCGTAGAGCACCTCCGCCTCCTGCAGACGGCCGGCCTGGTGATGCTCCACGGCGATGGCGAGCGCTTCGGCGATGGTGGCCATGGGCGGGGCGGGTCCGGTCTGCGGGCGTGGGTGTGGTTGGCGGGCGGGCAGCATAGCGCCGGCGGCGCCCAGCCGCTATGCTGGCCACCGCCGAACACCACGCCGGACCGCCATGGCGACCATCCAAGAGGCCCTGCTGGCCGCCGTCGACCACCATCAGGCCGGCCGCCTGCGCGAGGCGGAAATCCTTTACGCCCGCATCATCGGCGCCGACCCGGAGCAGGCGGACGCTTGGCACCTGTACGGCGTGCTGGCCGCGCAGGCCGGCAGCCTGGACGCAGCGGAGCGGCTGATCCGCCGTGCCGTGGCGCTGGTCCCGGATGCCCCGGACCACTACGGGAATCTCGCCAAGGCGCGCCGCGCCGCCGGCCGGCCGGCGACGGCCGAGCGGCCGTACCGCGCGGCGCTGCGGCTGCGCCCGGACAACGGGGACGCGCTGGCCTTCCTCACCGACCTCTGGCACGGCGACCGGCGGTGGGACGCCGCGCTGCCGGCTCTGCGGAGCATGGCGGCGCTCGATCCCGGCGCGCCCGACGCGCACCTGCGCCTGGGCGTGGCGCTGAACGGCCTGGGTCGGCCGGCCGAATCGGAAGCGGCGCTGGCGCGCGCGGCACGCCTGGACCCGGCCGGGCCGGCAACCTACAACCTCGCCCGCCTGGACACCGACCGCAAGGAGCACGCCCGCGCGCTGGCGCGGCTGCGCATCGCCGTGGCCGCCTCTCCGGCGCACGCGGACGCGGTCCACAACCTGGCCTCCGTGCTGCTGACGCTGGGGCTGGTGCCGGCGGCGTCCGCATGGTTCGCCCGCGCCGCTGCACTGGAGCCGGCGCGCGCCGACGCCGCCTGGAACGTCATCGTCGCCGGGCTCTACCGACCGCAGCCGGATGCCGCCGCGCGCTTCGCCGCGTACCGCACCTTCGCGGCGCGCTTCGCCCGACCGCTGCACGCCGCGGCACCGGTGCACACCAACAGCCCCGATCCGGACCGGCGGCTGCGCGTCGGCTATCTCTCCACCGACCTGCGGGCCTTCCAGCCGGTGACGCGCAACCTGCTGCCGGTGTTCGCGGCGCGCGACCGCGATCGGTTCGAGCTGTTCTGCTACGCCGATGTCGCCCGGCCGGACGCCACCACGGCGCGCTTCCGGGCGCTGTGCGACGGCTGGCGCGACGTGGCAGGGCTCGACGACCGCACGGTGGCGGACATGGTGCGCGCCGACGGCATCGATGTGCTGGTCGTGCTTGCCGGCCATTTCGACCGCAACCGCCCCATGGTGTGCGCCCACCGCCCGGCCCCGGTGCAGGTCAGCCACCACGACGTCGCCACCAGCGGCCTGGAGGTGATGGACGCGCTGATCGCCGACCGCGTGCTGGTGCCGCCGGGCACGCCGGAGCGCTTCACCGAGCGGCCCGTTCGCCTGCCCTCCTACGTCATCATGGCGCCGCCGCCGGAATCGCCGGAGGTGGGGCCGCCGCCCATGCTGCGGCGGGGCTTCGCCACGTTCGGCTGCTTCAACAACCCGGCCAAGGTGTCCGATGCGACGCTGATGCTGTGGGCGCGGGTGCTGGGGGCCGTGCCCGGGGCGCGGCTGCGACTGAAGTACCAGAACCTCTACGGCGTCCCGGCCTGCCTGGACCGGGTCCTGTCCGTCCTCGGCCGGGCCGGCGTTGACCCGGCGCGTGTGGAGGTCCCGGTGGACGGCGAACTGGGCCTGCGCGACCATCTCGCGCTCTACCGGGACGTCGACGTGGCGCTCGACCCATTCCCGTTCAGCGGCTCGACCACGACGTTCGAGGCACTGTGGATGGGCGTGCCGGTCGTCACCTGGGCGCAGGAGCGGATGGTGAGCCGCTGGAGCGCCTCCATGCTGGCGGCGCTCGGGCTCGGCCGCTTCGTCGCCGCGACGGCGGACGAGTATGTGGCGATCGCCGCGCGGGCGGCCGGCGCCCCGGACGGGCTGGCCGACCTCCGCGCCGGTTTGCGGCCGGCCGTGCTGGCGTCGCCGCTGTGCGACGGGCCACGCATGGCCCGCAACCTGGAACGCGCCTATCGGGCGCTGTGGCGGCGCTGGTGCGCGCACCAGTCGCGCCAGAGCGTGCGGTAAGCCGCCTCGACGCCGTGCGCGAAGGCCTTCGGCTCGGACAGCGGCGTGGCGCGCATGCGCTCGCGCAGGGTCCGGCGCAGTTCGGCCAACCGGCCGGCGTCGGCCGCCAGGGAGACGGCGGTGTCCACGTAGGCCTCGGGAGAATCCGCCACGCAGCCGTCCAGCCCCACCATGCCGAGGATGCTCGCGCCGTAGCGGTCGAGCACGCGTGTCCCGGCCAGCGCCACGGTCGGCGCCCCCATCCACAGCGCCTGCGCGGTGGTCGTGACACCGCCGTAGGGAAAGGTGTCGAGGAAGATATCGGCGTCGTTGAACGTGGCGTAATGGTCCCACAGAGTGGCCGTCGGCGGCCGCGCCTCGATCCGCTCCGGCGCCACGCCGTGCGCGTCGCACAGGACGCGGCGCAGCCGGCGCTCCCCGTCCGCGCTCATGTCGGCCGCCTTGACCAGCAGGCGCGAGCCCGGCACGCGGGCCAGCACCCGGCCCCACGCGTGCAGTGCCGCGTCGCGCACCTTGGAAAGCTGGTTCATGCTGCCGAAGGTCACGACGCCGTTGCGCAGCAGGGGCGGCTCGCCGGGCTCCGGCGTCGGCATCAGCGGGTCGAAGTGGTAGGCGATGGGGACGCGCGACAGCCGCTCGCGGAAGCCGGCCTCGGCCCCCGGTGGCACCAGCGCGTCGTCGACAATCAGCGCGTCCACCGCGGCCATGCCGGTGGTGGTCATCACGGGGAAGTGCACCTGCACCGGCGCCGGCCGCCGCGCCACCGCCAGCAGGTGCCGCCCGGCCGAGGGAAAGCCGGCACCGTCCACCAGCACGTCGATGCCGTCGGCGCGCACCAGCGCGGCCAAGTCGCCGTTGGACACACCGTGCGCGGGGCGGAACAGCGCCGCCGCCGCGCGGTAACGCTCGGCGATCGGGTTGTCCTGGTGCGCGCCCAGCGCGTAGACGACCGCCTGCACCGTCGGCCCGTGGCTCTCGACCAGCGGCAGGCAGGTGTAATCGTGCGTCAGCATGTTCTCGACGAGATAGCCGACGCGCAGCGGCCGCTCCGGATCGGGATCGCGCGGCGGTGTCGGTTCGGCCAGCGGGTCGGCGTAGCGGCGGGCCCAATCCTCGGCACGGGCGCGGATGACCGCGGGCGGCGCGTCGGTCAGGTTCAGGCTGAGGATGGCGCCGGCGGCGACCTGCGCGTCGGGGCACACGGCGGCAGAGGCGGTGAAGGCCGCGGCGGCGCGCGCGGGATCGCCCGCCGCGCCGAAGGCGTGGCCGAGTCCGAGCAGCACCTCCGCGTCGTCCGGCCGCAAGGCGGCGGCGCGGCGTAGGGAGGAGAGCGCCTCCCCGGCGCGCTTGAGGGTGCGCAACAGCCGCCCGCGCTCGGCCAGGGCGGCGGCGTTGGTCGGATCGAGCGTCTGCAGGCGGCCGAAGGCGGCGGCGGCCTCGGCGTTCCGCCCGGCGTCGCGCAGCGCCGTCGCCAGCGCGTAGGCGGTGTCGGCGTCGTCCGGGGCGAGCATCGCGGCGCGGGTGAGCGGCGCAACAGCGTCTTCCGGGGCGCCGGTGTGCAGGAGGAGCAGACCGAGGTTGTGCAGGGTCGCCGGCTGGTCGGGGCGCGCCGCGAGGGACGTGCGGTAGGCGCCGAGCGCCCCGTCCGCCACGCCGGCGGCGGCGAGCGCCCCGGCGTGGCGGGCCAGCGCCGCCGCCAGCCGCGGCCACGCGTCCGCATGGTCGGGGCGGACGGCGAGCAGGCGGGCCAGCGCCCGCGCCGCGGCACCCGGCGCACCGGCCTCCATGAGGAGTCCTGCGGCGTTAAGCGCGCAGGCGTCCCGCTCCGGGCTCAGGGCGAAGACGGCGAGGAAGGCTTCGGCCGCCTCCTCGCGCCGGCCGAGGGCTTGCAGCGCGTTTGCGAGGTTCACGCGGTAATCGGCCACGCCGGGGGCGCGGGCGACGGCGGCGGCGATGCGGTCGACCGCCAGGTCGGGCCGCCCGGCCTGCGCCATCAGCACGCCCAGCAGGTGCAACGCGTCGGCCTGGTCGGGGTCGGCCTCCAGGATGCGGGTGTACAGAACTTCGGCTTCGGCGAGGCGGCCGGCCTGGTGGTGGTCGACGGCGGCGAGCAACGCCTCCTGGATGGTGGCCATCGGTCGGCTTTCGTCAGGCGGTGGCCGGGGTGCTGCGCCCGATCGGATCGGCGCGGCTCCTTTGTGGACCAGAGAGCCGGGCTTCGGCAAGCCGGGATGCGCGGGCGCGCGGAAGGTGATAGAGTTGCCCGTGATCGGAGGTCCACCCATGGCTTCGCCGCTCGACATCGCCGTCACCGGCCTCACCGCCCAGACCCGCCGGGTCGAGGCGTCGGCGTCCAACACCGCCAACGCGCGCACCCGCGGCGCGTTGCCCGACGCCAACGGCACCGTGCCGGAGGGCAAGCCCGCCGCCTACCGGCCGCTGGGCGTGGCGCAGAGCGAGCAGCGGCTGGGCACAGACGCCGCCGGCACGCGCGCGACCTTTACGCCGATCACGCCCGCCTATCTGGCTGAATACGACCCGCAGGCCGGCGTCGCCGACGCCCGGGGCATGGTGGCGGCGCCCAACGTCGACCTCGCCGGCGAAGCGGTCAACCAGATCGCCGCCGGCCGCGCCTACGCCGCCAACATCGCCGTGGCGCGCACGGCCGACGAGATGCAGAAGTCGCTGCTCGATTCGACGGTGTAAACGGTCCGTGGGATGTTCACCCGGCCAGCACGATGACGTCGCCGGCCGCCAGCGGTGGCACGCCGGCCAGCGTCACCAGATGCACCGCCGCCGCCGGGCCGCTGCCGTCGGCGTCGAACCACAGCGCACCGGTGCGGCTGTCGTAGACCAGCCGGTCGTCGGCGTCCGCCGCACGGTCCAGCGCGAAGCGGTCGGCCGCAAGGGCGCCAGGCGGCAGGGCGAAGCCACTGCCCAGGATGGCGATCCGGTCCACCCCGCTTTCGAAATCGGTGGCCGTGTCGCCGCCGTCGTCCGCCGCGTCGAAGCGGAACAGGTCGGCGCCGGCTCCGCCCGCCAGCGTGTCGGCGCCCGGTCCGCCGGCCAGCGTGTCGGCGCCCAGGTTGCCGGCCAGAAGGTCGTTGCCGGCACCGCCGGCCATCACGTCGTCGCCCTGCCCGCCGAAGGCGGTGTCCGCACCCTCCCCGCCGTCCAGCGCGTCGCCGTTCATGTTGTCGTACACGAGGTCGGCATCCGCGTGGCCGAAGAGGACGTCGTCGCCCTGCCCGCCGAACAGCGTGTCGGTCCCGTCGCCGCCCAGCAACCAGTCGGCCTGCTGGTTGCCGTACAACGTGTCGCCGAGCAGCCCGCCGTCGATGGTGTCGCGGCCGTCCAGCCCGTACAGCACGTCAGCCGCGGCCCCACCGGCCAGGGCATCGTCCGCGCCCGTGCCCGGGCCGTGCGGGGCCACCAGCGCGTAGCTGCCGTCGGGGCCGGCGATGCGGATGTCGTCGAAGTAGATGGTGCGGGTGTCGGCGCCGGTGTCGGCCGGGTTCTCCCACGGGAACTTGTAGATGCCGACCTTGAAGTACGGGCCTTCCTGGTCGTTGAAGCAGTTGGCCGCGTTCGGCAGGTCGAGCACGAGGTGGCCGTCGCGCCACAGCTGCAGGCTGCCGCTGGCGTCGGTATAGCCCCATTTCACCTTCCACACCCAGTCCGTCCATTTGCCGACGACGGTGCGCACGTCGCCCAGGTCGTGCGTGACGGTGCTGTCGTAGCGCTGGCCGTTGGACGGCGTCAGGGCATCGGCGTCGGCGCGGATGCGCACGACCAGGTGGTTGGTGCCGTCCTCCCACGGCAGGATCTTGAGGGCGACCGCGGGATTCTTCCACTCCTCGCCCGGATCGGGCCAGTCATGGAACTGCATGATGATTTCCGGCGAGGAATCCGTCTGCCAGTCGGCCGGCATGTAGACCTTGGTGCCATACCAGTAGGTTTCGCCGATGCGCGCGCTCTGCCCGCCGGTGAAGGCCGGCGGCTGCATGCTGTCGGGCACCAGCTCCGTGCGGTAGGGAACCGGGCTGCGGTAGTGGTCGAGGTGGAACTGGGCGGCGCGTTCGCCGGCGATCTCCACCACCGGAATGGCGTTGTTGCCGGAATGGTGGAAGCCCAGCGCCACCATGTCGGTGACGGCGTCGAAGGTCGCTTCGAACTGGAGGCCGGGGCGGGTGAAGGCCATGCGCAGCGTCTCCCGGTCGTTGGGCCGACCGTGATCGCCGGGCCCGGTTGACGCTGCCATATGAGGGAAGTCGCAGGCCGGGCCAATGGAGGAAGGCGGGGTACGGCGGCCGAAGGCCGGCCGCTCCGGCGGTGAAGGCTACCGGAGACGAAGCGTTGCTTTCAGGGTACCGAAGGCGCGGCGGCCCGCCCCGTCAGGTCCGGCCAGGCGACGATTCGGAGCAGGGTAGATCAGACCAGGATGTTGAGGTTCTGCCCGCGCGTTTCGGTGACGTTGCCGCCGGTACCGGCCGGCGCACCGCCGGTGCCGCCGGCGAGAAGCGCCGTGACGGCGCCCTGCTGCTGCGCGGAACTGCCCAGCATCTTCATGCCGGTGTCCATCTGCGTCATGGACTGGCGCAGCGCCACCGCTGCCCCGGCCGTTGTCGATGTGATGTCCATGCGCCCTGCTCCTTCAGATGACCACGTTCACGCGCGGCGCGGTGCCGCCCGTCGGCGTGGTCGATGGTGTCGATACCGGCGCCGGCGCGGCCGTCTGCGTGGCCGCCGGACCCGATGCGCCGTCCGTCCGGCGGACCGCCGCGCCGCCGGAGGTGGCGACCGCGAGCCCACCGGATGCCGACGGCGTGACCGAGGCGCCGGACATGCCGCTTCCGTCCGCCGCGTCGGCGGCGGCACCGCCGACGATGACTTCCAGCCTCTTTCGCTTCTCTTCCTTCTTCTGGGCTTCCTCATAGTGCTTGAGGGCCGTTTCGGAAGGAATCTGGTCGACAGTCCGCCCCGTCGAGGGGTCGCGGTAAAGAAGAACCAGACGCGACGCATCCGCGTTGAACGAGAAGGCGATCATCGGATAGCGCCCAACCACCGGCGCTTCGCCCTCTTCCCTCGACGGAATCCGGGTGTCGGCCCGATCCTCGGCGTCGCCACCGTTGCGGGCCGTCATGACGGGCAGCATCCTCGGCGATGCCGCTATGGCCGATGCCACGTTCATGACCGACTCATCGAGTCAAAGACAATCCCAACGCTACATTACGCCGAAGCCCACGGTTTGTAAAGGCTTCGTTCATGCAAGAGCATGCCCGCCGCCCGGCGGGTGCGGCGCGGCGGGACGAGCGCACGTCGACGGTGTGGACCGCTCGAGTCCCGAATGACAGAGAGGCTTGACGATGACTTGCCGGATTCTTTGACGGGACTGGACGTAACCTTTCGCTTCAGGTTGACACAACGGGAATATCCTGGGGTCGATTCCCGTCAAGCGGCGGGGCGCCGGGCGGTGACGACGAACCCAACCACCGGCTGGTGACCTTCGTGCCGCAATGTCTCCGGCACCAGCGCGCGCAGGTCGAGCCCGGCGCCGGCCAGGGTGCGGCGCACATACTCTTCGGCGTGGGTGTAGCGGCCGTGCGGGTTGACCCGATGGTCGCCGCCGCCGTCCATCCTTTCGACGGTGAAGGCCAGCAGCCCGCCGGGCCGCAGGGCGCGCGCCGCGGCGGCCAGCACCGCGTCGAGCGCGCCGAAGTAGCACAGCACGTCCGCCGCGACGATCACGTCGAACGCCTCCGGCCGCCCGGCGAGGAAGGCGCCCAGCTCGGCCTCGCACAGCTCGTCGTACAGGCCGCGCCCGTAGGCGCGGGAGAGCATGCCGGACGACAGGTCCACGCCGACCAACCGGCGCGCCAGCGGGCGCAGCAACGGGGCGCACAGCCCGGTGCCGCAGCCGGCGTCGAGGATGGTGGCGCCGCGCTCCACCCCCTCGGCCCGCACGGCCGCCGCCAGCAGGTCCGGCGCGCGGTAGCCGAGGCCGGCCAGGGTCTGCTCGAAGGCCGGGGCGAAGAGGTCGAAGGTCTGGCGGACGAACCCGTCGGAGGCGCGGGTGTCCGTCGCTTTCCCGGCCAGCGCCGCGCCCAGGTGGGCGGCCAGCGGGTTGTCCGGGTGGTCGCGCAACCACTCGTCAGCGTAACGGGCCGCCGCCTCGACGGCGCCGTGGCCGTGCATCAGGTAGAGCGCGCGGCCGAGGTTCTCATGCGCCAGTCGCGACTGCGGGGCGAGGCGCAGCGCGCGGCGGTAGGCGATCACCGCCGCCTCCAGCTCGTCGGCGTCGGAGCGGTTGTTGCCGTAGTTGTTGTAGGCGTCGGTGAAGTCGGGGCCAAGCGCCATGGCCCGCCGCAAGTACGCGGCGCCGGCCTCCAGGTCGCCCGTCCACTTCAGCGTGGAGCCGATGTTGTAGTAGACGCGCGCGTCCGGCAGGCCGGTGGCCAGCGCCTGCCGGAAGATCCCCAGCGCCTCGTCGAACCGGCCAAGCTCGATCAGCACGTTGCCCAGGTTGTTGAGCGCCTCGGGGAACGGCGTGCGCGCCTCGAGCGCCCGGCGGAACGCCGCCTCCGCCTCCAGCAGGCGGCCCTGCCCGGCCAGCAGGGTGCCCTGTTCGAAATGCACGTCGGCGGGCGGAATCGAGCGGCCAAGCCGCAGGGAGGTGCCGGTCACGGGTCGCATCCTCGGTCGAAGAACAACGTGCGCAGCAGACTACACGCCACCGGCCGCCGTCAACGGGGCTGCACGCGCTGCCGCGACCGGATGCGGGCATTCTCCGATAAAGCGGTATGCCGGCCGTACAGGCGCCGATTTTTACGTAGCGTTAACCATGTTCGTGCGACAACAGAGGTGCGCAAGGTTCACCGATTGTTTCTCGGCATTGCGTTTTCCTCCCTGTAAACTTGGGCCGCCTCGTGCGGCCCATTTGTTTTTTGAGATCTCCGCCATTTCGTCTTCATCCGGCTTGCGCGGACCGGTGCCGTCATGCTGCCATGCTCCGGCGCCGTGATGCCCGGAAGACGCCGTGAGCCAGAAGACATGAGCCAGAACACCCGCGACCGCAGCGGCCGGCCGGCCACACCGAAGACCGCTGCGCCGAATGCCGGCGGCGCCAGTCTGGCGGAGGCGGTGGCGCACCATCAGGCCGGCCGCTTCCACGAGGCCGAGGCCGGATACCGCGCCGTGCTCCAGGTGCAGCCGCGCAACGCCGACGCGCTGCACCTGCTGGGCGTGCTGGCGCTGCAGGTCGGCCAGCCGGATGCGGCGGTGGAGCTGATCGGCCGCGCCATCAAGAACGCCGGACCGGTCGCCGACTACCACGACAACCTGGGCAGTGCCCTGGCCGCCGCCGGCCGGCACGGCGAAGCGGTGGCGTCGCACAGCCGGGCGGTGCGGCTCAAGCCCGACTTCGCGCAGGCGCGGTTCAACCTGGGCAACGCGCTCCAGGCGCTCGGCGACGCCGGGCGGGCGACCGGCGCCTTCCTGGGGGCGCTGGCGCTGCGGCCGGACTATGCCAAGGCCTGGTACAACCTCGGCAACGCCCTGCGTGAAACCGGTCACACGGGCGGCGCCGTGACGGCGCTGCACCGCGCGGTGACGCTGGCCCCCGACATGGTGGAGGCGCACACCAACCTGGGCGACGCGCTGGCGGTGCTCGGCCAACTCGATGCCGCGGTGGCCGAGCACCGCGCCTCGGTGGCGATGCGCCCCGACGACGCGACGGCCTGGTACAACCTCGGCGCCGCGCTCCAGCAGAACAATGCCTACGAGGAGGCGGAGATCGCCTACCGGGAGGCTTTGCGCCGCGACCCGCGGCACCTGGGCGCGCTGAACAACCTGGGCAGCGTGCTCAAGCGCCTCGGCCGGCCGGATCAGGCGGAGACATGCCACCGGCAGGCGCTCGACCTGCGGCCGGACTTCCCGGAAGCGCTGTACAACCTTGGCAACGCGCTGCAGGCGCAGGGCAAGTTCAAGGAGGCCCAAGCCTGCTACGAGGAGGCGCTGGAGCGCAATCCCGACCTCGCCACCGCCAGCCACAACCTCGCCCTGCTGGCGCTGCGGCGCGGCGACCTGGAGCGCGGCTGGTACGGCTACGGCCGGCGTTTCGCCGCGCACGAGGCGCTGCCCGACCGCCACATCGCCGCGCCGCACTGGCAGGGCGAGCCGCTGGGCGGCGGCACGCTGCTGATCTGGCGCGAGCAGGGGGTGGGTGACGAGATCCTGTTCGCTTCCTGCTACGCCGATGCCATCGCCCAAGCCGGCGGGCCGGTGGTGATCGAGGCGGACCCGCGCCTCGTGCCGCTGCTGGCGCGCGCGTTCCCGGAAGCCACCGTGCGCGCCGAAAGCTGCGACGCCGAGGGGCGCGAGACGATCGAGCCGCCGGACTGCGCGGCGCAGACACCGGCTGGAAGCCTTCCGCGCTTTGTGCGGCCGTCGCTGAGCCGCTTTCCGGGGCGTCCGTCATGGCTGGCGGCGGAGGCGGAGCGGGCGCGGGCGTGGCGGGCGCGTCTGGCGGGGCTGGGGCCGG
>Ga0196970_1000173_pt1 | contig 99727 bp, 83 predicted proteins | sample S1v_513CmetaG_FD_148672 | JGI IMG/M metagenome (GOLD analysis project Ga0196970, IMG submission 148672) | Soil microbial communities from Anza Borrego desert, Southern California, United States - S1+v_5-13C | ecosystem: Environmental > Terrestrial > Soil > Desert | place: USA: California...
GGAAAACCCAAAAAGGCAATCCGCGTCGCTCTCGCCAGAAAGCTCCTCGTCAGGCTCAATGCCAAAGCCCGCGAAGTTCGGGCCGGACTCGCTGTGGAAGCTTGACAGGCCAGACAGTCGCTCACCCCGACCCTCTCCCCGGGGGGGAGAGGGGGATTTCCCCCTACGCCGCCAGCGCCACGCCCAGATGCCGTTCCAGCAGCGCCGCATCGGCCCTTGCCTGCGCGGCCGGTCCGGCATGCACCACCCGGCCGCGGTCGAGGAAGACCACGCGGTCGGCGAACTCCAGCGCGCGGTCGACCTGCTGCTCCACCAGAACGATGGTCATGTCGAGCTTCGACAGCGCCGCCATCAGCGCGTCGCAGATGACCGGGGCCAGCCCCTCCAGCGGTTCGTCCAGCAGGAGCACCGTCGGCTTGCCCAGCAGGGCGCGGGCGACCGACAGCATCTGCTGCTCGCCGCCCGACAGCTCGCCGCCGCCGTTGCGCCGCCGTTCGCCCAGCCGCGGGAACAGCGTGTAGGCCTCCTCCAGAGCTGAGCGCGGACGGCCCTTCAGCCCGGTGACGAGGTTCTCCTCCACCGTCAGCGACTTGAAGATGTCGCGCGTCTGCGGGACATAGCCCAGCCCAGCCGCCGCCCGCGCCGAACTGCTCATCCCGCCGAGTTCCGCGCCGTCCAGCCGGATGCCGCCGCCATGGCGGGTGGTCTGGCCGACCAGCGTCGCCAGCGTGGTCGTCTTGCCCACCCCGTTGCGGCCGAGCAGGGCCAGCCGCCCGCCGGCCGGCACGCTGAAGGAGATGCCGTCGAGGATCAGCGTCTTGCCGTAGCCGGCACGCAGATCCGCAACCTCCAAAGATCCTACCGGTTCAGTGGGCATTGGTCCGGCTCCCCAGATAGACCTCGCGCACGCGCGGGTCGGCGACGATCTCCTTGGCGGTGCCGCTGCACAGCAGCCGCCCCTGCGCCAGCACGACGATGGTTCTGGCGAAGCGGAAGACGAGATCCATGTCGTGCTCGATCATCAGCACTGCCAGATCCTTCGGCAACCGGTCGATGGCGTCGAGGATGCGCTGGCTTTCGGAATGGGGCACGCCGGCCGCCGGTTCGTCCAGGATCAGCACCTTCGGCTTCATGGCGAGCGCCAGCGCGATCTCCAGCAGCCGCTGCTGCCCATAGGCCAGCGAGCCCACCGCCGTGTGCGCCACATGGGTCAGCCCCATGGTGCCCAGCAGCTCCGCCACCTCGTCGGCCAGCCCGGCGACCTTGGCGACGTTGGCGAACAGGCGGAAGGTGCGGCGGTCGCGCTGCAGCACCGCCAGTTCCAGATGCTCGCGCACCGTCATCGACTTGAACAGCCGCGCCACCTGGAAGCTGCGGATCAGCCCCAGCCGCACCCGCTCCGCCGACGGAAGCTTGGTCACGTCGCGGCCGTCCAGCCGGATGGTGCCGGCGCTGGGCGGGATCACCCCGGTGACGAGGTTGACGAAGGTGGTCTTCCCGGCGCCGTTCGGCCCGATCAGGGCGCAGCGGTCGCCCGCCTTCAGCGTCATGGAGATGTCGGACGCCACCTGGAGGCCGCCGAAATTCTTGGCCAGCCCCTCCACCTCCAGCAGCACCGTCATGCCCCGCCCTCCTTTCCGCGCCGCAGCCCGCCCAGCCGCTCCGCCACCGACACGATGCCGCCGGGCAGGAACAGGACGATGCCGATCAGGAACAGGCCGATGAAGGCCATCCAGTGATAGGGATCGTTGGCGGCCAGGATATGGTGGACGCCCATGAAGGCGGCGGTGCCGATCACCGCGCCATAGAGCCGCCCGGTGCCGCCCAGCACCAGCATGACCAGCGCCTCCGCCGACCAGGAGAAGCCGGCGCTGTCCAGCCCGACGATGCCGCTGGTCACCGCGGTCAGGGCGCCGGCCACCCCGGCGAACACGCCGGCCACCGCATAGAGCACCACCAGATAGGCCTTGGGCGAACCGCCGATTGCGGAGACCCGCAACGGGTCCTCCTTTACCCCGCGGCAGGCCAGCCCGAAGGGCGAGCGCACGATCCGCCGCGCCACCACCAGCCCGACCACCAGAACCGCCAGCGCGAACAGGTAGGAGGTGTGGCCGAACATGTCGAAGCGGAACATTCCCAGCACCGGCGCCGGATCGATGCCCGACAGGCCGTCGCTGCCGCCGGTCCAGTCGCGCGCCTTGTTGGCGACCTCCTGCACGATCTGCCCGACCGCGATGGTCAGCATCAGCAGGGTCAGGCCGCGGGCATGCAGGATCAGGGCGCCGGTGACCAGCGCCAGCAGCCCGCCGGCCAGCCCGCCGACCGCCAGCATCGCGAAGGGGTCGTTGTTCCAGTTGACCGCGACGATGCCGGCCGCATAGGCGCCGGTGCCGAACATCGCCGCCTGCCCCAGCGTGGCGATCCCGCCATAGCCGAGCACGAGGTCGAGCGACAGCACGAACAGCGCCGAGGCGGCGATGCGGGTCAGCAGCGCCAGATCGTCCGGCAGCAGCCAATAGGCGGCCAGCCCCACCGCCGCGATCAGCGGGATGCCGATCCAGTCCAGATCCCGGCGTTTGCCAAGCGGGATGGGTCGCGTCATGGTGCCGGCCTTGCCGTCACGCTCGGCAACGCTCGTCATGCCGTTCTCCCTTTGAAGAAGCCGTGGGGCCAGCGGAACAGGATCAGGATCAGGGCGGCGTAGAAGAAGAACTCGCCGAAATTGGGGATCAGGTATTTGCCGGCGGTGTCGACGATGCCCAGCGCCAGCGCCGCCGCGGCCGACCCGAAGATGCTGCCCGCCCCACCGACCGCCACCACCGCCAGGAACAGCACGATGTAGCGGATGGCGTAATAGGGCTCCAGCGGCAGCAGCTCCGCCCCCAGCACGCCGCCCAGCGCCGCCAGCCCGGTGCCGAGCGCGAAGGTCGCCAGATAGAGCCGCTCGGTCCGGATGCCCAGCGCCGCCGCCATCGCCGGATCATCCACCGCCGCGCGCAGCCGGATGCCGAAATCGGTGCGTTCCAGCAGCCACCACAGCCCCAGCAACGTCGCCGCCCCGGCACCGATCACGAAGGCGCGGTGGGTCGGGATCGCCTTCGGCCCCAGCTCCACCGTGCCGGTCAGCAGTTCCGGCAGCGGGATGCGCTTCAGCGTCGGGCCGAACAGATAGTTGATGCCGGCGACGATGACGAAGGTCAGGCCGATGGTCAGCAGCACCTGCGCCAGCTCGTTCGCCGAGCCGTAGATGCGGCGGTACAGCAGCCGTTCCAGCGGCAGCGTCGCCAGCACCGTCAGCGCCACGGCCACCACCAGCGCCACCCCATAGGGCAGCCCGGCGCTCTGCGCCGCATAGGACGCGACATAGCCGCCGACCATGGCGAAGGCGCCATGCGCCAGATTGACCACCCGCATCAGCCCCAACGTCACCGACAGGCCGACGGAGATGATGAAGAGGATCATGCCGTAGGCGACCCCGTCGACGGCGATCCCGAACATGGTTTCCATGATGTGCGTCCGTCTGCCCCTCTCCCTCTCCCCCCGGGGAGAGGGTCGGGGTGAGGGGGATACGTGGCGTGAAGTTGGTAGTGGAGCCGGACTGTCCGCTTGTTGTTAATCCACCCTGTGCATCCCCCTCACCCTAACCCTCTCCCCGGGGGGAGAGGGGATTCTGCCCGGGGAGAGGGACAATCCCCCCTCACTTCGCCAACTTGTACCCATAGTCCGGCTGCTTCGGGAACGCCTCCTTCTCGACGTTCTCAAATTTGCCGTCGACCTTCTCGACAGTGCGCAGATAGATCGTCTGGGTTACGTGGCGGCTGTCGGGATCGATGGTCAGGGGTCCGCGCGGGCTTTCCCAGCTCATGCCCTTCACCGAGTCCACCGCCTTCGCGCCGTCGATCCTGCCGCCGCCGCCGTTCTTGATCATCTGGTAGATGACATGCACGCCATCATAGGCGCCGACCGAACTGAAGGTGACGGTGTCGTAGGACCCGAACATCTCCTTGTGCTTGGCGACGAAGGCCTTGTTCTTCGCCGAATCATGCGCGCGGCTGTAGTTGAAGCTGGTGGTGATGCCCAGCGCGGCGTCGCCCAGGGCCGGCAGATCCGGTTCCTGGGTCAGGTCGCCGGGACCGAAGAACTTGATGCCCGCCGCCTTCAGCCCGGTGTCGTTGAAGGCCTTGGCGAAGGCCAGCGTCGACGGCCCGGCGGGCAGGAAGGCATAGACCGCCTCCGCGCCCGAATCCTTGATGCGCTGCATGAAGGGGGCGAAGTCGTTGGACTTCATCGGCATGCGGATGGTGTCGACCACCGAGCCGCCATGCTTTTCGAAGGTGGTCTTGAAGGCGGTCTCGCCGTCGATGCCGGGGCCATAGTCGCTGACCGCCGACACCGCCTTCTTGATCCCCTGCTTGGCCATGTATTCGGCCAGGGGCACCGTGTTCTGCCACAGGGTGAAGGAGGTGCGAACATAGCGCGGCGACTTTTCCGTGATGGCGGAGGTCGCGGCGTTGAAGATCACGCAGGGAATGTTCGCCTCGTCGATCAGCGGGGCGACGGCCAGCGCATCGGGCGTGAAGAAATAGCCGGCGAGGAAGGAGACCTTTTCCTTGACGATCAGCTCCTGCGACAGCGCCTTGCTTTGTGCCGGGTTGGCCTGGTCGAGGTCCTTGTAGATGAACTCCACCGTGTCGTTGCCGACGGTCTTGCCATGTTCGGCCTGATAGATCTCGATCGCTTCCCGGAAGGTCTTGCCGACCACGCCGTAGGGTCCGGAGAAAGGCGCGACGACGCCGACCTTGATGGTGGCGGCCCCGGCCGAACCGGCCGCCAGCGCCAGACCGAACGCCGCACCCAGCAGCGCGTTGCGCAGAGTCCTCGTCATCGTCCCTCCCACATGTGACCATATGCCGGCGCCGGAACTCGCGGCCCCGATCGTTGACTGTTCCGCTCAGCGTACTGAGGGGCAACCGAACCGTCAAGTGCGATATTTGACATTAAGTGCGGTAAACGCCCATAACACGGTTTTCACCTAAGCCTTTGTTTAGTGTCGCAAAAGCAAAGTCGTCGGGACCATTTCACCGCAATTCCCTGATGCTGCGACGCAATATGTGCGTTTACCGTACATATATACCTATATTCGACCTTGACAGCCGAAATGCTCGACGGCCAATCTGTGCGTAAAGATGAATGTTCGTGCGATTTTCGCACAGCCGGGAGGTCATATGGCCAAGATCACGCCCCTGCGCGAGGCGGTGGCGAGCCTCGTGCGCGACGGCGACACGGTCGCCCTGGAAGGATTCACCCACCTGATTCCCCATGCCGCCGGGCACGAGATCATCCGGCAGGGCCGGCGTGGCCTGACCCTGGTCCGCATGACGCCGGACCTGATCTACGACCAGATGATCGGCATGGGCTGTGCTGCCAAGCTGATCTTCTCCTGGGGCGGCAACCCCGGCGTCGGTTCGCTCCACCGCTTCCGCGACGCCGTCGAACAGGGCTGGCCGCACCGGCTGGAGATCGAGGAGCACAGCCACGCCGGCATGGCGAACGCCTATGTCGCCGGCGCCTCAAACCTGCCCTTCGCCCTGCTGCGCGGCTACACCGGCTCCGACCTGCCGAAGGTCAACCCCAACATCCGCTTCGTCGAGTGCCCCTTCACGGGGGAGAAGCTGGCCGCCATCCCCTCCGTCCGTCCCGACGTGACGGTGATCCACGCCCAGAAGGCCGACCGCCGCGGCAACGTCCTGCTGTGGGGCATCCTCGGCGTCCAGAAGGAAGCCGTTCTGGCCGCCAAGCGTTCCATCATCACGGTGGAGGAGGTCGTCGACGATCTGGGCGCGCCGCCGAACGCCTGCGTGCTGCCGAGCTGGGCGCTCTCCGCCGTCTGCCATGTCCCCGGCGGCGCCTATCCGTCCTACGCGCAGGGCTATTCGGAGCGCGACAACCGATTCTACAAGGCCTGGGACCCAATCGCCCGCTCGCGCGAGGAGTTCCGCGCCTGGATGCAGCGCCATGTCCTGGACACCGACGATTTCGCCGGCTTCCGCCGCGTGCTGGCCGAAAGCATGAAGGAGGCCGCGTGATGAGCAGCCCTAAGACCAATGGCGAAACTCTCGACTTCACCGCGACCGAGATCATGACGGTGGCGGCCAGCCGGCTGCTGAAGGACGGCACCGTCTGCTTCGTCGGCATCGGCCTGCCCTCCACCGCCGCCAACCTCGCCCGGCTGACCCATGCTCCGGACGTGGTGCTGATCTATGAATCCGGCCCCATCGGCGCCAAGCCGACCGTGCTGCCGCTGTCGATCGGCGACGGCGACCTCGCGCTGACCGCCGACACCGTGGTCGGCACGCCGGAGATCTTCCGCTACTGGCTGCAGGGCGGACGGATCGACGTCGGCTTCCTCGGCGCGGCCCAGGTCGACCGCTTCGCCAACATCAACACCACCGTGATTGGCCCCTATGACGCGCCCAAGGTGCGGCTGCCCGGTGCCGGCGGCGCGCCGGAGATCGCCTCCCAGGCCAAGGAGGTGTTCATCGTGCTGAAGCAGAGCCCGAAGGCCTTCGTCGCCAAGTTGCCCTTCGTCACCTCGGCCGGCTATCTCGACGGTGGAGACGCGCGGGCCAAGGCCGGCATTCCCGGCGCCGGGCCGACAGCGGTCATCACCGATCTCGGCATCCTCACCCCCGATCCGGTGACGAAGGAGCTGACCCTGACCGGCATCCATCCCGGCGTGACGGTGGAGCAGGTGAAGGCGGCCACCGGCTGGGACCTGAAGATCGCGCCCGACCTGAAGACCACCGAAATCCCGGACGCCGGCGCGCTGGCCGCACTGCGCGACCTCCAGGCCCGCACTGCGGCAGCCCATGGGCAAGTTGGCGGAGAAGGATAAGACCATGCGTGACGCCTATATCTGCGACGCCATCCGCACCCCCATCGGCCGCTATGCAGGATCCCTGTCGTCGGTGCGCGCCGATGATCTCGGCGCCGTGCCGATCCGCGCCCTGATGCAGCGCAACCCGTCGGTCGACTGGACTGCGGTGGATGATGTGATCTATGGCTGCGCCAATCAGGCCGGCGAGGACAACCGCAACGTCGCCCGCATGGCCGCCCTGCTGGCAGGTTTGCCCGAGGCGGTGCCGGGCACGACGATGAACCGGCTCTGCGGCTCCGGCCTCGACGCGCTCGCCACTGCGGCCCGCGCCATCAGGACGGGCGAGGCCGATCTGATGATCGCCGGCGGGGTGGAGAGCATGAGCCGCGCCCCCTTCGTCATGGGCAAGGCCGATGCACCCTTCTCCCGCCAAGCCGAGATCTTCGACACCACCATCGGCTGGCGCTTCGTCAACCCGGCGATGAAGGCGGCCTACGGCACCGATTCGATGCCGGAGACAGCGGAGAACGTCGCCGACGACTGGAAGATCGCCCGCGCCGACCAGGACGCCTTCGCGCTCCGCAGTCAGGAGCGCGCCGCCCGCGCCATCGCCGACGGCAGCATGGCCCGCGAGATCGTTCCCGTCACCATCAAGGCCCGCAAGGGCGAGACGGTGGTGACCACCGACGAGCATCCCCGCGCCACGACGCTGGAAGCGCTGTCGGCCCTGAAGCCCATCGTCCGCCCCGGCGGCACGATCACCGCCGGCAATGCGTCGGGCGTCAACGACGGTGCCGCCGCCCTGTTGGTGGCATCGGAGGCCGCGGTGAAGCGCCATGGCCTGACCCCGCGCGCCCGCATCCTCGGCGGTGCGTCCGCCGGCGTCCCGCCGCGCGTCATGGGCATCGGCCCGGTGCCCGCCACCCGCAAGCTGCTGGAGCGGCTGGGCCGGACCATCGCCGACATCGACCTGATCGAGCTGAACGAGGCCTTCGCCGCCCAGGCGCTGGCCGTCCTGCGCGAGCTGGGCCTGCCCGACGATGCCGCCCATGTGAATCCGAACGGCGGCGGCATCGCGCTCGGCCATCCGCTCGGTATGAGCGGCGCCCGTCTGGCGACCACCGCGCTCTACCAGCTTGAGCAGTCCGGCGGCCGGACGGCGCTCTGCACCATGTGCATCGGCGTCGGCCAGGGCATCGCGGTGATGATCGAGCGGGTGTAGCCTCAGGCTTCGAATGCCCCCTCCCCGACCCTCCCCCACCTTCGGTGGGAGAGGGAGTTGAGCGCAAGAGCGGCGGAGTTCCCTCTCCCGCGAAGCGGGGGAGGGTTAGGGAGGGGGCAAAAAACATCACCGATCATAAACGGTCAGCGGAAGCCCCCATGCCCTTCATCGAAGCCGCCGGCATCACCCAGCACTACGACCTGACCGGCCCGGCCGACGGGCCGGTGCTGCTGTTCGCCAACTCCATCGGCACCAGCCTTCACATCTGGGACGCCGTGGTGCCGCACCTGTGGGACCGCTACCGCATCCTGCGCTATGACATGCGCGGCCACGGCCTGACCCAGGTGACGCCGGTCACCGAGGATGCCGGCTACAGCATGGACCTGCTGGCCGACGACGCCGCCGGCCTGCTCGACGCGCTGGGCATCGCGCGTGCCCATGTCTGCGGACTGTCGATCGGCGGCATGATGGCGCAGCGCCTCGCCGTCAAGGCGCCCGGCCGCATCCAGTGCCTGATCCTGTGCGACACCGCCGGCGTGATCGGCCCGGCCTCGGTCTGGACCGACCGCATCGCCGCCATCCGCGCCCGCGGCATGGCCGCGATCTCCGACGGGGTGATGGCCCGCTGGTTCACGCAGGCCTTCCGCGACGGCCGGCCCGACCAGATCCGCGGCTACACCGCCATGGTCGCCCGCACCACGGAAGACGGCTATGTCGGCTGCGCCATGGCGATCCGCGACGCCGACCTGCGCACCGCCAACGCCGCCATCAAAGCCCCGACCCTGGTGATCTGCGGCGAGGACGATGTCGCCACCCCGCCCGACGCCGGCCGCGAACTGGCGGCCGGCATCCCCGGCGCGCGGTTCGAACTGCTGCCCGGCGCCGCCCATATCCCCGGTGTCGAGAAGCCGGCGGAACTGGCCGCCCTGATCGACGGCTTCCTGAGGGACCTGTGATGGCCGACCGTGAAATAAAGGACAAGGATCTGTACGACCGCGGCATGGCGGTGCGCCGCTCGGTCCTGGGCGACGCCCATGTCGACCGCTCGCTGGAGCGCGCCACCGAGTTCGACGCCGATTTCCAGGAGTTCATCACCAAGACCGCCTGGGGCCAGATCTGGACACGGCCGGGCCTGGACATCCGGACGCGCAGCATGCTGACCATCGGCATGCTGGCGGCACTGGGCAAGGACGGGGAGCTGAAGCTGCACATCCGCGCCACCCGCAACACCGGCGTCACCCGCGACGAGGTGAAGGAGATCCTGATGCAGGCCGCCGTCTATGCCGGCGTCCCCGCCGGAAACCACGCCATCGCGCTGGCCCGCGCCGTCTACGCGGAGATGGACGAAGAAGACGCCCAAAAAGGTTGAAAGGAAGGGGTGAGCAGCATGACCGCCGACCGCTATTCCGATCCGCTGCTCGACCCGCTCTTCACCAGCGACGCGGCGGTCGATGCCTTCTCGCCCACCGCAAGGCTGCAGGGCATGTTGGCGTTCGAGGCGGCGCTGGCGCGGGCCGAGGCGGCGGTCGGCGTCATCCCTTCCCGCGCTGTCCCGGCCATCGAGGCGGCGTGCAAGGCCGAGTTCTACGACCTGACCGCGCTGGGGGCGGAGGCGGCGCTGGCCGGCAACACCGCCATTCCGATGGTCAAGCACCTGACCCGTGCCGTGAAGGCCGCCGACGAGGAGTCCTCCCGCTACGTCCATTGGGGCGCCACCAGCCAGGACGCGATGGACAGCGGCCTGATGCTGCAGCTGCGCCGCTTCCTCGACAGCCTCGACGCCGATCTGGAGGCTCTCGCCGACGGCCTCGCCGATCTCGCCGACCGCCACCGCGCCACGCCGATGGTCGCCCGCACCTGGCTGCAGCACGCCCTGCCGACGACATTCGGGCTGAAGGCCGCCGGCTGGCTCGACGCGCTGGGCCGCGACCGTCAGCGGATCGCCACGGCGAGAGGCCGCCTCGCCCTGCAATTCGGCGGCGCCGCCGGCACGCTGGCAGCATTGGGCGACGCCGGCCCGGCAGTGGCGGAGGCGCTGGCGAAGGAGTTGGACCTCCCCCTGCCCGCCCTGCCCTGGCACGCCAGCCGCGACCGCATCACCGAACCGGCGTCATCCCTTGGCATCCTCGCCGGCACGCTGGGCACGCTCGGCCGCGACATCTCGCTGATGATGCAGATGGAGGTCGCCGAGGCGTTCGAGCCCGCCGGCCCCGGCCGCGGCGGCTCCTCCACCATGCCGCACAAGCGCAACCCGGTGTCCTGCGCCGTCCTGCTCTCCACCGCCATCCGCGCTCCCGCCCTGGTCGGCGGACTGCTGGCGGCCCAGGTGCAGGAACACGAACGCGGCCTCGGCGGCTGGCATGCCGAATGGCAGGCTTTGCCCGACCTCTGCCGCCTCGTCGCCGGCGCCGCCCGCCACGCCCGCGAGACCGTCGCCGGCCTGACCGTCGATGCGGAGCGCATGCGCGCCAACCTCGATCTCACCCGCGGCCTGATCCTGGCGGAGGCGGTGACCATGGCGCTGGGCGACCGCATGGGCCGCATGGCCGCCCATTCCCGCATGGCCGACGCCAGCCGCCTCGCATCCTCCACCGGCCGCCCCCTGCGCGACGTGCTGGCGGAGGATGCCGAGGTGGTGCAGGCGCTGAGTATGGACGGCCTCGACCGCCTGTTCGATCCGTTGCGCTACACCGGCGCAGCATCCCATTTCATCGACCGCGTGCTGGATACCCATAGGCAAGCAAAAGGTCGGCAAAGCTGACCGCTCCCAAGGAGGGACGACCGAGATGGACACAGCCGTTCAGGAGACCGAGGGCGATTTTGCCCCCCGTGATTGGGCACAACACCCGCCCTACCTGTCGCCGCTCTACAAATCGACGGTGCTGCGCTCGCCGTCCAAGCCGCTGATCCCGATGAAGCAGTGCCTGTCGGTGCGCAGCGGCCCGGTCTTCGGCCATGACAGCGTCGATCCGCTGGACAACGACCTGACGAAGAACGGCCGCGTCAACGGCGAGCCCATCGGCGAGCGCATCATCGTCACCGGCCGTGTGCTGGACGAGAGCGGCCGGCCGGTGCCGCACACGCTGCTGGAGATCTGGCAGGCCAACGCCTGCGGCCGCTACGTCCACCGCTGGGACCGGCATGACGCGCCGCTCGACCCCAATTTCTTCGGGGCCGGCCGCTGCATCACCGACGCGGAAGGCCGCTACCGCTTCACCACGATCAAGCCCGGCGCCTATCCCTGGGGCAACCACCACAACGCCTGGCGCCCGGCGCATATCCATTTCTCGCTGTTCGGGCTGTCCTTCCTGACCCGGCTGGTCACCCAGATGTATTTTCCGGGCGATCCGCTGCTGCCGCTCGACCCCATCTACAACGGGGTGCCGGAGGGTGCGCGCGAGCTGCTGATCTCCCGCTTCTCCATCGACGCGACCGAGCCGGTGTGGGCGCTCGGCTATGAGTTCGACATCGTCCTGCGCGGACGCCAAGCCACGCCGATGGAGGGCTGACCCGAGATGAGCCAGACGCTGAAACAGACGCCGTCGCAGACCGTCGGCCCCTATTTCGCCTATGCCTGGACGCCGGAACTCTACGGCCGCCGCCCGCTGGCGACCAACCGGCTGGCGACCCGCGACATGGCCGGCGAGCACATCCGCATCGAAGGCGTGGTCTATGACGGCGAAGGTGCGCCGATCCGCGATTGCGTGGTGGAGATCTGGCAGGCCGGCGCCGACGGCCGCCACGCTCCCGGTGCGGCCGGCTTCGGCCGCTGCGGCACCAACGACGAAGGCTATTATTTCTTCGACACGGTGAAGCCCGGCGCCTGCGATCCCGGCCACGCCCCGCACATCGCGGTGACGGTGTTCGCCCGCGGCATGCTGAGCCACGCCTTCACCCGCCTGCACTTCTCCGACGAGGCCGCGGCGAACGCGGATGATCCGGTGCTGGCGAGCGTCCCGGCCGACCGCCGCGACACCCTGATCGCGCGGCGCGCCGAGGTGCCGGGCGGGGTGGTCTACCGTTTCGATATCCGCGTGCAGGGCGAGGGGGAGACGGTGTTCTTCGATTGTTGAGAGTGGGAGTCGTCGGCTGACGATGCCCCCACACTCACCCCTCGCGGATCGTCGCCACGAAGCGCTGCACCTCGGTGCGCAGCTGGGCCGACTGGTGCGACAGCGTGTCGGCGGCCGACCGCGCCTGGGCGGCCATGCTGCCGGTCTCGCTGGCGGCGCGGGTGACGCCGTCGATGTTGGTCGACACCTCGCGGGTGCCGGCGGCGGCCTGCTGGACGTTGCGGCTGATCTCGCGGGTCGCCGCCCCCTGCTCCTCCGCCGCGGCGGCGACGGCGGTGACCGTCTCGCTGATGCCGAGGATGGTGTGGCCGATGGCCTGGATGGCGCCGACGGCGCTGCCGCTGACCGACTGGATTTCGGCGATCTGGGCGGCGATCTCCTCCGTCGCCTTGGCGGTCTGGCTGGCGAGGTTCTTCACCTCCTGCGCCACGACGGCGAAGCCCTTGCCGGCCTCCCCCGCACGCGCCGCCTCGATGGTGGCGTTCAGCGCCAGCAGGTTGGTCTGGCCGGCGATGGACTGGATCAGGTTCACCACGTCGCCGATCTTCTGCGCCGCCTGGGCCAGACCGGCGACGGTGCCGTTGGTCTTCTCGACCTCCCCCACCGCGTCGTTGGCCATGCGGGACGAGGCGGCGATGCGCTGGTTGATCTCCTCGATGGAGTGGGCCAGCTCCTCCGCGGCGGCGGCCACCGTCTGCACGTTGCTGCTGGCGACGTCGGCGGCGCTGGCGACGGCCGCGGCCTGGGCGTTGGTCTGCTCGGCGATGGCCGACAGCCCTTCGGAGTCGGTGCGGATCAGTTCGGCCTGCTGGGCCACGTTGGCGACCACGCCGCCGACCGTGCTCTCGAACCGGTCCGCCATCCGGGCCAGTTCCTGCTTGCGCTGATCGGCGGCGCGCTGCTCGTCCAGGCGGCGCTGCTCCTCCATCTCGGCGACGCGGCCGGCGTTCTCCTTGAACAGCTGGAGCGCCTTGTTGATGGCGCCGATCTCGTCGGCGCGGTCGCGGTCGGTGACCTCCACGTCGCGCCGGCCGGCGGTCAGCGCCTGGATGGTGGCGATGATCCGGCGCAGCGGCTGGCCGACGACCATGCGGCTCGTCAGCCACAGCGCCAGCAGTAGCCCGGCTGTCAGCAGCACCGCACCCACGGCGATGAAGGCCCGCAGCTCCTGCTTCGGCACCTCGATCTTGTTGATCGGCAGGTTGACCAGGATCGACCAGGGCGTGCCGGTGCCGCCGATGACGACCGGCCGGAACAGCTGCTTGACGTCGGTCTTCAGGCTGGCCGACACCGAGAAATGGGAGAAGGGTTTGCCCTCGCGGATGGCGGGCATAGCGTCCTTCAGCCGCTCGTTGGTCTGCAGGATCGGCTTGCCCAGATGATCGGGGTTGCTGTAGGCCGCCCATGCCCCGCCGTTGGAGATCAGGAAGACCGATCCCGTCTCGAACGGCTTGACCGTCTTCAACTCGTTCCAGATGTCGTCGGTGGCGATGTCCACGCCGGCGACGCCGATGAACTTGCCGCCGTCCATGATCGGAACCACCAGCGACACCATCAGCACGTTCTTGCCGGCGACCGTGTAGCTGTAGGGCTCGACGATCACCTCCTTGCCGGTGCGCTTGGCCTGCTGGTAGTAGACGCCGTCCGGTCCGGGATCGTCATAGCCGACCAGCGATTCCAGCTGGACCTTGCCGCCGCCGCGGTTCCAATAAGGGATGAAGCGGCCGCTGGCGTCCGTGCCGGGGCCTTTGGCGAAGGCGGCGTCCTTGCCGTCCAGCGCATTGGGCTCCATGCCGACCCAGACGCCGATCAGCCCGGTGTTGGCCTCCAGCAGGCTTTTCAGCCAGTCGTTCAGCTTGTCGCGGTCGACGATGCCGCTCCGCTTCAGGCTGAGCAGGGTGGTGCCCATCAGGCGGCTGACGTCCATGGCGTCGTTCAGCCGCCGCTCGACGGCCGCCGCATGGTACTTGCCCAATTCCTCCCCGACCTGGAAGGACAGCTCGTCGGTGTCCGCCCCGCTCTTGACGGAGATCACGACCGACCCGCCCCCCAGCCCGATGACCAGGACCAGCCCGATCGCCAACACCAGCTTTGTCACCAACGGCAACTTCTTGAACATCGACATTCCCCGCGACACATCCGAATGAAGGCACGACACCCCACGCCGACTGTCCCGCCGTTCGGTTAAATTCGCGTAAATTGCCGTCTAATATATTTGTTGGTCCGAAATACATTGAGAGTCGTTCGCAAAAATAGAACAAAGGCCAATAAACTCGCACCTTCAAACCATACTTTGGGATCAATGCCACAGTTTGTTCGAACGCGAACAACCTCTATCCGATAAAATCTCCGTTCCGTCGCCACAAAAGACGAAGGGGGCGGACCGGCTTCCCCGATCCACCCCCATTCATCCTCTTTGCCCCGTCACAGGGCGTGTACGCGTTGCAGCGTTACTTCCGGGCGGCGACGATGGCGGCCTGGATCTCCTTCAGGACCTCCGCACCGCCGTCGGCGGCATACTTGTCGAAGGCGGGCTTGACCATCTCGCGCATGCGGTCCAGCTCGGCCGGGCTCAGCTCGTTGATCTGCATGCCCTTTTCCTTCAGGTAGGCCACGCTCTGGGCCGAGGCCTCGCGGCTGTCCTTGCGCTCGAACTCGCGCGAGGCGACGGCGGCTTCGTGAACGATCTTCTTCTCGTCCGCCGACAGGCCTTCGTACCAGCGCTTGCTGGCCAGCACGATCCACGGGCTGTAGACGTGGCGGGAAATGGTCAGGTACTTCTGGACTTCATAGAACTTGGACGACTGGATGGTCGTGACCGGGTTCTCCTGGCCGTCGACCGTGCCGGTCTCCAGCGCGGTGAACAGCTCGGAGAAGGCCAGCGGCACCGCGTTGGCGCCGAAGCGGTTGAACATGTCGATGTAGACAGGGTTCTGCATCACGCGCAGCTTGATGCCGCCCATGTCTTCCAGCTTGGTGATCGGCCGCTTGCTGTTGGTCAGGTTGCGGAAGCCGTTCTCCCAATAGACCAGCCCGACCAGCCCCTTGTCGTTCAGCGCCTTCAGCAGCTTCTCGCCGAACGGGCCGTCCAGGACGGCGTCGGCTTCCTTTTCGTTGTTGAACAGGAAGGGCAGGTCGTAGACGCCGAAATCCTTGACGATGCCGACGAGCGTGGCGGTGGAGCCCACCATCATCTCCTGCGCGCCGCCGATCAGGGCGTTCTGCATCTGGATGTCATTGCCCAGGCTGGCGTCGCCGAAGCCCTTCATCTTGAACTTGCCGCCGCTGCGCTTGGACAGTTCCTCGGCGAAATACTTCACCGCGCGGCCCTGGTTGCTGCTTTCCGACAGGCCGTAGCCGAAGCGGATGATGCGGGTCTTCACCTCCTGGGCGGAGGCGCTGGTGACGGCGGCGACCGGAGCGAGCAGGGCGGCGGCGATGCCGGTGGCGAGAAGCAGTTTGCGGAACATGGTGTCGGTCTTCCTTCCTTGGGCGTTTCGTTGTGTTTGGCGTTCGGGCGTTTGGTGTTCGGGCGTCAGTGGAAGAAATGCAGCGGCGCGGTGACGATCTCCGGCACGGCGATCAGCAGGCCCAGCAGCACGATGTAGGTCAGCAGGAAGGGCCAGATGCCCTTGGTGGCGCTTTCCAGGGAGATGCGGGCGACGCCGCACACCACGTTCAGCACCGTGCAGACCGGCGGATGGATCAGGCCCAGCGTTCCGACCAGGACGAACATCACGCCGAAATAGGCGGGGTCGATGCCGGCCTTGATCGCCAGCGGGGTCAGCACCGGACCCAGCACCAGGATGGTCGGCGTCAGGTCCATCACCGTGCCGACGGCCAGCAGCAGGCAGGCGATGGCCAGCATCAGCAGCTTCGGATTGTCCATCAGCGGGGCCAGCAGCTCCGTCATCTGCTGCGGCAGGTCGGCCAGCGTCACCATGTAGGACGACACCAGCGCCGCGGCGCACAGGAACATCACGGTGCTGGTGGTGCGCGCCGCCTGGACCAGCAGCGGGACCAGCTGCGCCAGCGTGACCTGACGGTAGACGAACAGCGCGACGAACAGCGAATAGACGGCGGCGACCACCGCGGCCTCGGTCGGCGTGAAGATGCCGCCGCGCAGGCCGCCGATGATGATGACCGGCAGGGCCAGCGCCCAGATGCCGTCGCCCAGCGCCTTCAGCCGCTCCCGCCCGCTCGCCTTCGGCTGCAGCTTCACCGTCATGTCGCGGACGACGAAGGTCCAGGCGCAGACCAGGCCGATGCCCATCAGCAGGCCGGGCACGATGCCGGCCATGAACAGCGCGCTGATCGAGGTGTTGGTGGTCACGCCGAAGATGATGAAGGGCATGCTGGGCGGGATGATCGGGGCGATGATGCCGCCGGACGCGATCAGGCCGGCCGAACGCGGCACCGGGTAGCCATGGTCGCGCATCATCGGGATCAGCAGCGTGGCGAGCGCCGCGGTGTCGGCGATGGCCGAACCCGACAGGCTGGCCAGCATCACCGAGGCGCCGATGGTGACGTAGCCCAGCCCGCCCTTGATGTGGCCGACAAGGCTGACCGCGAGGTTGATGATGCGCTGGGAAATGCCGCCCGCGTTCATCAGCTCGCCGGCCAGGATGAAGAAGGGCACCGCCATCAGCGGATAGTTGTCGGCGCCGCTCAGCATGTTCTGGGCGACCAGCTGGGCGTCGAAGAAGTCCAGGTGGACCATCAGCGCGACGCCGGTCAGCATCAGCGCGAAGGCGATGGGCATGCCGAGCAGCATCAAGCCGAACAGCGAGCCCAGGAAAATGGTGAGGGTCATGGCGGAAACTCCGTCCGCAGGAGGTCTTCTGGGCTCAGTGCTTGACGACGGCGGCGCCGCCGTGCGGGGCCGGGGGCGGCACGGCAGGGCCGTGCGATTCCGGATGGTCCATCATCGTGTCGGGATCGCCGGGGACGCGGGCGCCCGGCTGGTTGGTGACGATCCGCACCAGGTTCGCCAGCACGATCAGCGCCATGGCGATGGCCGGGAAGAAGCCCGCCGCGGCGTAGAAGGCCATGGGGAAGCGCAGGACGGTGGAGAAGGTCTCCATGCCGATCAGCAGCTGGATCCAGCTGCCCTGCACGAACAGCCACAGGGCGTAGAGCATCATCAGGTGCGCGATCACCGCGCAAACCCGGCGGACCTTGGCCGGCAGGCGGCTCTGCACGATCTCCAGGCCCAGGTGCCGCTGGTGCCGCAACGCCACGGTGGCGCCCAGGAACACCAGCCAGACGAACATCAGCCGCGCGATCTCCTCCGCCGCGACGATGCCGCTGTTGAAGATGTAGCGCAGGACGACGTTGCCGAAGACGAGACCGACCATGACCGCCAGCATCAGCGCCATGATCCATTCGGTGATCCGCTCCAGCAGATCCGCCACGCGTTTCATGCGGTCCTCCCAATATTCTCCCCGCCGGTCAGGCGGGCGTAGGCGTCGGCGACGATGGCGTCCGCCGGCAGCGTCACCTCATAGGACAGCACAGCCTCGTCGGCGGCAGGCATCTCAAGGTCGGCGAACTGGCTGTCGACCAGGGCGGTGGGCATGAAATGGGCTGTCCGCGCGCCCATGCGAGAGGCGATCAGCGCCTTGTCGCCGTGCAGATGCAGGAAGACGACCCGCTCGCAATCGCCGCGCAGCCGGTCGCGGTAGCGCCGCTTCAGCGCCGAACAGGCGACCACCAGCCCGCGCTCTTCGCGATGCGCATCGGCGATGAAGCCGGCCAGCGTGGCCAGCCAGCCGTCGCGGTCGTCGTCGGTCAGCGGGATGCCGGCCGACATCTTCGCGATGTTGGCGGGCGGATGGTGCGCATCGCCTTCGATGAAGGCATGGCCCAGCGCCGCGGCAAGGCTCTGGCCGACGCTGGACTTGCCGCAGCCGGCGACGCCCATCACCACGACGATCGGCGGTGCCGCGGACAGGCTGTCCGGCGGGCGGGGGCTGGCGGCGGGAGACGGCGCGATGGAGGGACCGTTCATGAGGGTCGTGTTCCCGATTCCCGGTGCAGGGCGGCATCCGCGTCCTCTCGGGACACGGCGGCCACGCACTACAAAAACGTGTTAGCGCTATCATGTGCGGACCAAGGGTACATCCGTGGCCTTATGGCCCGAATGCACGGATGACGCCGACACGAGATGACGATACTGTTAGCGCTAACCTTGAGGGGCGTAAAGAGTTTTGTTTGAGTTGCGCACGAACAGGTTGACGCGGTGCTGCAGGTTGCAGCCGTGGCCTAGCGGTTGCAGGCGATGGGCATGCGGCTCTTGCCCGCCATGCTACACAACGGTAATCAGCAATCCCGCGCGGCGCTTCGTCGCGCCGGCCTCTCATCGGCCATTATCGGGCCATTATCGGAAGGACGGAGCCCTGTGACGACGCGTGGCGGTGATCGGCCTGCATCCCCGACGGTCAAGACGCGCAAGCCGCGCTCCTCGCGCACCGGGCGGGCGACGATGGCGGACGTGGCGGAGCGGGTCGGCGTCAGCGCCATCACCGTGTCCCGCGCCTTCAAGCGGCCGGAGCTGGTCGGGCCGGAGCTTCGCCAGCGCATCCTCGACACCGCCCAGTCGATGGGCTACGTGCCGAACCAGGCGGCCAGTGCGCTGGCGTCGGCGCGGTCGATGACGGTGGCCGTGCTGATCCCGTCGATGACCAACATGGTCTTCGTCGAGACGCTGGCCGGCATCCACGACATGCTGCTGCCGCGCGGCTACCGCGCCCTGATCGGCGTCACCCACTATTCCCCGGAGGAAGAGGAGCGGCTGATCCGCACCTATCTTCAGTTCCAGCCCGACGGCATCCTGCTGACCGGCACCGATCACACCGACGTCACCCGCACCTATCTGTCGGCGATGAGCAGCCCGACCGTCCACATGATGGAGCTGCTGGACGAACCCGAAAGCCTCAGCGTCGGCTGCTCGCAGGAGGAAGGCGGGCGGCTGATGACCACCCATCTGCTGGAGCGCGGCTACCGCCGCATCGGCTTCGTCGCCGTGCAGCTGGACCCGCGCACGCTCGCCCGCCTGGACGGCTACCGCCATGCGCTGGAGGAGGCGGGGCTGTATGACGAGAAGCGGGTGTGGCGCCTGCCCGACCCGTCCTCCATCCATCTGGGCGCGGCGATGATCGACCGGCTGATGGCTGAGAACACCGACTGCGACGCCGTCTTCTTCTGCAACGACGATCTGGCGCAGGGCGCCCTGTTCCAATGCCAGCGCCGCGGCATCCGGGTGCCGGACCAGCTCGCCATCGCCGGCTTCAACGACCTGCCGGCGTCGGCCTGGACCACCCCCACCCTGACCACCATCGCCACGCCCCGCTACGCCATCGGCCGGCATGCCGCCGCGATGCTGCTCGACCTGATGGACGGCAAGGAGCCGCCGCGGCGGCGCGTCGACCTGGGGCTGACCTTCATCGCGCGGGAGAGCACCTGAGCGAAGCTTGCCCAGGGAGATCCCGCCGCGGCGGGCGCCTTACGCCGCGCGCACCGTGGCGATGAAGGTCCCGACCTCCCGGCGCAGCCGCTCGGCCTCGGCGGCCAGTTCCTGCGAGGTGCCGCGGACGCGGCCGGCGGCGTCGCCGGTCTCGTGAACGGCGGTGCTGACGCCGGCAATGTTGCTCGACACCTCCTCGGTGCCCTGGGCGGCCTGGGTGACGCTGCTGGCGATTTCCCGCGTGGCGGCGGCCTGTTCCTCGATGGCGGCGGCGATGGCGGTGGTGATCTCGCTCATGCGGCCGATGGTCCGGCCGATGCCGCCGATCGCCTTCTGGGCGCCGCCGGTCGTCTGCTGGATTTCCTGCACCTTGGCCTGGATCTCGTCCGTCGCCCGGGCGGTCTGGGTGGCAAGCGCCTTCACCTCGCTCGCCACGACGGCGAAGCCCTTGCCGGCCTCACCCGCCCGCGCCGCCTCGATGGTGGCGTTCAGCGCCAGCAGGTTGGTTTGCGCTGCGATGCCGCTGATCAGTTCCACCACCGCGCCGATCTGCTCGGCGGCGGTCACCAGTTCGCGCATGGTGCGGTCGGCGCCGTCGGCGTCGGCCACCGCCTGGGTGGCGATGCGGGTGGAGTTCTCCACCTGCTGGCCGATCTCGGCGATGGAAGCCGACAGCTCCTCCGTCGCGGTGGCGACGGTCTGCACGTTGGCGGACGCCTGTTCCGAGGCGCTGGCGACCAGCAGCGAGCGCTCGCTCGCCTCCTGCGCGGTGGCGGTCAGCGCGGTGGCGGCGTCGCGCATCCCGGTGGCGGCGTTGGCGACGGTGTCCACGATGCCCTTCACCGTGCTTTCGAAGGTGTCGGCCATCTGCATCATGGTCTCGCGGCGGTGTTCGGCGGCCTTGCGCTCGCTCTCCTCCTGCGCCTTGCGCATGTGCTCCATCTCCAGCGCATTGGTCTTGAAGACCTGGAGCGAGCGGGCGAGCGCGCCGATCTCGTCCCGGCGCTCGTCGTTGGTGACCGCCACGCTCAGGTCGCCCTGGGCCAGACGCCCCATCGCCCCGGTGATGGCGCCGAGCGGCCGGGTGATGGCGCGCGAGATCGCCCAGGCCAGCAGCAGGCCGGCCAGCACGGCGACCACGGTCACCGCCGTGCCGCGCGATTCGGCCGCGGCGACCTCGGCGGCGGCGGTGCGCTCCAACTGCGCCAGGAATTCGGCGGAATTGGAGCGGATCAGGCCGATTTTGTCGCCGATCTCCTTGCCGGCCTTGCCCAGCGTCTGGCTGTTCAGAGATTTCAGATCGGCGCTCAGCACCGCGATGCGCTCGATTCCCGTGCGGTAGGCGGGCAGCTTGGCGACGGCCTCGGCCAGCTTGGCTTTGACCGGCCCCTCCTCCATCCCGCCGCGCAGCGCCTCCGCCTTTGCGGTCAGGTCGGTCAGGTCCTTGCGGATGCGCTCCAGATCCTCCGCCTTGGTTTCCGCCACGAAGCGGGCGACCAGCACGCGGACCAGCAGGAACTGTTCGCTGACCTCGGCGGCGCGCACGGTGCGGTCCAGGTTGCCGCCGTCCTTCTCCGCCTTGACGGTATCGCTCAGCGTGCGGCGGATGTCGGCGCCCAGCGTGTTCACCACCGACGCGACGATCTGGTCGCGCTCCGTCCGCGCGGCGACGAGACGGTCGAAGCCGCCGGTCAGCGTCTGGCGCAGCGTGGCGATCTCCTGCGCCGCCTGGAGGTCGGTAGAACGGGTCATCCGCGCGGTGGCAGCGTCCAGCTTCTGGCGGAACTTCTCCACGTCGCTGCGGAACCGGTCGGCCACCGCGGGGGAGCCGCTGGACACGAACTCCTCCGCCGAGCCCAGGGCGTCGGCCATGTTGGTGTCCGCCTCCGCCACCGTCATGGCGACATGCGACTGCCCCGCATATTGGCGGAGCGCATCGTCGCTCGACCGCAAGCCCGTCCAGGACACCGCCCCCAGCCCGACCAGAAGCGCCAGCGTGACGCCGAAGCCGGTGTAGATCTTGGTCGCCGTCCGCAGGTTGGCGAAGGTTCCGGCTCTGGCGGGCTGGCTCTGGCTGGTGGCGTTCATGATGGTGACCCCGGCGTCCACTGGCGATGGAGCGGTCTTTGGTTAGGCCGCTGATTGGTCAGTCACGTTACAAGAACAATGCCAAAGGACCATTAACGGCCGGGTCGCTTTTCTACCCTACGAAAATGCCATTGGTTGTCTACGCCTCCGCCGGCAGACTTTCGCAATTTGCCAAAACTCGTGATAATGCTTTGCAATTTGCCAATTTCCGCAGCTCTCAACTGCCAAGTCCTAGCCATTAGTTATAGAACTGTCCTCCATTCACCTCGATCACCTGCCCGGTGATGTAGCCGGCAAGCCGTTGGGAGGCGAGGAACAGGTAGGCGCCGACGCAATCCTGCGCTGTACCCAGCCGCTTCAGCGGTATGCGCGCCGCGGTCTGCGTCAATTTGTCCGGGGTCGAGTAGCGCTGGTGGAAATCGGTGTCGATGGTGCCGGGCGACACGGCGTTGACGCGGATGCCGTGCGGCGCCAGTTCCGTCGCCAGCGAGCGGGCGAGGCTGGCCTGGAAGGCCTTGGCGGCGCTGTAGAGCGACGACCCTGCGCTGCCCCCGGTCCGGCCGGAGATGGAGCCGGTGTTGACGATGGCCCCCTTCGACGCGACCAGCGCCGGCAGCGCCGTTCGGCTGGCGATGACGGCGGAGGCGGCGTTCAGGTCGAACTGCCGCTGCAGGAAGTCGTCGTCGATGTCGCCCAGCGCCACCCGGCCCAGCATGGTGCCGGCATTGTTGATCAGCACGTCCAGCCCGCCGAGCAGGTCCACCGCGCTTTCCACCACCCGTCGGACCTCCGCCTTGTCGGCGAAGTCGCCGGCCAGCGGGACCACCCCGGTGCCCATCGCCGCAGCCGCGGCCTCCAGCGCCGCCGCGTCGCGGCCGTGGATGGCGACGCGGGCGCCGAGCTGGGCGAACGCCGCCGCCACCGCGGCGCCGATGCCGCGGCTGCTGCCGGTCACCAGAACCCGTTTGCCGCGGAACTCCTGCGCCAGCAGGTCGGCGGGCCAATCGGCAAAATCGGTCGTGGTCATCAACGCGTGCTCCCCTGATGGCAGGCCGCCCCAGCGTATGCCCAGGCATATGTTCGGAATCGAAAGGCGGTCTGATTGTTTGTGTTCTAATCCGATCATAGGGGGCGGCGCTTCCCCCCGTCAATCCAGGGCCGGACGGCAAGGGCACGATTGTTGTTTCCAGGCGAATAGTGTTGTCGGAACTGCTGGATTTATCCGGCAGCGGCAGACGGTTAACTCTGTGTTCACGGCCGACGCTCCCCGGCGCCGACCGGACGTCAACCTCCAGCCCCGCCCCGCGCCCGGTGACGAATCCCCCGTCGCCGGGCGCATCCCCCGGCAGGGCAGTCTTCGAATAAGGACATCGTCATGTTCACGCAGAAGTTCGCGACCGCCGCCGTTGCCGCCGCCCTGTCGCTGTCGGCCCTGACCTTTGCCGCCGGTACTGCCAATGCCGCTCAGGATGCCGGCTTCGACAGCCTGCTGGCCTCCACCTCCGCCGCCGTCGTGCAGGCCGATGCCCTGACCGCCGAGCGCACCGAGCGCGACGCCGCCCGCACCGCCCTGTCGGTCGCCCGCTCGCTCGCCGCCCAGGGCGACACCAAGGGTGCCAGCGCCTACCTGAACTTCGCCCGCGCCAAGCTCGGCCTCGCCGGCACGGCTCAGGACAGCGTCGTCGGCCTGTCCGCCTCGGGTGACTCCACCATCCGCACCGATGCCGTCCGTGGCAACGCCATCGCCTCGCACAGCTCCTACCGGTAACCTTTTACCGGTAACGCGTGCCCAAGCCTGCAGCACCCGTTCCTGATCCTGCCGCGGACGTCCGCCGACCGACATGAGCGGCGGCGCCGCGCGGCGAACGGGACCACCTCCCGCCTTCCCGCCGTTTTGCGAAAATCCTGTCGTAGACGGCCTGCCTTCGGGCTATGTAGGCGGGATGAACACCGAGCCAGACCACGCCGGCCACGATCACGCCGGCCAAGATTTCGAAATTTTCCTGGTGGCCGCCCCCGGCCTGGAATCCGTGCTGTGCGCGGAGGCCGCCGACCGCGGCTTCGCGAACCCCACCGCGGTGAAGGGCGGCGTGACGGTCACCGGCGGCTGGCCGGAGGTTTGGCGGGCGAACCTGGAACTGCGCGGCGCCACCCGCGTGCTGGCGCGCATCGCCTCCTTCCGCGCCTTCCATCTGGCGCAGCTGGACAAGCGGGCGCGCCGGGTTCCCTGGGCGCAAATCCTGCGCGCCGACGTGCCGGTGCGGGTCGAGGCCTCCTGCAAGGGCTCGCGCATCTACCATGCCGGTGCCGCCGCCCAGCGCATCGAACGCGCCATCGCCGAGGAACTGGGCGCCCCCATCGTCAAGGCCGCGCCCAAGAAGACCGGGAAGTCCGCCGCCAAGGATTCGCCGGAGGAGGAGGACACCCGCGCCGTCCAGAGCGCCGTCCAGATCAAGGCGCGGATCGACGACGACCTCTGCACCATCAGCGTCGACAGCTCCGGCGAGTCCCTGCACAAGCGCGGCCACAAGGAAGCGGTCAACAAGGCGCCGATCCGCGAAACGCTGGCCGCCCTGTTCCTGCGCCAGTGCGGCTATGACGGGCGCGAGCCGGTTCCCGTGGTGGATCCGATGTGCGGCTCCGGCACCTTCGTCATCGAGGCCGCCGAGATCGCCGCCGGCCTGAAGCCCGGCCGCTCCCGTTCTTTCGCCTTCGAGCAGCTTGCCAACTTCGACCCTGCCGTCTGGGAAAGCCTGCGCGCCAGCGGCACGGCCACCGCGCCCGCTGTCCGCTTTTACGGCAGCGACCGCGACGCGGGCGCCGTCACCATGAGCCGCGCCAACGCCGAGCGGGCCGGCGTCTCCGCCTGGACCGACTTCGCCCACCACGCCATCAGCGACCTGACCCCGCCGGAGGGTCCCCCCGGCCTCGTCATCGTCAATCCGCCCTACGGCGCCCGCATCGGCGAGGGCAAGTCCCTGATCCCGCTCTACCACGCCATGGGGCAGACGCTGAAGACGCGCTTTGACGGCTGGCGGGTGGGCATCGTCACCAACGAGGCCGCCCTGGCCAAGGCGACGGAACTGCCCTTCAAGGAGGGCGGCGTGTCGGTGTCGAACGGCGGCATCCGGGTCACGCTGTACCAGACCGATCCCCTGCCCTGACCGTTCACCCGCCGGCCACCGCCGACACCCGCAGGCACAGCGGCTTGTCCGGCCGCAGCGACACCTGCATGACCGGCCGCGGCGGAGCCATGCCTGCGGGGACCGAGAAGGCGAAGCGTTGCAGCATCATCGCCGCCATCACCGTCATTTCGGTCATCGCCAGATGCTGCCCCAGGCAGACGCGCGGACCGGCCCCGAAGGGCAGATAGGCCCCGCGCGGGATCGAAGACGCACCGGGCGCGAAACGCTCCGGCCGGAAGGCGAGCGGATCGGGGAACCAGCGTGGATCATGCTGCATCGCCTGCACCGGCAGCAGGAATAGGGTGCGGACCGGGAATTGCCACCCGCCCAGCGTGATCGGCCGGGTGGAGCGGCGGGTGCTGAGCACCGGAGCCGCCGGATAGAGGCGCATGGTCTCTTGGATCGTCTGCGTCAGGTATGGCAGCTCCGCCAGCCGTTCGGCCGTCGGCTCCCGCCCCGTCAGCACGCGGCGCAGCTCGTCCCGCGCCGCGGTCTGCGCCGCCGGGTTCGCGGCCATGCACCACGCCCACCAGATCAGCGTGGCCGCCGTGGTTTCGTGACCGGCCAGGAAGATCGTCATGCACTCGTCCTGCACGCCCTCCAGCCGCCACTCCGCCCCGTCCCCCCGATGCGCGTGCAGCAGGCGGGTCAGCAGATCGTCGGGCCAGTCTTCGGGCGAAAGGTCCAGCCGCGCCCGCACATGGCGGTCGATCAGGCTGCGAAGCGCGGCCAAGCCACGCCGCTTGGACCTTTTCCAGGGCACCCAGTCCGGCCAGCTCGCCGGCCAGTACAGCTCGGCATTGGCGGCGCGAAGGACGGTGTGCACCGCCTGCTCCGCAATGCGGGCCTCCTCGCCGATCGGCTGCGAGAACAGCATCCGGGCGATCACGTCCATGGCAAGGGCGGTGAAATCGCTTCCGATCTCGCGAACGTCGCCCTCCTCCCTGTCGCCAGCCGGCCAGTGGGAAAGCAGCCGGCCGGTCGCCTCGACGATGGCGGGAACGAAGCCCTGCACCGCCCGGTGCTGGAAAGCCGGCTGCAGGGCCTGACGCCGGGCGCGCCACTCCTCCCCTTCCGCGACGAACAGGCTGCGGCCTTGCAGGCGCCTGAACACGCCGATGCCGCGCTCCCAACGGATCAGCGCGTCATGGTGGGCGACCAGAAGCTCACGGGCGAGGTCCGGATGGCCGACGATGACCTGATGCTCCGGCCAGATGCGCAGATGCACCAGATCGCCATACGCGCGATGCCATGCGTCGAGCGTGCCGGGCAGGTCGCGGCGCATGCACACCAGATGGCTCCAGCCGGTCGGGCCGGACGGCGGTCCCGGCGGCCAGTGTCCGGGAGACAGGGTTTCGGGCAGTTGCGATGCCGGCACGGGGGACGGCGCATCCCGGTGGAACGGGCAGGTCGGGGGCGATGATGTGGTCATGGCCGCCAGTGTCCACACAGGCAAGCCACCCGTATTGAACGCAACCGACATCGACGCCACAGCACCCCTGCGGCTATGATCCCGCCATGCTATCGCTGTCGCCCTCACCAGCGCCGCCGACCGTCCCCTGCCCCGATCCGCTGGCGCGCGCTCCCCGCCTCTGCGCAGGGCCGGACCGCGCGCGGCTGTATCTTGCGCCGCTGTCATTGCAGGGGGCGGCGACGGCGATCATCTGCCGTGACACCCGCGGGGTCGGGTTGGACGACCGGCAGCGGCTGTCGCATTTCCCCGCCTCGCCGCTGCTCTGCCTGTCCTGGTTCCGGGGCATGGAGTCGGGGATCGTCGAGCGCGCGGCCGACGGCCCACGCTGGCGTCCGTTCGGAACGGCGACGGTGCTGTCCGGCAGCCAGTCGCACCCGTTCGTCAGCTGGTCGCCGACGACCGGTCGCGCCGGGATGCTGTGCTTCCCGGCCGATGTCGCGCGCACCCTGTTCGGCATCGATCCGGCCATGGTTCACGACCGCTTCGTCGACGCACGCGGGACGCTGGAGCCCGGTTGGCACCCGCTGCTGGACGCGCTTCTCGACGCCGACAGCGACGCGGCCACGCTTTCGGCGCTGGAGAGTCATCTGGCCGAGCGCTGGCGGACGCTTCAGGAGAGACGCTCGCCGGTTCCCGCGCTGCGCCGCTTCGGTCGTCATTGGGTGGAGCGGCTTGCGTGGCAGGCCCACCAGTGGCGGCGCACCCACGGCCCCCGTCAGGTCGAACGCCGCATCATGGCGCACAGCGGCCGCTCCCTGCGCCACTGGCAGACCCTGGTCCGAACCGAAGGCGTCTTCTTTACCGCCCGCGACCGCCACGAAGCCGGCCAGCCGCTGGACTGGGCCGATCTGGCCCAGGAGGAGGGCTTCGCCGACCAAGCCCACATGTGCCGCGCCACCAAGCGCATCACCGGCTTCTCACCGACCGACTTCGCCAGACGGTTCGCGGAGGACGAGGCGTTTTGGCTTTACCGGGTGTGGGTTTGAGGGAACGGCTATTGAGAGTGCGAGGTGGAAAATCCTTGCTAGTTTTGCAAACTAAGTGGTTCCGCGCGGCGCCACCCGGTTCATTACGCGAGAATGGTGCGGCTGAATCGACCATGCCGTGTCTGCCCTATAGCTCATACTGGGTTGCAAGCGTATACAGGACGCATCCAACGCAGGGGCGCATGCATGAAACTCCAAAATTATATTTGCATCCTTGCTCTGGCCGCATCGCTTGCGGCCTGCCAGACAAGCAAGGATTATACCGCTGAGGTATTAAACAATGCCGAGGAGATGATAAAGACGGGCAAGGAGCGCAACGCTTACGACTTTCTCAGCTCGCACGTCCTTTCCTCCACGACCTACGGGGATCGCGCCAGGGCGATTTACGACAAGAACCCCACCTTCAAGGCCAAGTACCCCGAGTTCTTGCGCAACGAAATCGCGGAAGCTAAGAACCCGCCTCGACTCGTCCGGCTCCGTTCCATCGTATCGCAGTCCAGCAGTCGCGGCCTGATCTCTCCTGCGCAGGAGCAAGACCTGCTGACGCTTAGCGAACAAGCCGCCGTTGATGGCAACCGCACCGGAAACATCCCCTTCGACTATTCGGATGAGATCAGCGCCTTTCCTGGGCTCGCGACTCCCGAAGCGCAGTCGGTCATTTTCCGGCGCTCATTGGAAAAGATTGCTACCGCCTCTTATCCCGGCACCGCCAACATCAAAGGCGTGTTCGGTCGAGCTGCCAGTGCCGGCCCAAAGTCTCAGGAGGCCAGCATGGTGCTGGCGGCCCTGCCAGGGATGAAGTTGAGCGCGACCGAGATACGCGAGTACGTGGCACCGGCATTTCCGGACCACGCGCGCAAGATGCTGGCCGAACGCAGCGCCACCGTGAGGCTGCTTATCGAACCAGAAGACCGGCTGCTGTACGAGGACTTGGCTGCAAAGGTACGCGCGATCTCGAGCAATCTCACCCTTGTTACCGGAAGCGAGCAGCCCGCCGTCACGGTAACGGTGAAGAAGCTGCAATGGGAGGAGCGGCGTGAGCCGGAGCGGACCCAGCCCGTCGTCTATTCACAGAGTGACGTGAACCTACTTGCTGCGGTGATGCTCATGCCCAAGAACGCCAGCTATCTCTACGACGTGACTACGGGCGGGGTCGAGGTCGCCTATGCCTTCGAGATCAAGGCCAACGGCAAGGGCATGCAACCTTACGACCATCTGCTGCGTGACAAGACGAATCGGACGTGGCGCTCATGCTCCAACGCACGCATCCAGAACGTCTTTGGCGGCGTGCAGCGCGCGGATTTCGTGGCTAACGACCACATGGCCCAGACGTGCAATGGCGGAGGCACCCCGGTGAGCGCAGATCGGCTGCGTGACAGCGTGCTTGATGACGTGATGCGATCCATCAAGCGCATTCCGGTGATCGAGCGTATTGCCTCGATCCGATGAAATACCTGCGGGGGTGTCGCAGGACGGCATTCCCGCTTCCCATGCAGGATTTTAACAGCGGATTGCGGTGCCAATCTGCGCGCGGATCGTAGCTATCCGCTGTAGCTAATGCGACTGCCGAGTTGGCGAAAAATAAGAGTGGCGTCCCCGACGGGAGTCGAACCCGTGTCGCCGCCGTGAAAGGGCGGTGTCCTAGGCCTCTAGACGACGGGGACGTTGTACCTTCAAATCGCGCTCAAAAAACGCATCCAGCGCGTGGATGGCGTCCCCTAGGGGAGTCGAACCCCTGTTACCGCCGTGAGAGGGCGGTGTCCTAGGCCTCTAGACGAAGGGGACGTCTGGTCCCGATGTGTGTAGCGGCGGTGGAGGCTGCCACCGGCCGCTCGACCCAACCTTGGAAGGTTGGCGTCCCCTAGGGGAGTCGAACCCCTGTTACCGCCGTGAGAGGGCGGTGTCCTAGGCCTCTAGACGAAGGGGACGTCATCGGCGTGGGCGGGTTTCTAACCAAGCCCGCCCCGCCGATCAAGCCTTTTCTTGCAGGCTGCGCAAAATACCCAGCAAACCGTCCACCGCCGCCGCCGGCGTGTCGAACGCCGTCACGAAGCGCGCAGTGCCGTCGTCCCAGCGGTAGAAGCCGTAACCGGCCGCCTCCAGCGCCTCGGCATAGGCCGTGGGCAGGCGGACGAACAGCTCGTTGGCCTCCACCGGATGAGCCAGTTCGACGCCGGGAAACGCCGTCAGGCCGGCGGCCAGGCGGTCGGCCATGGCGTTGGCATGGGCGGCGAGGGTCAGCCACAGGCCACCGTCCAGCCAGGCGTCCAACTGCGCCGACAGGAAGCGCATCTTCGACACCAGATGGCCGCCGCGCTTGCGGCCGAAGCCGAAATCCTCGGCCATCGCCGGGTTGAAGAACACCACCGCCTCGGCGGCGAGGCAGCCGCCCTTGGTGCCGCCCAGCGTCAGCACGTCTACACCGGCCCGCCACGTCACGTCCGCCGGCGCGCAGCCCAGCCGGGCGATGGCGTTGGCGAAGCGGGCGCCGTCCATATGCACGGCCATGCCGTTGGAATGGGCGGTCTCGACCAGCGCCTCGACCTCTGCCGGGGTATAGACGGTGCCGGCCTCCGTCGCCTGGGTCAGGCTGAGGGCGGCGGGCTGGACGCGGTGGACGACGCCGACGCCGGCCCGGGCGATGTGGCGCGACACCGCGTCGGGCGTCAGCTTGCCATGCTCGCCGGCCAGCGGGACCAGCTTGGCACCGCCGGTGAAGAACTCCGGCGCGCCGCACTCGTCGATGGTGATGTGCGCCTCGTCATGGCACAGCACGGCGCCATAGGGCGGCACCAGCGCCGACAGGGCCAGCGAATTGGCGGCGGTGCCGGTGGCGACCGGGAAGACCGCGACCTCGGTCTCGAAGATCGCGCACAGCCGCTCCGTCACCCGCGCGGTCCAGGGATCGTTGCCGTAGGGGGAGGCGGTGCCGGAGGACGATGCTGCCAGCGCCGTCATCACCTGCGGGGCGGCACCGGCGACGTTGTCGCTGCGGAAGTCATGCATGATCGGAAACCCCGTTCTTCAAGGAGCCGCCCTGCTGGAAACGGGGCCGGCGGTGATGGTGGCGGTGACGGCGCCGGTGCGCGGGTCCATCATGTACAGGCGGTCCGGCCCCTGCGGCAGGCTCACCTTGAACAGGACGCGGTTGCCGACCACCACGACCTCGCCGATGCGGGAACCGGCCGGGACGTCCAGCGTCACGTCGACGGCGGTCTCTGCCGGAGCGGGGGCGATGGCGGTCAGGGAGGCGCGGTTGGGGTCCGACATCCGCTTGTACAGCTCCACCCCCAAAAAGGTGAAGCCGGCGACGATCAGAACGCCCATGATGACGATGAGTGCCTTGAGGATCTGCACGGTTTGGGGTCCACTCCCGGACGATTGAAACAGGACGCGACACGCACGCCCGATGGCCGCCAAAACACCCGCCGAAATGCCTGACGACATGTCGGACGACTTCTTCGATCCGGACGACGGCGGTTCGCCCGCCGGAACCGCCGGGCCGCTGGCCTATACGATTCCCGACGAGGCGGCCGGCCAACGGCTGGACAAGGCGCTGGCCGCCGGTCTGCCGGACCTGTCGCGGTCGCGCGTCCAGGCCCTGCTGGAACAGGGCTGCGTGCGCGGCGACGGGCGGACGATAACGGACCCGTCCCTGAGGGTCAAACCCGGCCAGACTTTCCAGGTCGAGGTGCCGGGGGCGGAGACCGCCGAACCGGTGCCGCAGGACATCCCGATCGACGTGGTGTACGAGGATGCCGACGTGCTGGTGATCGACAAGCCGGCCGGCCTCGTCGTGCATCCCGCCGCCGGCAACCCGGACGGCACGCTGGTCAACGCCCTGCTCGCCCATTGCGGCGACAGCCTGTCCGGCATCGGCGGGGTGAAGCGGCCCGGCATCGTCCACCGGCTGGACAAGGACACCAGCGGCCTGATGGTGGTCGCCAAGAACGACCGCGCCCACCATGGCCTGTCGGAGCAATTCTCCGACCGCACGCTGAGCCGCACCTATCTGGCGCTGGTCTGGGGCGTGCCCAACCCGACGCAGGGCAGGATCGAGGGCAACATCGGCCGCAGCAGCGCCGACCGCAAGAAGATGGCCGTGGTGACCGGCGGCGGAAAACACGCCGCCACCAAGTACCGTGTGCTGAAGAGCTTCGGCATGGCGGCCTCGCTGGTCGAATGCGTGCTGGAGACCGGGCGCACCCACCAGATCCGCGTCCACCTGACCCACATCGGCCACCCGCTGGTCGGCGACCCGCTCTATGGCCGCGGGCGGTCGGGACGGCCGGGGGGCAAATTCGCCTCGCTGCTGCCGGAACCGGTTCGGAGCAGCCTTGTTGGGTTTCCGCGACAGGCGCTGCATGCCGCGGCCCTGACCTTCCGTCATCCGGTCAGTGGCGAGATCGTGACCTTCCGCTCTCCAATCCCGGCGGATATTCATGAACTAATTGTCACCTTGGAGACGGTTTAAAACGGTACACCGGGAAATCTTTCTTGGTTAGACTCCCGGTCAATGGCGAGGTTCCGCCGCCCGCTCATTGAGAGGGGCCTATGGAACCCGCGCTGAAGAACGGCAGTGTGCGCATGAATTCATGTCGGCGCGCACCCGCCGTCATAAAGGGGGTTTTAGAACCATGGCGACGGCGTCCAACCTTCCGGCGATCGGGTCCGAGAGCAATCTGTCCCGCTATCTCCAGGAAATCCGCAAGTTCCCGATGCTGGAGCCGGAGCGGGAGTACATGCTGGCCAAGAGCTGGCAGCAGCATGAGGATTCCGGCGCCGCCCACCAGCTCGTCACCAGCCATCTGCGGCTGGTCGCCAAGATCGCCATGGGTTACCGCGGCTACGGCCTGCCTCTGTCGGAACTGATCTCCGAAGGCAATGTCGGCATGATGCAGGCAGTGAAGCGGTTCGACCCCGACCGCGGCTTCCGGCTGGCGACATACGCCATGTGGTGGATTCGCGCGGCGATCCAGGAATACATCCTGCACAGCTGGTCGCTGGTGAAGATGGGCACGACGGCGGCCCAGAAGAAGCTGTTCTTCAACCTGCGCCGGCTGAAGGGCCAGATGCAGGCGATCGAGGAAGGCGACCTGTCGCCCGAACAGGTCCACGCCATCGCCACCAAGCTGGACGTACCGGAACAGGACGTCGTCAACATGAACCGGCGCCTCGCCAGCCCCGACCATTCGCTGAACGCGCCGCTGCGGGCGGAGAGCGAGGGCGAATGGCAGGATTTCCTGGTCGACGAGACCGCCAGCCAGGAAATCACGCTGGCCGACCGCGAGGAACTGGGCAAGCGCCGCAAGCTGCTGGCCAATGCCATGACCGCGCTGAACGACCGTGAGCGCGACATCCTGACCGAACGCCGCCTGCGCGAGGCGCCGACGACGCTGGAGGATCTGTCGCAGAAATACGGCATCAGCCGCGAACGCGTCCGCCAGATCGAGGTCCGCGCCTTCGAAAAGCTGCAGAAGGCGATCAAGGCCGCCGCGGTGGAACAGAAGATGGAGACGGAGGCGTAAGGCGCCTCCCTTCCCTCACGCCTTGACGTAGACCCAGGCCTCCGCCCCCGACGTCAGCCGGACCATGATGCGCCTGTAATCCGAGACTTCGTAGGAATCGGCAGCCTCCAATTCCTCCGCAGTGATCTCGAACAGGGTGCCGGCGACCTCGTCCGCCGGGTCGCCGCTCTCGCTGACCACGGGGTGGAAGCGCTTGCCGCTGGTGCGGATCACCTCCGGGTCGGTGATCTCCAGCATGTCGCTGCGGTATCCCGGCATGGAGTCCGCCCGCCCGGCCAACAGCCGGCCGAAGGACGCCAACTGCACGTTCTCCTGCTGCAAGGTGCCGTAGGAGAACAGAAGGACCGAAACCTCAGACATGGCCGATTCTCCCTCGCCTCACACCAGAATCGAGCCTTCCAGATACAGCACCGCCTGCCCGCCGATCTTAACCCGGTCGCCGGCCAGTTCGCACAGCAGGTCGCCGCCGCGCGCCGAGACCTGACGGGCCGTCAGCACGGCCTTGCCCAGCCGCTCCGCCCAATAGGAGGTCAGCATGCAGTGGGTGGAGCCGGTGACCGGGTCCTCCGGGATGCCCTGGGCCGGGGCGAACAGGCGCGACACGAAATCGACCCCGCCCTCCCCCGGCGCGGTGACGCAGACCGCGAACAGGTCGAGCTTCGACAACAGCGCCATGTCCGGCGCCAGCGCCCGAACCGCGTCGGCCGTCTCGTAGACCACCAGATAGTCGCGCCCGCTCAGGATCGCGACCGGCGCCGGTCCGCCCAGCGCCGCCAGCAGGTTGGGGTCGGGGCGTTCCGCCGGGCTGGCGGGACGGTTGGGGAAGTCCAGCGTGTAGCGGTCGCCATCGCGGGTGACCGTCAGCGTGCCGGCCTGCCGGGTGGCGAAGTCCATGCGCTCGCGGCCGGGCTCCAGGATGGTGGAGATGACGAAGGCGGTCGCCAGCGTGGCGTGGCCGCACAGATCGACCTCCACCGCCGGGGTGAACCAGCGCAGTTCGTAATCATCCCCGCTGCGGATGAAGAAGGCGGTTTCCGCCAGATTGTTCTCCGCCGCGATGGCCTGGAGCTGCGAATCGGGCAGCCATGACTCCAGCGGCACGACCGCCGCCGGGTTGCCGGCGAAGACGCGGTCGGTGAAGGCATCGACCTGATAGATGGGCAGGCGCATGGCTTTCCCGGTCATGGGATGGATCCCTTACGTCTTGGGGGAGTGTGAGTCGCTGAGAAAGGGCGTTCAGCCCGCCTGCACCAGCGCGGCGAAGCGGGAGAGGTCGACGTTGCCGCCGGTGACGACGATGCCGACGCGCTTGCCGCGCACATCCAGCTTGCCGGACAGCACCGCAGCGGCGGCGAGGCAGCCGGTCGGTTCCACCAGCATCTTCATCCGGCTGGCGAAGAAACGCATGGCGTCGACCAGCTGGTCGTCGGTGACCGTGTCGATGTCGTCGACCAGCCGCTGCATCACCGGGAAGGTCAATTGGCCGACCGCACGGCTCTGGGCGCCGTCGGCGATGGTCTTCGGCGGTTCGATGCGGACGATGCCGCCGCTGCGCAGGCTCTGCTGGGCGTCGTTGCCGGCTTCCGGCTCGATGCCGATCACGCGGCAGCCGGGGTTCAGCGTCTTCGCCGCCACGGCGCAACCGGCCAGCAGCCCGCCGCCGCTGGTCGGCACCACCAGCAGGTCCAGTGGCGCACCGCTCCCTGCCAGAACCTCCTCGATCAGTTCCTTTGCGACGGTGCCCTGGCCGGCCATCACATGCGGGTGGTCGAAGGGCGGGATGTAGGTGCCGCCCCGCTCTTCCAGCACACGGGCGACGGCGGCGTCCGGCGGCTCGGCATAACGGTCGTACAGCACCACCTCGGCGCCATAGCCGCGGGTCGCCGCCAGCTTGGCCGCCGGGGCGTCCATCGGCATGACGATGGTGGCCTTCACCCGCAGCATCGACGCCGCCAGCGCGATTGCCTGGGCGTGGTTGCCGGACGAATAGGCGACGACGCCAACCGCGCGCTGCAGCGGCGTGAAGCGGGCGATGGCGTTGTAGGCGCCGCGGATTTTGAAGGCGCCGGTGCGCTGGAAATTCTCGCACTTGAACAGCAGCTCGCCGCCGGTCAGCGTGTCGGCGGTGCGGCTGGTCAGCACCGGCGTGCGGTGGGCGACGCCGGCAATCCGCTCCGCCGCGCCCGCCACGTCGGCGTAGGAGATGGCGAGGCCCGTGGTGTCGGCCACGCTGTTGCTCATGATGTCGGGCATGGCGGCGATGCTCCCCCCTTGTCTTATTCCAAGGTCTTATTCCAAGGCCTTATTCCAGATCGGTGAACAGGAAGGCCTGCTCGTGCCGCTTCAGCCCGGCCTGCTCGTAGAAGCTGATGGCCTTGGGCGCCGACAGCAGCAGGCACATGGTGCCCGGCCCCATCGCGTCGCGGGTGCGGCGCATCAGCTCCTTGCCGATGCCGCGCCCCTGCAGGGCGCGGTCCACGGCAAGATCGGACAGGTAGCAGCAATAGACGAAGTCGGTGATCGACCGGGCGACGCCGACCAGCCGTCCGTCGGCCCTTGCGGTGACGATCAGGCCGGCATTGCGCAACATCGCCTCCACCCGCGGGCGGTCGCCCACGGGCCGGCGTTCGGCCAGCCCGGAGCGTTCCAGAACATCAATGAAATCGTCCGCAGTCAGGTCCGGTTCGACCGCGTAGTCGATCCGAATGGCGTCGCCGTGAATGGATTCATTGGCCATCGTCTCATCCCCGCCAGAACGGCTTCGACACCTCCTGCTCCACCTCGGACCGGCTGACGCCGATGTCCTTCAGCAGATGGTCGTCGAGGCCCATCAATGCATGGCGTTGTTTGCGCCGTTCCAACGCGGAAAACAACACGTCGAGCAACCGCCAGAGGGGGCGCGAGGCGACACGGGTGACGCGGTCGGCGGCCGGGACGGCGCCCGGGGCTGCCGTGAAAGTGCCGGAACTGCGGGTCACGTCGGTGTGGCGCATCGGATCCTCCATAAACTGGCGCACATTGCTCGAACAATCGAGACAATCAGGATTATGGAGACGTAATCGGCAGGGTCAAACGGAACATTGTCACCATTACATTTCCGATGTCGGATGTATCTTTTCGGCCACAGGAGGGAATCGGACTCCCACCGGGCCGAAGAAACCCTTGAGATACGAAGGATTTCATCGGCCCGTCCGGGATTGGTTCGCGTCTGCGGATGGTCTGCATGACAAGCCACAGGCAACCAGCGGGATTGTCATGGTACCATAGTCGCGATCATCGGGCCTCCGAACCGGCGCCTACCGCCGCCGAACCATCCCGACGGCGATGGCGAGCGCCACGGCGATCAGCCCGCCCGCGACGGCGAAGGTCGTCCGGGTTCCGGCCGCGACGGCATCCGGCGCCGCGGTGGCCACCTCCGCCCCCACTCCCGCCCCCACTCCCGCCCCCACTCCCAACGTGAACACCGCACCCATCGCCGAGGCGCCGGTGATCAGCCCCAGATTGCGCGAGAGATTGAGCAGCCCCGACACCACGCCGCGCCGGTCCTTCTCCACGTCCGCCATCACCGCCGTGTTGTTGGCGGTCTGGAACAGCGCATAGCCGGCGGTGACGACGGCGATCGGTACACCATACCCGGCCACGCCGAGCGTCGCCGGCAGCAGCGCCAACAGGACGCAGCCAGCCGCCACCGTACTCAGTCCCAGGATCGTCATCCTCTCCGCGCCGAACCGGTCGACCAGCCGGCCGGCCGGCACGCCGGTCAGCGCCGCCACCAGCGGTCCCGCCGACATGACGATCCCCACCGCCGCCGCTCCCAGCCCCAAGGCGCGGGCGAGGTGGAACGGCCCCACCACCAGCGTCGCCATCAGCACGGTCGCCACCAGCATGCTCATCGACAGACGGCCGCACAGCGCCCGGTCGCGCAGCATGCCGATCCGCAGCAGCGGCGACGCTGTCCGTGCCTCCACCACCCTCTCCACCGCCAGGAACAGCCCCACCCCACCGGCCGCCGCCAGCAGCAGCACGGAGTCGAGCCAGCCGCGCCCGCCGGTCATCGCCAGCGCATAGGCCGCGAGCGTCAGCGCGAGGATCAGCGTACCGGCGATGTCGAACGTCCCCTGCCCGCGTCCCGTCTCCACCCGGTCGGCCGGCAGGTGGCGCCGCACCAGCAGGAAGGCCGCCATCCCCGGCGGCACAGTGGCGAGGAAGATCGCCGGCCAGCCGAACCCCGCGATCAGCACGCCGCCCAGCGACGGGCCGAGCGCGGTGCCGAGCGCCGACATGGTTCCCATCAGCCCCATCGCCCGGCCGATCCGCGCCTTGGGCACCGTGTCGCCGACGAAGGCGGTGGCGAGCGCCATCATCACTGCCGCCCCCAGCCCCTGCACCGCCCTTGCGGCGACCAGCATCCACAGGCCGGACGCCGCACCGGCCACGGCGGACGCCGCCGTGAACAGCGCGATTCCCACTAGCAGCAGGCGCCGCCGCCCGACCAGATCCCCCAGCCGTCCCACCCCGACGATCAGCGTGGTGATCGACAGCAGATAGGCCAGCACCACCCACTGCACCTCGCGGAACGGCACCTCGAACGCCAGCGCCAGCGCCGGCAGGCCGACATTGGCGATGCTGGTGCCGAGCGAGGACAACAGCGTCGCCAGCGCCAGACCGGCCAGCCCCCAGCGGATCGTCCCGCCTGTTGCGGCGACCTCCTCCCCCTGCGCAAGCGCTTGTCTCATGACACCCTCCTTCATCCAGGACAGGCGCCAAGGCTAGGACGCGGGGTGACATGGCGGAACGCGCAGCATCCGCATTGTATTCGTGCATCCGACGCCATATCCCGGCAGCGGCGTTCGGGACGAGTCGTGATACGATCCGGCGCATGACCGCGCCCGACCTCAACATGCTGATCACCCTGGACGCCCTGCTGGCGGAGGGCAGTGTCGCCGGTGCCGCGCGGCGGCTGCGGCTCAGCCCGTCGGCAATGAGCCGGGCGCTGGCGCGGCTGCGCGCGGCGACCGGAGACCCGCTGCTGGTCAGGGCCGGGCGCGGCCTCGTCCCCACGCCCCGCGCGCTCGACCTGCGCGACCGCGTGCGCCAACTGGTGCAGGAGGCGGAGGCGGTTCTGCGCCCGGCCGAGAACCTCGACCTGGGGCAACTCTCCCGGACCTTCACCCTGCGGACCAGCGACGGCTTCGTGGAGAGCTACGGCGCCGCCCTTCTCACCCGCGTCGCGCGCGAGGCTCCCGGCGTCCGCATCCGCTTCCTGTCGAAGCCGGACAAGGACAGCGGTCCCTTGCGCGACGGCTCGGTCGATCTGGAAACCGGGGTGGTCGTCGAGGACAGCGGACCGGAGCTGCGTGCCCAGGCGCTGTTCCACGACCGCTTCATCGGCGTCGTGCGCCCCGGCCATCCGCTGACCACGGGCGAGATCACCGCCACCCGTTATGCAGCCGGCCGGCATGTGCTGGTGTCGCGGCGCGGCGACGACCGCGGGCTGGTGGACGAGGCGCTGGACCGGCTGGGCCTGCAGCGCAGCGTGGTCGCGACGGTCGGCGGCTTCGCCGCGGCGCTGGCGCTGGTGCGCGGCACCGACCTGATCGTCAGCGTCCCCGAACGGCACACCGCGGGCTTGCGCGCCGGGCTCCACAGCTTCGCCCTGCCCTTTCCCGCCCCGGAGGTCACCGTCTCCCTGCTGTGGCACCCGCGGCTGGACGCCGACGCGGCCCATCGCTGGCTGCGCGGCTGCGTGCGCAAGGTCTGCGCCATGCCGTCTGGTCGGCAAGACCGGGAGTGATATGACCCGCCGCGCCATTGCGCAGCGTCCCACCGGCGCCCTATGCTGATATATCACTTCGACTCACATCGGGAGAACGCCATGCAGCCGCCCTACCTTGCCGCCGAGCAGCGCTACGAGGGCATGAGCTATCGCCGCACCGGCCGCAGCGGGCTCGACCTGCCGGCCATTTCGCTGGGGCTGTGGCAGAATTTCGGCGGCACCGACGTGTTCGCCACCGGGCGCGCCGTGCTGCGCCGGGCCTTCGACCGCGGCGTCACCCATTTCGACCTCGCCAACAACTACGGCCCGCCGCCGGGCTCGGCGGAGGAGAATTTCGGCCGCATCCTCGCCACCGATTTCCGCCCCTACCGCGACCAGATGGTGATCTCGACCAAGGCCGGTTACGAGATGTGGCCCGGCCCCTACGGCAACTGGGGTTCCCGCAAGTATCTGGTCTCCAGCCTGGACCAGAGCCTGAAGCGGATGGGCCTCGACTATGTCGACATCTTCTATTCGCACCGCGTCGATCCGCGCACCCCGCTGGAGGAGACGATGGGCGCGCTGGACCATATCGTCCGCCAGGGCAAGGCGCTGTATGTCGGCATCTCCTCCTACTCGCCGGAGATGACGCGGCGGGCGGCCGGGATCCTGAAGGAGTTGGGCACCCCCTGCCTGATCCACCAGCCCTCCTACTCCATGCTGAACCGCTGGGTTGAAGGCGGCTTGCTGGAGACGCTGGAGGATCTCGGCATGGGCTGCATCGCCTTCTCGCCGATGGCCCAGGGCATGCTGACCAACAAGTATCTCGGCGGGCAGCCGTCAGACGCCCGCGCCGCCAAGGGCGGCACCCTGCGGGCTCATTTCCTGTCGCCGGAGAATCTGGAGCGCATCCGGGCGCTGGACGCCATTGCCCAGCGGCGCGGCCAGACGCTGGCGCAGATGGCCGTCGCCTGGGTGCTGCGCGACCCGCGCGTGACCTCCGCCCTGATCGGCGCCCGCAACGTGGAGCAGCTCGACAACTCGCTCGACGCGCTGAACAACCTGTCCTTCTCGCCGGAGGAACTGGCGGAGATCGACACCCACGCCGTCGCCGACGCCGGCATCAATTTGTGGAGCGCCTCCTCCGCCGCCGAAGCCGGTTGAGCGACTCCCAATCCCCTCTCCCCCCGCTCTCGCGCAAACGAAGTTTGCGCTGACGCGACAGGCGGACCTCCGGTCCGCCGAAAGCGGGGAGAGGGTTAGGGTGAGGGGGGCGCAAGACGAGGATTTTCAAGCATCGCGCCCCCCGATCCCCACCAACTCCACACTATGCATCCCCCTCACCCCGACCCTCTCCCCGGGGGGGGAGAGGGGGGATCCTCCAACCTGGAACCTCACTCGGCCGCATCAGTGGCGCGGTAGCGCTCCAGCCAGTGGGCGTAGGGCGCCGGCAGCACCCAGGACGGACGGTCCTCGCCCAGTTCCTTGGCGGCGCGGTAGGGGTAGTGCGGGTCGGCCAGATGGGCGCGGCCGACCATCACCAGATCCAGCTGCCCGCCGGCGATGGTGCGGTTGGCGATCTTCGGCGCGTCGATGCCCCAGGCCGCCGCAACCGGCAGTTCCGCTTCGCGCCGCACCCGTTCGGCGACCGGCGCCAGGAAGGCCGGCCCCCACGGAATGCGGGCGTCGGGGGTGGAGAAGCCGACGCTGACGCTGAGCATGTCGAGGCCGCCGGCGCGGAAGTTGCGGGCGAGTTCGATCGACTCGGCCAGCGTCTCCTCGTCGCGCCCGTCATACTCGATCACGCCGAAGCGTGCGGTCAGCGGCAGGTTCTCCGGCCACACCTCGCGCACCGCCGCCAGCGTTTCCAGCAGGAAGCGGCTGCGCCCGGCAAGGTCGCCGCCATATTGGTCGGTGCGCTTGTTGGCATGGACGGAGAAGAAGCTCTGGCCGAGATAGCCGTGGGCGAAGTGCAGCTCCAGCCACTTGAAGCCGGCATCGCGGGCGCGCACGGCGGCGGCCACGAAGTCGGCGCGGACGCGGGCGATGTCGTCCAGCGTCATCGCCTTCGGCACCTTCGGCAGATAGGCGCCGAACGGCACGGCCGACGGAGAAATCGTCTCCCAGCCGCGCGGGTCGCCCTCGGCGATGTGGTCGTCGCCCTCCCAGGGGCGGTTGGCGCTGGCCTTGCGGCCGGCATGGCCGATCTGGATGCCGGGAACGGCGCCGGCCGCGGCGATGGAGGCGGCGATGCGCGCCATCCCCTCGGCCTGGGTGTCGTTCCACAGGCCGGTGCAGCCCGGCGTGATGCGGCCTTCCGGCGACACCGCCGTCGCCTCGACGATCACCAGACCGGCGCCGCCGCGGGCGAGGCCGGGATAATGGACGAGATGCCAATCGTTGATGACCCCGTCGACGGCGCTGTACTGGCACATCGGCGGAACCGCGATGCGGTTGCGCAGGGTGACGTCCTTCAGCGTGAAGGGCGTGAACAGGGCGGACATGCGAATTCCCGTCTCGATCGTGTCGATGGCGGCAGGGATTGGGCCTTGGCCCCTCCCCTGCCGCCGGTCCGGGTGATTTATGTCCCGCCCAGGCTTCAGCCAACCCGTCCGGCTGCCAAACGCCCCAATATCGCCGCATGGCTGCGGATACCGTTGCGCAGGCATTTCAGCTCGAACTTCTCGTTCGGCGAATGGATGCGGTCGTCGTCCAGCCCGAAGCCGACCAGGATGGTGTCGAGCCCCAGATATTCGCGGAACCAGCCGACGATGGGAATCGACCCGCCGCCGCCGATCAGCACGCCGTCGCGCTCCGTGGCCTCCTTCAGCCCGCCGCGCACCGCCTGCATCCACGGCGTGTCCGTCGGCACCTCGATGCCGGGCGAGGAGCTGAAGCGGCGGAAGCCGACCGTGCAGTCGGCCGGCAGCCGTTCCTCGAAGAAGCGCTGGACCGACGCCTCGATGGCCGCCGGATCCTGGCCGGGCACCAGACGGCAGCTCAGCTTGCAGGACGCCTTGGCCGGGATGACCGTCTTCGATCCCTCGCCGGTGTAGCCGCCCCAGATGCCGTTGATGTCGCAGGTTGGCCGGGTCCAGATGCGTTCCAGAAGCGTCCGCCCCGCCTCGCCATGGCTGCGGGTCAGGCCGAGCGCGCCCAGGAACTGCGCCTCGTCCAGCGGCAGGCCGCGGATCTGGGCCAGCAGATCGTCGGGCAGCTCGCGCACGCCGTCATAGAAGCCGTCGAAGCGCACCCGCCCGTCGGCATCGTGGATCTGGCCCAGGATGCCGCTCAGCACATTCAGCGGGTTGGGCACGGCGCCGCCGAACAGGCCGGAATGCAGGTCGTGGCTGGGACCCGTGACGGTGGCCTCCAGATAGAGCAGGCCGCGCAGCCGCGTGGTGATCGCCGGAGTGTCGACATCCCAGGCGTTGGTGTCGGTGACGAGGCAGAAGTCGGCCTGCAGCTCATCCGCATGCTCCTTCAGGAAGCGCGGCAGCGACGGGCTGCCGGTCTCCTCCTCGCCCTCCAGCAGCACGGTGGCGCGGATGGGAATGGAGCCGTGGACGGCGTGCCAGGCCTCGAAGGCTTCCATGAAGGTCATGGTCTGGCCCTTGTCGTCGGCGGCCCCGCGCGCGACGACGCGGCGTCCCCGCTCGGCCTCGACGATCACCGGCTCGAAAGGCGGGCTGTTCCACAGCTCGACCGGATCGGCGGGCTGGACGTCGTAATGGCCGTAATAGAGCACATGGGGCGTCTCCACCCCCGGCCCCGGATGATGGGCGACCAGGATGGGATGGCCGGGAGTGTCGTGCAGGGTGACGGTGAAGCCCATCGCCCTCAGCCTGTCGGCACACCATTGGGCGGCACGGCGGACATCGCCGGCATAGGCGGGGTCGGTGCTGACCGAGGGAATGCGCAGAAGCTCGCAAAGGCGGCCGACCGACTCCTCGAAGGACTCGTCCACCTTGCGCAGCACGGCATCGACAGGAAGCATGATGGCCTCTTCTTGAACGTGGAATCCACCTGTCCCCCTCTCCCCCCCGGGGAGAGGGAAAATCCTATCCCCCCAGGCCCGCCAGCAGCTTGCCCAGGACCGGCTGCCCCACGACGGCGCCGAGCGCGAAGCCGGCGATCAGCCCGATCACCAGCCCGACGATGCCGGCCCCCATGCCGCCGCGGCCGGACTGCGCGCGCTCTGCCTGACGGGCGCCGTTGCCCCCGCTGCCCGACGGCTCGTCCGCCTCGTCGATGGAGGAGGCGCGCCGCGCGCTGTAGGAGGTGTCGGTCGCCTCGTGCCACGACTGGATGCGCTCCAGCGCCGGCTTCAGCTGGGCGTCGTCGGGCGTGGTGCCGCGGCCGTGGATGATCTCCCAGGCCAGGGCAACGAAACGGGCGGTGGTCCGCCCCTCCGGCGTGAAGATTGCCGCCGGCATGCGGCGGTAGGTCGCCTTCACCACGTCCACGTCATAGGGGAAGGCGGTGCGGAACATCAGGTCGGGGAACTCGTTGCGCAGCTGGGTCAGCGACTCGCGTCCCACCTCGTCGTTGGTGATCGACAGCATCAGGATGCCGGCCAGCGACAGGTTGGGGTTCAGCCCGTTCTGGATATGCTCCACCACCTGCAGGGTGCGGCGCAGCCCGTCCAGCGCATAGCGGCCGGGGAACACCGGCACCACCAGCCGGTCCGACGCCGCCAGCGCGCCGGCGGCCAGATGGCCGAGAGCCGGCGGGCAGTCGATGACGACGTAATCCGGCGGGTTGCGCGAGAAATGCAGCGCCTTGCGCAGGCCGCGCTGCGACCCGCCGCGGCTGTCCAGCGCATGTTCCAGCGAGTAGAGCTTGCGCGCGCCGACGATCATCGACAGCCCGTCGAAGGCGGTCGGGGTGATGGCGTCCTCGACGAAGGTCTCCTGCCGCAGCAGGTCGTTGATGCCGACCTTCGCCTTGTCGCGCAGCAGGAAGTTGCTGGTGGCGCTGCTCTGCGGGTCGAAATCGATCAGGACGACGCTCTTGCCCAGCGCGGCCAGCGTCAGGGCGAGGTTGACCGAGGTGGTCGTTTTGCCGACGCCGCCCTTCTGGTTGTAGACCGACAGGATGGTCGGCTGCCGTGCCTGCGGCGTGTCGAAGACGTCTTCGTGGCTGGTCATGTCTGTTCCGCTTCGCCGTTCTTCGGCAATCCCCGCCTCCCGCACCGGATGGCCCGGCCCGGAAGCGAGGGCGCACTATAAGCGCCGCGGCGCCGCAAGTCTTCCCGCACGTTAGGGTATTCCCCAGGCGCCCCCAGGCGCCGCCACGGCCTTCACAGGACCGTCACTTGCCCGCCGTTCATATTTCGACTATCGTCGAATCATGGAAATGAAAGCAGCCACCAACGCCTTTGCCGCTCTCGCCCAGGAAACCCGTCTGGCCGTGTTCCGCCTGCTGATCACGGTGGGGCCGAACGGGCTGACGGCCGGCGACCTCGCCCAGCAGGTGGGGGTCCCCGCCTCCACCCTGTCCCACCATCTGGCGACGCTGGAACGCGCCGGCCTGCTCCGCTCCCGGCGGGTGCAGCGGCAGATCTTCTACGCGTCCGATTATGAGGGCACCCGCCGGTTGATCGCCTTCCTGATGGAGGACTGCTGCCAGGGCCGCCCGGAACTCTGCTCCACCGACCTGACCCAGGCCGTGCCCTGTGGTCCCGGCGGATGCGACCACGACGCCTGACACCCCGACCCCAACCGCCGCGCATCTCCGCGGCCCGGAAAGGCGACCCCGCGATGACGTCCGTCACCATCTACCACAACCCGGCCTGCGGCACCTCGCGCAACACGCTGGCGCTGATCCGCAACAGCGGCGTCGAACCGACGGTGATCGAGTATCTGAAGACGCCGCCGACGCGTGACGAGCTGGCTGGCCTGATCCGCCGCATGGGCGTGCCGGTGCGCGCCGTGCTGCGCGAGACGGGCACGCCCTTTGCCGAGCTCGGGCTCCGCGACCCGTCGTTGAGCGACGACCAACTGCTCGACGCCATGATGGCGCACCCGATCCTGATCAACCGGCCGATCGTGGTGACGCCGCTCGGCGTGCGGCTGTGCCGCCCGTCCGAAGCGGTTCTCGACATCCTCCCCGATGCCCAGCGCGGCGCCTTCGCCAAGGAGGACGGCGAGCAGGTCGTCGATGCCGCTGGGCGGCGCATCGGCAAGGCCTCCTGAAGGACGAGCGATCATGACCACCGACATCCACGACGCCCCGGCGGCCCAACCCGCCATGGGGTTTTTCGAGCGCTATCTCAGCGTCTGGGTCGCCCTGTGCATCGTCGCCGGCATCGCGCTCGGCCATCTGGTGCCCGGCGTCTTCCAGGCCATCGCCGCGGCGGAGGTCGCCAAGGTCAACCTGCCGGTGGCGGTGCTGATCTGGCTGATGATCGTCCCGATGCTGCTGAAGATCGACCTTGGCGCGCTGGGGCGGGTCAGCGAGCATTGGCGCGGCGTCGGCGTGACGCTGTTCATCAACTGGGCGGTCAAGCCCTTCTCGATGGCTCTGCTGGGCACGCTGTTCATCGGCAACCTGTTCGCCCCGCTGCTGCCGCAGGACCAGATTTCCTCCTACATCGCCGGGCTGATCCTGCTGGCCGCCGCCCCCTGCACCGCCATGGTCTTCGTCTGGTCGAACCTGTGCGAGGGCGAGCCGCACTACACGCTGAGCCAAGTGGCGCTGAACGACATCATCATGGTCTTCGCCTTCGCGCCGCTGGTCGGCCTGCTGCTGGGCGTCGCGTCGATCACCGTGCCGTGGGACACGCTGCTGCTGTCGGTGCTGCTCTACATCGTCATCCCCGTGGTGGCCGCCCAGCTCTGGCGCCGCAGCCTGCTGGCGACCGGCGGCGAGGCCGCTCTGAAGCGCAGGTTGGACCTCATCCAGCCGGTGTCGCTGGTCGCGTTGCTGACCACGCTGGTGCTGCTGTTCGGCTTCCAGGGCGAACAAATCCTGGCGCAGCCGCTGGTCATCGTCCTGCTGGCGGTGCCGATCCTGATCCAGGTCTATTTCAACGCCGGCCTCGCCTATTGGCTGTCGCGCCGCTTCGGCGTGGCATGGTGCGTGGCGGCGCCGGCGGCGCTGATCGGCGCCTCCAACTTCTTTGAGCTGGCGGTCGCCGCCGCCATCAGCCTGTTCGGCCTCGGCTCCGGCGCCGCGCTCGCCACCGTGGTCGGCGTGCTGGTCGAGGTGCCGGTGATGCTGTCTGTGGTGAAGATCGTCAAGGCGACCAAGCCCTGGTACGAGGGACGCACCCATGCATGATGTCCATCACGGCGAACACGATTCCTTCCCCAGCCTGGACGAGCCCTATCTCGACACGCCGGACCTCGACAGACTGACGCCGGCGCGGCCGTCGACCCACCCGCCGCGCATCCTGCTGCTCTACGGTTCGCTGCGGGAGCGGTCCTACAGCCGCTTCCTGGCCGAGGAATCGGCCCGCCTGCTCCGCCGCATGGGGGCCGAAACGCGCATCTTCGATCCCCACGGACTGCCGCTGCCCGACAGCGTGCCGGCCGACCATCCCAAGGTGGCGGAGCTGCGCGCCCTGTCGCAATGGTCGGAAGGCCAGGTGTGGGTCAGCCCGGAACGCCACGGCACCATCACCGGCATCCTGAAGTGCCAGATCGACTGGCTGCCGCTGGAAAGCGGCGGCGTCCGGCCGACACAGGGGCGGACGCTGGCGGTGATGCAGGTCTCCGGCGGCTCGCAGTCCTTCAACGCGGTCAACGCCATGCGCGTTCTCGGCCGCTGGATGCGGATGGTGACCATTCCCAACCAGTCCTCCGTCGCAAAGGCCTATCAGGAGTTCGACGAGGCCGGGCGGATGAAGCCCTCTCCCTATTACGACCGCGTGGTGGACGTGATGGAGGAACTGGTCAAGTTCACCCTGCTGGTGCGCGACCGCAGCGACTATCTGACCAGCCGCTACAGCGAACGCCGCGAAGCCGGATTGAAGGAGGCGAGCGAGGCGCAGGCCCTCGCCGCTGCCGCCATGAGCGGGCAGAGGTCCAGCGGGGGAAAGGCCGACTGATGCCAGGGCAAGGGTCCCGGCCCACCGCCGCCGGGACCCTTGCCGCATTCCTGCACAACCGTTGCGCAAAGTTTCGGGTCGATCCGCAGAGCCGGTCAGGTCCACATGGTGACAAACAATCCCATGGGAGGACAATAGGATGACCACCGAACTTCAGCACCTGATCGGCGGCAAGCTGGTTTCCGGAAAGTCGGGGCGGTTCGCCGACGTCTACTCCCCGATGACCGGCGAGGTGCGCGCCCGCGTACCGCTGGCGAGCGTGGAAGAGATGCGCGCCGCGGTGGAGAACGCCAAGGAGGCGCAGCGCGGCTGGGCCGCCACCAACCCGCAGCGCCGCGCCCGCGTGCTGATGCGCTTCCTCGACCTCGTCCAGCGCGATTACGACGAACTGGCGCTGCTGCTGTCGCTGGAGCATGGCAAGACCATCGTCGACGCCAAGGGCGACATCCAGCGCGGTCTTGAGGTGGTGGAGTTCGCCTGCGGCATCCCGCACCTGCTGAAGGGCGAGTTCACCGACGGCGCCGGCCCCGGCATCGACATCTATTCGATGCGCCAGCCGCTGGGCGTGGTCGCCGGCATCACGCCGTTCAACTTCCCGGCCATGATCCCGATGTGGAAGTTCGCCCCGGCCATCGCCTGCGGCAATGCCTTCATCCTGAAGCCGTCGGAGCGCACTCCGGGCGTGCCGGTCAAGCTGGCCGAGCTGATGCTGGAAGCCGGCCTGCCGGCGGGCATCCTCAACGTCGTCCACGGCGACAAGGTGGCGGTGGACGCCATCCTCGACGACCGCGACATCAAGGCGGTGGGCTTCGTCGGCTCCACCCCGATCGCCGAATACATCTACAACCGCGGCTGCGCCAACGGTAAGCGCGTGCAGTGCTTCGGCGGCGCCAAGAACCACGCGCTGGTGATGCCGGACGCCGACCTCGACCAGGCGACCGACGCGCTGATCGGCGCCGGCTATGGCGCGGCGGGCGAGCGCTGCATGGCGATCTCCGTCGTCGTGCCGGTCGGCAAGAAGACCGCCGACGCCCTGATGGAGCGGCTGATCCCGCGGGTGGAAGGCCTGAAGGTCGGCCCCTCCACCGACAGCAGCGCCGATTTCGGCCCGCTGGTGACGCGCGAGCATCTGGAGCGCGTGAAGTCCTACGTCGATATCGGCGTCAAGGAAGGCGCGAAGCTGGCGGTCGACGGCCGCGAGTTCAGCATGCAGGGCTACGAGAACGGCTTCTACATGGGCGGCTGCCTGTTCGACGAGGTGAAGCCGGACATGCGCATCTACAAGGAGGAGATCTTCGGCCCGGTCCTCTCCGTCGTCCGCGCCGACAGCTATGAGGAAGCGCTGGCCTTGCCGAACGATCACGAGTACGGCAACGGCGTGGCCATCTTCACCCGCGACGGCGACGCCGCCCGCGACTTCGCCAGCCGCGTCGATGTCGGCATGGTCGGCATCAACGTTCCGATCCCGGTTCCGCTGGCCTACTACACCTTCGGCGGCTGGAAGCGTTCGGGCTTCGGCGATCTGAACCAGCACGGCCCCGACGCGGTGCGCTTCTACACCAAGACCAAGACCGTCACCTCCCGCTGGCCCTCGGGCGTCAAGGAAGGCGCCAGCTTCGTCATTCCGACCATGGAGTGATGGACTTACGGACATATCCCCTCTCCCCCCGCTCACGCGCAAACGAAGTTTGCGCTGACGCGACAGGCGGATCGAAGATCCGCCGAAAGCGGGGGAGGGTTAGGGTGAGGGGGACGCGTGGCGAGGATTGGCGAGGATCGGAAACTGCTGCACGCCAAGCGACACCACGCTATGCATCCCCCTCACTCCGACCCTCTCCCCGGGGGGGAGAGGGGGAATCGCAGGAGGTGACGCATGTCCTTTGAACTGACCGAAGACCAAGTCGCCATCCGCGACATGGCGCTGTCCTTCGCCCGCGACGAGTTGGCGCCGAACGCCGTCGAGTGGGACCAGAAGAAGCATTTCCCCGTCGACACGCTCCGCGCCGCCGGCGAACTCGGCATGGGCGGCATCTATGTGTCGGAGGACCATGGCGGGTCAGCGCTGAGCCGCTTCGACGCCGTGGTGATCTTCGAGGCGCTGAGCCAGGGCTGCCCGACCATCGCCTCCTACATCTCCATCCACAACATGGTGGCGGGGATGGTGGACAATTTCGGCAATGACGAGCAGAAGGCCCATTGGCTGCCGAAGCTCTGCACCATGGAATGGCTCGCCAGCTATTGCCTGACCGAGGCCAATGCCGGTTCCGACGCCGCGGCCTTGCGCACCAGGGCGGTGCGCGACGGCGACAGCTACGTCCTGAACGGCGCCAAGCAGTTCATTTCCGGCGCCGGCAGCTCCGACCTTTACCTCGTCATGGCCCGCACCGGCGAGGACGGCCCCGGCGGCATCAGCGCTTTCCTGCTGCCCAAAGACACCCCCGGCCTCTCCTTCGGCGCCAACGAGCACAAGATGGGCTGGAACGCCCAGCCGACCCGCGCCGTCATCATGGAGGACGCCCGCGTCCCCGCATCATCCCTGCTGGGACAGGAAGGGATGGGCTTCAAGTTCGCCATGAAGGGGCTGGACGGCGGCCGCATCAACATCGCCGCCTGCTCCATCGGCGGCGCCCAGGCCGCGCTGGACAAGGCGCTGACCTACATGAGCGAGCGCAAGGCCTTCGGCCAGTCGCTCGACCGCTTCCAGGCGCTGCAGTTCCGCATCGCCGACATGGCGACTGAACTGGAGGCCGCCCGCACCTTCGTCCACCGCGCCGCCTCGGCGCTGGACGCCAAGAGCAAGGACGCGACGCGCCTCTGCGCCATGGCGAAGCGCTTCGCCACCGACACCGGCTTCGAGGTGGCGAACAACGCCCTGCAGTTGTTCGGCGGCTACGGCTATCTGGCGGATTATGGCGTGGAGAAGATCGTCCGCGACCTGCGGGTGCATCAAATCCTGGAAGGCACCAACGAGATCATGCGCCTGATCGTCTCGCGCAGCGAGATCGGGCGGATGGCCTGACCAACACGACACGACACCCAATCCCCTCTCCCCCCGGGGAGAGGGTTAGGGTGAGGGGGTCGCGCGGCGGCCCTCCGGCAAAAATCCATCCTGTGCATCCCCCTCACCCCGACCCTCTCCCCGGGGGGGGAGAGGGGGAAGCACCATAAAAATCAAACCAACGGGAGACGCGACGATGGCGGTGATCGGTTTCATCGGATTGGGCAACATGGGCGGCCCGATGGCCGCGAACCTCGTGAAGGCGGGGCATCAGGTGGTGGGGTTCGACCTGTCCACCGCCGCGATCGACGCGGCCAAGGCGGCGGGCGTCACCATCGGCGAGTCCCCTGCGGCCATCGCCGCCGCGTCGGAGGTGATCGTCACCATGCTGCCGGGCGGCAAGCATGTGCTGGGTGTCTATGACGGCGACAAAGGCATCGTCGCGGTGGTGAAGCCGGGCACGCTGCTGATCGACTGCTCCACCATCGACGTGGACTCCGCCCGCAAGGCCCATGCGCTGGCCGCCGCCAAGGGTGCGGCCTCGCTCGACGCGCCGGTGTCGGGCGGCGTCGGCGGTGCGGCGGCCGGCACGCTGACCTTCATGGCCGGCGGCGAGGCGGAAGCCTTCGAACGCGCCCGCCCGATCCTGGAGGCGATGGGCAAGAAGATCGTCCATTGCGGCGGCGCCGGTGCCGGTCAGGCGGCGAAGATCTGCAACAACATGATCCTCGGCATCTCGATGATCGGCGTCTGCGAGGCCTTCGTCCTGGCGGAGAAGCTGGGGCTGTCGCATCAGGCGCTGTTCGACGTGTCCTCCACCTCGTCGGGCCAGTGCTGGTCGCTGACCAGCTATTGCCCGGTCCCCGGCCCGGTCCCCACCAGCCCGGCCAACCGCGATTACCAGCCCGGATTCGCGGCGGCGCTGATGCTGAAGGACCTGAAGCTGGCACAGGAAGCGGCGCAGAGCGCCGGCGCCCCCACCCCGTTGGGCGCGGCGGCGGCGCAGCTCTACGCCATGATGAACGCGCAAGGCGAAGGCGGCACCGACTTCTCCGGCATCATCCGCATGCTGCGCGGCGAAGGCTGAGCCACACCCAGAAAATCAAATGGCCGGTGGGGGCAGGAACAGCGCCTGCTCCCGCCGGACCAGATCGGCGATGTAGTCCGCAGTCATGGCGATGCGGGCCAGCGACCGCAGATCCTCATGCACGATCAGCCAGAAGGACCGGGTGATCGTCAGCTCCTCCGGCAGGACCGGCACCAGATCGGGCTCGCCACCGGCGATGAAGGCCGGCAGCATGCACAGCCCGGCGCCGGCCTGCGTCGCCTTCAGCTGGGCGACCAAGCTGCTGCTCTTGATGCGCGGCGCCACCTCCCCGATCGTCTCGACATAGTCCAGTTCGGGGGCGAAGATCAGGTCGTCGATATAGCCGATGAAGGAATGGCCGCGCAGGTCGGCGCGGCTGCGGATCGGTGGCCGGGCCTCCAGATAGGCGGCGGTGCCGTACAGCCCCAGCCGGTAATCGGTCAGCTTGCGGGCATAGAGCCGCCCTTCCTGCGGGCGCGACAGGCTGATGGCGATGTCGGCCTCGCGCTTCGACAGGCTGAAGACGCGCGGCATGGCGACCAGCTGCACCTCCAGCTCCGGATGCCGTTCGCACAAGCTCCCGATGCGCGGCGCCAGGAAACAGCTGCCGAAGCCGTCCGGCGCCCCGATGCGCACCGCGCCGGCAAGCGCCAGATCGCCGTCCGCCACCATGCCCTGGGCGAGGAAGGCCGCGCTCTCCATCACCTCGGCGGTCTGTTTCAGCCGCTCGCCCTGCGGCGTCAGGGTGAATCCGCTGGGACGCCGTTCGAACAGGGTGACGCGCAGGGCATCCTCCAGCGCTGAAATGCGTCGGCTGACCGTGGTGTGGTCGGCACGCAGGCGCTGGGCCGCCGTGGTCAATGTGCCGGCACGGGCCACCGCCAGGAAGAATCGCAGGTCGTTCCAGTTGAAATCGGCCATGTCCGCCGGTGCCGCCGTCCGTTCTCGCTGGTGAAGCTGGGGCCGAACTGTCCCATCAACCCGCCCGCCTGACAAGGGCGCCAAGCCGCCCCTGCGACAACGCCGCACCCGGCGCGAGTGGACACACCGAAAGAGCATGCCCCGAAGGGGTACCGCATCTTCCGGCTACCGCCCCCATTTCGCGTGGACGAAGCGTCTGCCTGTTGCGTTTATCTGTTGAGGGATGCGGCGTTCCTGACGACTGCGAAGAACGAAAGGACGGGCGATGCCGGGCGAGCGCCGGACGGGGAACTGGAGCGGGGCGGCGAGGGAAGCGGCTGCGGCGGCGGTGCTCGCCGTCCTTGTCGCGGCTGCGGCACTGCCGGCCGTGGCGGAACCGCTGCTGTCTGCGCCGGAGGCCGAGGCCCCCCTGCCCGCCCCCGCTCCGCAGCCCCCCGTGCCGGTGGCGGTTCAGGCGCCGGCAAAGCCCCAGACCGGCGCCTTCGACTGCTGGCTTCTGGACCCTAACCGGCTGGAGCAGGCAGCCGACCAGGGCCTGTGCGGCGATGCCTTCGCCCGCGCGCCGGAGATCGCCGCCCTGCCCGACGCCCCTCCCCTGCCCGCATTGACGCCGCCACGAAAGCCGAAGGTCCCGGAACGGCGGATCCGTGCATCCAACCGCGGCTCCAGCCACAGCGAAACCCATGCGATGGAAGCATCGCCCGCGCGGGCTTCCCGCACCAGCGGCGGCGGCAGCGGCAATGGCGACTTCTTCAGCAACTTCCAACGCGATTTCCGGGCGCTGACCGACCTACTGGGCGGCGGATCGTCGCCACGCCGGGGCGATGGCGGTGGTGCGCCCGGTTCCCACATGTCCAACCGGAACTGAGCCCACCTTACGACGCGCCGTCCGGCTCCGTGCCGACATCCTCCGCCTCTACGTCGATGGTGACGCCGGTTCGCCCCGGCCGGCCGTGGTCATGCTCCGGGTCGATGCCGTGGTCGCGCCGCAGTTCGTCGCGAACCTCCGCCATGCGGGCGCGCAACCGGGCATACTCGGCCAGAAGCTGGCGGCGCCTGTCGTTCGGCGTCACGTCCTTCGGCGGGCGCAGCGAGCGCTTGAAGTCGATCAGCTGGCGGCGGGTCACGTCGGGACGGATCAGCCCCTGTGCCTTCGCCCGCTCCAGCTCGTCCGGGGTCATGGTGACGATCTGGTAGGCGACGCTCTCCGCACCCGGCAGCACGTCCAGCGACAGCCGCCCGGTGTCCACCGCCTCCGCCACCGCGCGAAAGCGGAAAGCGGTCTCGACCGAAAACGGCATGTCGCTCTCGATCATCGCCTCGAAATCGCCGTGGGGCAGGATCTCCTTGGCGCGGTTCAGATACCGCCCGATCGACAGGAATTCCTTGCGGCTGCGGTTCCAGTGGTACCGGATTTCCTGCGCGAATTCCTGCCGGGTGTGACAGGGCACGATGGCGTCGCTGATGTCCGATGCCCGCCGGTCGGCCTTTGACGGCGCCACCGCCGCGGAGGTCCGGGCCGGCACGGCGGGCGCCTGGGCGGGCGACGCGGGCTGGGCAGCCGGCTGGGGAGCGGCCTTGCCCTGCTCCGCCACCTTCTTCATGAAGGATTTCACGTTGGCCATAGTCAGATCCCCAACTCGTGCCGGATGAAGTACCAGGCGCCCAGGCATTCGTCGGCGCCGTTCACCGCGCCCACATCGACGATGGAGCAGCCGATGTCGTCGACGCGGTGCATGTCCTCAATGTCCGGCACCTCGTGCGGGACCAGCCGCCCGACCCGGCCAAGCTCCAGCTTCGCTTCGCGCAGGCTGACCGACCGGCGCTTGACCCGGTTCAGCAGGAAGGCGGCGGGGCGGCCGTAATCGCGCAGGAACTCCATCCAGGGGATGACGCTCATCTTGTCGAAACGTCCGACCCCGGTCGGCACCAGAACAAGGTCGGCGCGGCGCAGCAGGATCTTGGTCGCTTCGGGATAGAGTTCCACCGACGGCGGCGTGTCGATGAAGATCACGTCGTAGCGAGTAGGGTCGATCTGGGACAGCGCCGCGTCGATCTCCTCCAGCGTGCCTTCATAATGGTCGATGGCGGCGACGTCGTGCGGGCGGCGCAGTTCATGCCACTGGCCCAGGGTGCGCTGCGGATCGAAATCCAGCGTCGCAACGCGCATGCCGTCCTTGGCGGCCGCCACCGCGGTGTTCTTGCAGCTGGTGGTCTTTCCGGTTCCGCCCTTCGGCGCGCTGTAAACCACCCAGCGGGCAGGCTTCTGCGCAGCCGTCTGTACCGCCTCAGCGGCATTCCGGTCGGCCTGCTTGCCGGTTGATTTACCTGCCGGTTTGCCTACAGATTTCCGTGTGGCGACGGCGGTCGGATCGGCCATCTGTTCCCCCTGCATCGCGTGCCCGTCTTCTGGATGGCCTTCTTATTAGCGGATCGGCAGTCGGGTCGAAAGGGCAAAGGCGGGACCTGAACCATTGAAATAGAGAGTTTCTGTACCGGAAAGCCGTTACTGGTAACGCTTTCCGCAGCAGTTCCGTTACCGGTAACGCTTCCGGCACGACACACGCACCCTCCCTCATTGCGGCAACGAAACATTCCGTCACCACTTTCGGCATTTCCGCCTTGGCCTCACGTCGCTAAAATGTTTCGCATTCCAAGAAACCGGACAGGGTATCGCCTTCCCGCGAGCATCGGGGGCTTGGGCTGGGGAGTGGATCGGTGATGCGGGGATCGGGCGTGAAGGACGGATCGGTGGGACAGGCTTTGGACGCCCGGGAGGGACGCATCGGAACCGGATTGAGGCAAGCCTTGTGCCGCACCACCGCATTGGCGGGGGCGGCGCGTCTGGCGGTCATCACCGCCGTGGCCGCCCTCGGCCTGCCGGCCCTGCCCGCCTTCGCCAACCCCGAAGGCGGCGTGGTGACCGACGGCAGCGCCACCATCCAGTCCACAGGGCCCGGCCGGCTCGACATCATCCAATCCACCTCGAAGGCGGTGATCGACTGGCAACGCTTCGGCATCAGGGAGGGCGAGCACACCAACTTCCGGCAGCCCGACGCCAACTCCATCACGCTCAACCGCGTCACCGGCCCCGACCCCTCCGCCATCATGGGGCGGCTGACCGCCAACGGGCAGGTCTGGCTCGTCAACCCGAACGGCATCCTGTTCGGCCCGAACGCCAACGTCGATGTCGGCGGGCTGGTCGCCACCACCCACGACATCCGCAACGAAGACTTCATGGCCGGCCGCCACAGTTTCGAGGGGCGGGCCGGCTCCACCGCGATGGTGGAGAATGAGGGCACCATCACGGTGGCACAGGCCGGGTTGGCGGCGCTGGTCGCCCCCGGCGTGGCCAACCGCGGCACCATCCAGGCCCGCATGGGCGAGGTGACGCTGGCATCCGGCCGCCGCTTCGTCGTCGACCTGTTCGGCGACCAGAAGATCAACATCGCGGTGGATGCCAAAACCGACGCGCGGCCCGTCGGCGCCGACGGCAAGCCGGCGGACTCCCTCGTCAGCAACAGCGGCAAGATCTTCGCCGACGGCGGGCGGGTGCAGATGACGGCGTCGGCCGCCAAAGGGCTGGTCGACCGCGTCGTCAACATGTCCGGCACCGTCCAGGCCCGGCGGGTGGAGCAGCAGGGCGGCGACATCGTCCTGCTGGGCGACGGCGGCGATGTGGAGGTGTCGGGCACGCTCGACGCCAGCGGCAGCGGTGCCGGCCAGACCGGCGGCTCGGTCACCGTGTCGGGCAACCGCACGGCGCTGGCAGCATCGGCACGCATCACAGCCTCCGGCGCCGTCGGGGGAGGGGAGGTGCTGATCGGCGGCGACGTGCAGGGCGGCAAGGCGTCCGCCGCCACGTTGGCCGGCTACGACATCCGCCCGGCGCGCAAGCCGGTGCCGCCGTCGACCGAAACGGTGGTGGCGCAAGGAGCAAGCATCGCCGCCGACGCCGCCGGGAACGGCAAGGGCGGCAAGGTCGTGGTGTGGGCCGACGGCAGCACCCGCTTCGACGGCGCCGTCTCCGCCCGCGGCGGTGCGGCCGGCGGCAACGGCGGCTTCGTGGAGACGTCCGGCAAGCTGTCGCTGCAGGTCCGCGGCCGGGTCGATGCCGGGGCGGCGGCAGGGAAGGGCGGGTCCTGGCTGCTCGACCCCACCGACATCACGGTATCTTCGTCCGGCGGAACCATCGGCGCCGGTACAATCGAAGACTCTCTGAACAGCGGAACCAGCATCACGCTGACGACCACCCAAGAGGATCCCGATATCGGGACCGATGCCGGCGACATCACCGTCAATCAAGCCATCATGAAGACCGGCGGCGGTGACGCGACTTTGACGCTGGAAGCCGACCGCAGCATCTACATCAATCAGAACATCACGTCCGCCGCTGGCGCCCTGAACGTCATCCTGCATGCCGGAAGCAACGACGGAACGGGTGTGGTGCGGGTGGAAGGTGCCGCAGGCAAGAGGATCACCATCGCCACCAACGGCGGCGCCTTCATCGTCGGCGGCGGAGCCGATCCACGCAACTCTGCCGCCGCCGCACCATCCGACGATGCCACAGGCGTGGGAGTCGGGATCAGCTATACCGACGTCAGGACCGGGGCCGGCAACATCACGATCAACGGGGCGGGCGGCGAAAATCTGGGCGGGGGCATGCATGGCATCCGGCTCCATCAGAGCAGCCTGACCACCACGTCCGGCAGGATGGCCCTTACCGGTGTCGGAGGCAGCAACACCTACACCATCTCCACCGTCCCCTCGAACTTGCACCCCGGTGAAAACATCGGCGTCCTGATCGACAGTTCCACGCTGCGCAGCGACAGCGGTGACGTCGCCATAACCGGCACCGGCGGCGGCAGCCGAACGAGCGGCGTGGGCGGCGGATCGTCGGGAAGTCCCGAAATCCAACTCGCCGGCAGCGGCCATGGGCTGGGGATCAGGCTCCAAAACGCCACCATCCAAATCGGCGGAGCGGGTTCCATAACGCTGGCCGGTACCGGCGGCGAGAACATCAGCGGCGGCAACCACGGCATCTCGCTCTATGACAGCCATCTGACCACCGCGAACGGTCCCATCATCCTGGCGGGCGAGGGAGGATGGGATGGCCTTTTCCGCTGGGATTGTCCGGAAAGCTCCTGGACCTGTTCCATCGCGGTACAGTCCGGCGAGAATGTCGGCGTCGTGTTGGAGAGTGCGACCCTGCAAAGCACCGGCGGTGCGATCACCGTTACCGGCACCGGAGGCGCCAGTGCCAGTGAAGCTTACGAGGGAAACGACTCGGTCCGGATTTTCGGCAACTCGTCACTGACCGTCCAGGGTGACGCTCCCCTTGCCGTCCAGAGCGGCCAAAACCGGTCCAGGGATATCGTGTTGGGATTGTCGGCTCTGTCTTCCCATGCAGGATCGCTCACGATCGATGCCGGGCGAAGCTTGATTATGGAGCATGCAACACTCTCCTCCGGCCGCGAAGCATCGCTCAAGGCCGGGGAAGAACTGTATTTCCTGTACGGGTCCCTTACGACCAGCGGGGCGCCGGCTACCTTCAACAGTTACCTTGGGAGTTACAATGGGGGCGCCATGCTTCTGGATCACAGTTCGATCCAGACCCACGGCGGCGCCATCACCTTGGGCGGCGGCGATAACCCGCTGCTCTCGCCCGCGGTGGGCAACTCGATGAACCCGGCAGGCGTGACGATCAGCACCAGCACGCTGACTTCAGGCGGCGGCGCCATCTCGATTCGCGGGGAAGGCTCTGAAGAAGAGAGCGAGAGTCATGGCGTATCGATCACCGGCGCATCAGACATCGACTCCGGAACGGGAACGATCGCAATCCATGGGAAGGCGACGTCCTATTACGGTTGGAATGCTGGCGTTTCAATTGCGTACGCTCCCAGCGGAACCGCTCCAGAGAAGGTTCTAACCATCCACTCCGCCTCTTCGGCCCCTGATGCAATAACGATCAGCGGCGACGCCAGCGAGACCAATTCCGACGAGGCCAGTGCCGAAGAGGCCTGGGGCGTCAAAATCCGGGGCTCGGCGGAGATCACGTCGGCAGGCGGGGTTGCCATCACCGGCAAGGCCGGCGCATCCGCAGTCACCTATGAGGTCGCCGGCATCGGCCTGGATGCCGAAAGCGACGGCAACATCCGGATCGTGGCCGCCGCCGGCGAGGTGACCCTGCGGGGCACCGCCGGAACCGGCGAAAAGGCATTGGACGTGTACAGGAACGGCGATGTGGTGATCAGCAGCACGCCGGCACCACCGCCTCCGCCTCCGCCACCACCTCCCCCGCCCCCGCCCCCGCCGGTGGTGCCGCCGGTGGTGCCGCCACCGGTACTGCCGCCGGTACTGCCGCCGGTGACGCCGACGGTGCCGGAGGTTCCGACCACGCCGCCCACGCCGCCCACCTCTACGACACCGACCACCCCCACGACACCGACCACCCCCACCACGCCGGGAACCGACAGTGGAGACGGGGGCGGAACCGGCACGCCGTCCACCGGCACGTCCGGAACGGATACGTCCGGCACCACCCCGGAAGGAACCGGAAACGAATCGACGGGAAGCTCCCCCTCGGACACATCGCCTTCCAGCAGCCAATCCGCCGCGGCCGGCAACAGCTCCGTACAGACGGTGCTGCAGACGGTTGCTCAGATCGCAGCAAACACGGTGACGGGCACAACCACGACCACGACGACCAGCACGGCCACCACCACCGGCACCGCGACAGCCGGCACGACCATTCCGTCAACCGGGGCCTCGACCGCCGCAACCACCCCGCAGACCTTCCTGTCGGCGCTGGAACAGGGCACGGCTGCCGGAAACACGGCTGCCCAAGACACCGCCAGCCGAAACACCGCCCCCCAGACCGGGGAAGGGCAGGGCACCCAGGCGGCGGGCGGCAGTTCGTCCTCCGGCAGCGGTCCGACCTCTCCGCCACCGCCGCCGCCCGGTCCGTCGACGGTGGTGCTGCCGTCCGGCCGCTCCGTCACCTTCACGGCGGAGGCGACGCAGTCCTACGCCTCCGGCGCCACCCTGTCGCAACCGGGTCCGCAGCTGCTCGCCTCGCCCCAGGTCCAGGCGGCGGCCGGCTCCATCATCCAGGCTGCCGGCGGCGGCGGCATGGCGCAGGCGGTGACGACGCTGGCCACCGGCACGCTGTCGCTGCCGGAACAGCGCGCCGTGCTGGCCAGCGTCCCCGTCCCCACCCTGATCGGCGGCCTGACCGCCAGCAGCGATCCGGTGGCGGTGCGTGTCGGCGGCATCCTGCAGAACAGCGCGGCCGGCCAACCCGGCGGCTATGCCCAGGTGCGTGCCACGGTGACCCAGGCCAACCTGCCGCCCCAGGTCGCCCGCACCTATCTCGCCATGGTGCAGCGGGTGGAGCGCGAACAGCGCACCCAGGCCTTCTCCGGCGCGCTCCGCCAACTGGCGGCGAACCCGGCGGCGGCGGACATGTTCGGCCGGCCGAACGCCTCCTCGGCTCCGCCCAGCCTGCAACAGGCACGCGGCGGGCGCACCCGCGGCGGCAGCATGACCCTGCGCGGCATCGTCGCCGACAGTGCCAATCTGGCCGAAGCGCGGGTGAACGGCCGCTGGGTCTTCATCGACGAGCAGGGGCAGTTCCGCACCAGTATCCCGGTGGAGCCGGGCGCGACCGAAGCCACGCTGACCATGACCGACGAGGGGGGCAAGACGACCGAGCAGCGCATCGCCATCGATGCCGCCGCCGCCACACCCGACCCGGCTGCTCCGCCGAAGCCGCGCAAGATCGCCCTGATGATCGCGGTCGACAGCTACCGCGACACCGGCATTCCCGCCCTGGCCACGCCGGACGCCGACGTCAAGGCGGTCGGCAAGGCGCTGAACGACCATCTCGGCTTCGAGACGCGGGTGCTGCGCAACCCGACCAAGGCACAGATCGGCGAGGCGCTGCGCAAGCTCGGCCGTGAGGTGGGCGAACAGGACCAGGTGATGGTCTATTACGCCGGCCACGGTTATGAGCTGGCGGAAACCGGAGCCGGCTATTGGCTGCCGGCCGACGCGGAGACGACCAGCGCCCGCAACTGGGTGTCGAACAACGACATCGGCCGCTTCCTCAGCCGCATGCCGGCCAAGCATGTGATGCTGGTGTCGGACAGCTGCTATTCCGGCGCCTTCACCAAGGAACAGAAGGTCGATGCTGCCCGTCTCGCCAACGAGCAGGAGATCCGGCAGCGCCGGTCGGTGATGGCGCTGTCGTCGGGCGGCGACGAGCCGGTGGCCGACGGCGAGGTGAACTCTCCCTTCGCCGCCGCGCTGAAGAAGCGGGTGATGGCGCTGCCGAAGGACAGCAACGGCTACGCGCTCTACCAGGAGGTCCGCGAGGACGTGACCCGCGACGCCCCGCAGACCCCGCAATACGGCGTGATCCGCACCGCCGGCTACGACGAAGGCGGCGACTTCCTGCTGGACCTGCCCGACCGCGCGATGAACTGAGGGGTTTCTCCGCGTGCCCCCTCCCTAACCCTCCCCCACCTTCGGTGGGAGAGGGGACTGCCGTTGCTTTGACAGTGACGTCACGCCGACAAGCGTCCTACCCCCTCCACCGCCAGAGGCGGGGGAGGGATGGGGAGGGGGCACCCACCGCAACAACTCCCCCAATTTCCACTGGCATATAGTTTCAAAAGAAACTATATGAGCGACAAATGGTCGCGCCCGGCGCCTGCGCCGGCCGCATCCCCCGGATAAGGGAGCAGCCCGCATGACGTCCTCCGCCTTCACCTACCGATCCGGCTTCGGCAACGAGTTCGCGACGGAGGCGCTGCCGGGCGCGCTGCCCGTCGGCCGCAACTCGCCGCAACGCCCGCCATACGGCCTCTACGCCGAACAGATCAGCGGAACCGCCTTCACGGCGCCGCGCGCGCACAACCGCCGCTCCTGGCTGTACCGCGTCCGCCCGGCGGTGGTGCACGAGCCGTTCCGGCCGATGGAATCCGGCCGGCTGACCAGCCGCTTCGACGAGGTGCCGGCGCCGCCGACGCAGCTGCGCTGGAACCCGCCGCCGATGCCGGACGCGCCGACCGACTTTGTCGGCGGGCTCGTCACCATGGGCGGGAACGGCGGACCGCAGGCGCAGGCCGGCTGCGGCATCCATCTCTACGCCGCCAACCGGTCGATGGAGGGACGCTTCTTCTACGATGCCGACGGCGAGTTGCTGATCGTGCCGCAGCAGGGCCGCCTGCGCCTGTTCACCGAACTGGGCGTGCTGGAGGTCGAACCGCAGGAGATCGCCCTCATCCCCCGCGGCCTGCGCTTCCGCGTCGAGCTGCCGGACGGGACGGCGCGCGGCTATGTCTGCGAGAATTTCGGCGCACCCTTCCGCCTGCCGGACCTCGGCCCCATCGGCTCCAACGGGCTGGCCAACCCGCGCGACTTCCTGACCCCCGATGCCTGGTACGAGGATGTCGAGGGCGCCTTCGAACTGGTGGCGAAGTTCGACGGCGCACTGTGGAGCGCGCCCATCGGCCATTCGCCGCTGGACGTCGTCGCCTGGCACGGCAACCACGCGCCTTGCAAATACGACCTGCGCCGCTTCAACACCATCGGCTCGATCAGCTTCGACCATCCCGACCCGTCGATCTTCCTGGTGCTGCAATCGCCCAGCGACACCCCCGGCGTCGACAGCATCGACTTCGTCATCTTCCCGCCGCGCTGGCTGGTGCAGGAGGACACCTTCCGCCCGCCCTGGTTCCACCGCAACATCGCCAGCGAGTTCATGGGCCTGATCCATGGCGTCTACGACGCCAAGGAGGAGGGGTTCCTGCCCGGCGGCGCGTCTTTGCACAACTGCATGAGCGGCCACGGGCCGGATGCGGAGACCTTCGCCAAGGCAACCGCCGCCGACACCACCCGGCCGCAGCGGGTCGGCGACACCATGGCCTTCATGTTCGAAACGCGCGCCGTCATCCGTCCGACGCGGCACGCACTGGAAACTGCCGAGCTTCAGCACGATTATTACCGCTGCTGGCAGGGGCTGGCGAAGCGCTTCGACCCGGACCGTCCGTAAGCGGGCAGGGCGGCAGCACCCGCCGGCCCCGACCATGCGACAATTTGTCTCGACGGCACGCGCGCGGCCTTTCACACTGCGCCTTGCCGATCCGTGAAGCGCAGGGGAGGGGCCGATGGGGGCCGCTATGGGCAAAGAGATGGAATCCCGGTCGCTGCTCGACCGCATGATCGACCGGATGACGGTGCAGCGCGACGCGCTGGCCTGGGCCGAACGCGCGGTCGCCGGGCGCGACGGCATGGTGCTGGAGGTGGGGCTGGGCAAGGGCCGCACCTTCGACCATCTGCGCCACCTGTTCCCGCCGCGCGACATCCTGGTCTTCGACATGTGGGTCCGCGTGCCCGCGGAGCTGACGCCGGACGAGGATCGCCTGTTCCTCGGCGATTTCAAGGAAACCATGCCGGCGGCCGCGGAGCGGTTCGGCCGCTGCGCCCGGCTGGCCCATGCCGATTTCGGCAGCACCGACCGCAGCCACGACGCCCGCCAGGCGGCTTGGCTGGCGCCGCTGATCGACGCGCTGATGCTGCCGGGCGGCGTCGTGCTGTCCGACCGGCCGCTGGAGCGTCCCAACTGGACCCCGCTTCCCCTGCCGGCGGACGAACGCTGGCCCTATCATGCATGGCGGGTGGAAAGCTGAGCGGAGTGGCGCCCATGCCCGTGACGTCAATGAAGGGGGCAGACGCAAGGCCGGCAGTGGAAAACAGCCCGGTTCACGCCAATCTTCAGTCCCCTCCGCCCGAAACGGCCCCGGCATCCATGCCGGACTTCTCAGGGACGGACGACGGTCGCGACGCTGAAGGCCTTTGATGGACCGCAACATTTTTCAGTTCATTTGGAAGCACAGCGGCCGACAGCAGATCCTGCTCGCCCTGTTGACGATCGCGTCCTTCCCGGTGCTCTACGCATCGCTGGAACTGCCGAAGATCATCATCAACCGGGCCTTGTCCGATCCCCAGCCGGTTCGCGAGATCCTGGGCATCGCCATGGGGCCGGTGACCTATCTGCTGGTGCTGTGCTTCACCTTCCTGGCGCTGGTGCTTGCCAACGGCGCCTTCAAGATGCGCATCAACACCTTCAAGGGGGTGGTCGGCGAACGGCAGGTGCGGCGGCTGCGCTTCATGCTGCTGGACCGCATGCTGCGCTTTCCGCTGCCGCATTTCTCCAAGGTCAGCCAGGGAGAGCTGATCTCCACCGTCGCATCGGAAACCGAACCGCTGGCCGGCTTCATCGGCGATTCCTTCGCCCAGCCGCTCTACCAGGGCGGCACGATGCTGACGATCCTGCTGTTCCTGTTCATCCAGCAGCCGACCATCGGGCTGGTGTCGATCGCGCTGATCCCGGTGCAGGCCTACATCATCCCCAAATTGCAGATCAAGGTGAAGCTGCTGGGGAAGGAGCGGGTGCGCAAGGTCCGGCAGCTGTCGGAACGCATCGGCGAAAGCGTGGAGAATGTCCGCGAGGTCCGCGTCAACGGCACAATCCGCTACGTCCTGGCCGAATTCTCCCAGTATCTCGGCAGCATCTACTGGATCAGGCTTGAGATCTACAAGCGCAAGTATTTCGTCAAGTTCCTGAACAACTTCATCAACCAGATCACGCCCTTCTTCCTGTTTTCGATCGGCGGGTATCTGGTCCTGCAGGGCGACCTGACCATCGGCGCGCTGGTTGCGGCGCTGTCGGCGTTCAAGGACCTGACCGCCCCCTGGAAGGAGCTGCTCGACTATTACCAGAACATGATCGACGCCCAGATCAAGTACGAGCAGATCGCCGACCAGTTCTCTCCGCCCTTCCTGTTCAACTGGACCCCGTCGACGCCCGCCACGCCTGCCGACCTGAAGGCCCCGATGCGGCTGGAGGCGGTGACCTGGGCCAACGAATACGGCGACCGCATGCTGCAGCGGCTGTCGCTGGAGGTGCCGCCGGGCGCGCTGGTCGGCATCGCCGGCACCAACGCGCTGGCGCTGCGCCGTCTGGCCGAGGTGCTGGTGCGCCTGTCGCCGCCGACCTCCGGCCGGATCACCATCGGCGACCAGACGCTGGACCAGCTGCCGCTCGACCTGCTGGGGCGCCGCATGGCCTATGCCAGCCCGGAACCGCGCATGTTCACCGGCAGCATGATGCAGAACATCACCTATGGCCTGCGCCATCGCCCGCCGCCCGACGATCCGGAAACCATGAGCCCCGCCCGCCGGCGCGAGATCGTGGAGGCCCAGGCGTCCGGGAACTCCGCCGACAGCATGGAGGGCATCTGGACCGATTTCGCCATGATCGGCGCGACCGACTGGGCCAGCCTGCGGCCCTGGTTCATGCAGTGTCTGGCGGCCACCGGCGGCGAGAGCGCCGTCTACCAGCGCGGCCTGCGCGAGGTGTTCGACCCCGACGACTATCCCTTCGTGGCCCAACCGCTTCTGCGCGCCCGCCACTGGCTGCGCGACGCCATCGGCGAACGCGGAATGGACAAGCTGCTGGCCCGCTTCGACCGCGACCGCTTCAACCCCTATGCCAGCCTGGCGGAGAACCTGCTGTTCGGTCTGCCGGACGGCAAGCGGCTGACCGTCGCCCGCATGGTCAGCGACCCCACCATCCGCGCCCTGATGGAGGCGCACGGGCTGTGGGACTCCGCGGTGCGTCTCGGCCGCCGCTTCGCCATGCGGGTGGTGAGCGTCTACCGCGACAGCGACGACGGCGACGTCATGATCATGCGCTACCCGCACATCGACGACTCCCTGTTCGAGGAGCTGGTGGAGGCCGTCACCCGCCTGAAGCGCCGGTCCGAGCGGCCCCAGCGCCGCCACCAGGAGGCGGACACGCTGCTGTTCGCCACCATGTTCCTGATGATCGTGCCCAAGCGCGACGGCATGGATTTCGCCCCGCAGCCGGAACGCGAGGCGATCATGGCGATCCGCCGCCGCCTGCTGGACGACATGCCGCAAGACCTGCGCGACAAGGTCGCCATCTTCGACCCGGACCTCTACCACCCGCGCCTGAACGTGATGGACAACCTGCTGTTCGGCCGCATCACCACGGAGGATCCCCGCGCGATCACCCAGCTGCGGGCATTGGTGGACGAGGCGCTGGAGCGGACCGACGCGCGGGCCTTCGTGCTGATCCTGGTGGCGCTGGGCGAGGTCGGCATCGGCGGCTCGCTGCTGCCGATCAGCGTGCGCCAGCGGGTGCAGCTGATCCGCGGCCTTATGAAGAAGCCCGACATCTTCGTGATCTATCAGGCGCTCAACAGCTACGACCCGGATGAGAGGCTGCGCATCTTCCTGCGCATGAAGGAACTCCTGCCGACCATGACGATGATCGTGCTGGAGGAGCGGATCACCGACAACCCGGCCTTCGACGCGATCTACGACCTGGAGGACGGCCGGCTGGTCCGGCGCGGCCAGAACGGCGCCGACCAGCAGGAGGACACGATGCCCGGGGAAGGGGAGGGCACCGACGAGCCGGCCCTGCGCCTGCTGTCGCGCTCCCCCGTCTTCTCCGACCTGCCGGAAACGGTGCTGCGCCGCATGCTGGCGGCGTCGGAATGGCGGGCGGTATCGGCCGGCGACTTCATCTACCGCAGCGGCGAGCAGTCGGAATTCGTCTTCGTCCTGGCGGAAGGGGAGGCGGAGCTGGTGCGGCTGATGCCCGACAACCAGCCGCCGCTGCACATCGCCTACATCAAGCCGCCGGAGGTGATCGGCGAGGTGGAGTTGCTGGCCGGCGTCCGCCGCTTCTCCACCATCCGGGCGCGCACCGACCTGCGGCTGCTGCGGCTGGATGGGGCGGCGATGCTGCGGCTGCTGCCGTCTGTGCCGGACCTGCCGATGCGGGTGATCCAGCAGATCGGCAAGCGCCTGACCAGCGAGGGACCGGCCGGCTCGGCGCCCGCGACGGCCGACAACAGTCAATCCGCAACGCAACCATGATGGAATGATCGCGATGGGGCAGGGGCGAGAGAAATCCCCTCTCCCCCCCGGGGAGAGGGTTAGGGTGAGGGGGACGCGTGGCGAGGATTCTCGCGGAGCCACGCACTGCATCCCCCTCACCCCGACCCTCTCCCCAGGGGGGAGAGGGAGGACAGCGCCCTCCCTCCCAAGCGCAATTGCCTTGAGAACAGCTGAGATGGGGCCGGCACGATGCTGAGCGTAGAAGGCCTGACGATCCGTTTCCGCAATGCGCCGGTCGACCGTCCGGTCGTCGACGGCGTCGGCTTCTCGGTCGGGGCGGGGCAGAGCGTGGCGCTGGTCGGCGAATCCGGATCCGGCAAGACGCTGACCTGCCGCAGCATCCTGCACATCCTGCCGCGCGGGGCGGAGGTGACCGGCGGCTCCATCCTGTTCGGCCGGGGGCCGGAGGCGGTCGACCTGCTGCGGCTGCCGCGGTCGGGCCTGCGCGACATCCGCGGCAGCCGCATCTCCATGATCTTCCAGGAACCGATGAGCGCACTGTCGCCGCTCCACAGCATCGGCGACCAGACCAAGGAGGTGCTGCGGCTGCACGGCCACTGCAACCGCCAGAGCGCCCGCGACCAGTGCCTCGCCATGTTCGAGCGGGTGGGATTCCCCGATCCGCTGCGCGCCTTCCGCTCCTACCCGTTCCAGCTGTCGGGCGGCCTGCGCCAGCGGGCGATGATCGCCATGGCGATGGTCGCGCGCCCGCAGCTGCTGATCGCCGACGAGCCCACCACGGCGCTGGACGTCACGCTGCAGGCCCAGGTGTTGGCTCTGATCAAGGAGCTGCAGGCCGAGACCGGCATGGCGGTTCTGCTGGTCACCCACGACCTGGGCGTGGTCGCCAACATGGCCGACGCCGTGGTGGTGATGCGCGCCGGCCGGGTGATGGAATCGGGGGCTTGCGCCGACGTGCTGGGCCGGCCGCTGCACGGCTACACCCGCAAGCTGATGGCCGCCGCCCCCTCCATTCCCGAGATGACCTGCGCGCTTCCCGCCGTGGGCGCGGAGGACGCCATCCTGGAGTTCCACGGCGTCGCCAAGACCTACGAGCGCGGCTCCACCCGGGTGCGGGCGCTGGCCGGCATCGACCTGTCGGTCCGCCGCGGGGAGACGCTGGCCATCGTCGGCGAGTCAGGATCAGGCAAGACGACGATGGCGCGGCTTGCGATGTTGGCGGAGCGGCCCGACCCCGGCGGCCGCCTGCTGTTCCGGCCGTCCGCCGGGGAGCCGCCGCTCGACCTCCTTTCCGCCGCGGGGCCGGAGCTGACCGCCTACCGCCGCCGTGCCCAGATGGTGTTCCAGGACCCCTATGCCTCCCTCAGCCCCCGCATGAGCGTCGGCGAGATCATCGCCGAGCCGCTGGCGATCCATGGCGTCTGCGGTCGCGGCGAGGGGCGCGAGCGGGTGCGGGCGCTGATGGCGCAGGTCGGGCTCGACCCCGCCTGGGCCTGCCGTTATCCCCATGCCTTCTCCGGCGGCCAGCGCCAGCGCATCGGCATCGCCCGCGCGCTCGCCCTCGATCCGCAGCTGCTGATCTGCGACGAGCCGACCTCGGCGCTCGACGTGTCGGTGCAGGCGCAGGTTCTCGACCTGCTGGAATCGATCAAGCAACGGCTCGGCCTCAGCCTGATGTTCATCTCGCACGATCTGGCGGTGGTGGCGCGGCTGGCCGACCGGGTGGCGGTGATGCGCGCCGGCCGGGTGATGGAGCAGGCGCCGCCCGCCGTCCTGTTCTCCGCCCCGCTGCATCCCTACACCCGCGCGCTGATCGCCGCCTCGCCCGAACCGGACGTCAGCCGCCCGATCGACGTCGCCACCGTGGCGCTCGGCGCCGGCGCCCCCGACCTGTGGCCCGAACCCTTCCGCCCCACCCCCGACGGCGCCCCGCCCCCCCTGGTGGAAGCCGCGCCCGGCCATTTCGTGAGGGGCCATATCGCGAGGTGGGCGGCATGAGGACGGTTTTTAGCCCCGCCGGCCCAAATCACCCTCTCCCCCCCGGGGAGAGGGAAGGGGCCCACCGCTCTGCGGTGGGAAGGGTGAGGGGGACGCGCGGCGGGATGCTTGCGAAAATCCTGCCGCGCATCCCTCTCACCCTGACCCTCTCCCCGCTTTCGGCGGACCGCAGGCCCGCCTGTCGCGTCAGCGCAAACGAAGTTTGCGCGAGAGCGGGGGGGAGAGGGAAACGCGCCTGGGCAATCAGTGCCCTCCTCCTCCTCGCCACCCCCGCCGCCGCCTTCACCCCGCAGGAACCGGCGCTCCTGCGCGACGAGGTCACCTACGGCCTGCTGCCCCCCGTGCGCCAGCGCATGCCGGAAGAGCCGCTGATCGTCGATCCGACGGCCAAGGGCCGCGATCTCGGCCGTTCCGGCGGCTGGATCCGCACCTTCATCACCCAGCGGCGCAACAGCCGCATCGCCGTGCTCTACGGCTATGCCCGGCTGGTCGGCTACAACGAGAAGCGCGAACTGGTGCCGGACATCCTGAAGGACGTGACCGTCGTCGACGGGCGCGACTTCACCCTGACCCTGCGGGCCGGCCACCGCTGGTCCGACGGCGCCCCCTTCACCAGCGACGACATCCGCTACTGGTGGGAGGACATCGCCAACGATCCGATGCTGTCGCCGTCCGGCCCGCCGCGCTTCATGCTGGTGGACGGCAAGCCGCCGCAGGTCAGCTTCCCCGACGCGGTCACCGCCCGCTTCCGCTGGGAGGAGCCGAACCCCTATTTCCTGCCGACGCTCGCCGCCGCCCGGCCGCCCTTCATCTACCGGCCGGCCCATTACCTGAAGCGCTTCCACGCCCGCTACACCGGCGAGGCGGAGCTGGCGCCGCTGATCGCCAAGTACAAGGTCCGCAACTGGGCGGCCCTGCACAACGCCCGCGACGACATGTTCCGCATGGAGAACCCGGACGAACCGACCCTCCAGCCCTGGATGGCGATGTCGAAGGGCACCGGCAGCCACCTGCTGTTCCAGCGCAACCCCTATTACCACCGCTTCGACACGCGCGGCATGCAGTTGCCCTACACCGACGGCCTGGACGTGACGGTGATGGCCGGCGGGCTGATCCCGGCGCAGGTCGCAACCGGCAAGGCCGACCTCCAGGCCGAAGGGCTGACCTTCTCCCAGGTCCCGGTGCTGGTGGCGGGGGAGGGGGGCGGCAAATACCGCACCCTGCTGTGGCCGGAGGGCAAGGCGGCGGAGATCGCGCTCTATCCCAACCTGAACTACAACGACCCGGTCTGGCGCGGCCTGCTGCGCGATCCCCGCTTCCGCCGCGCCCTGTCGATGGGCATCGACCGGCGGATCATCAACCGCTCGCTCTTCTTCGGGCTGGCGCGCGAAAGCGGCGTCGACGTGCTGCCGGGGAGCCCGCTCTACAAGCCGGAACGCACCGGCGTCTGGACCGGCTACGACCCCAAGCGGGCCGCGGCGCTGCTCGACGAGATCGGGCTGAAGCGCCGGCGCGGCGAGCTGTACCGCGAATTGCCCGACGGCCGCCCGCTGGAGGTGATCGTGGAATCGGCCGGAGAGAAGTCGGAAGTCGCCGATGCCCTGCAGATCGTCGCGGAGACCTGGCGCGACATCGGCGTCCGCCTGCTGGTGCGCACGGTGGACCGCGACGTGCTGCGAAACCGCGTCTATGCCGGACAGACCATGATGGCGGTGTGGGGCGGCTGGGACAACGGCGTGCCCGATCCCGACAGCAGTCCGGAGGAGTTGGCCCCGATGACGCAGGAGAATTTCAGCTGGCCGAAATGGGGGCAGCATTACCAGACCTCCGGCAGTGCGGGCGAACCCATCGACATGCCGGTCGCGCAGGAGCTGATGGACTTCGCCCGCCGCTGGCGCCACACCACCGACGAAACCGAACGGCGCGCCCTGTGGTCGGCGATGCTCGACATCCATGCCGACCAGATCTTCGCCATCGGCGTGGTGTCGAAGACGCCGCAGCCGATCGCCGTGGCCAACCGCCTGCGCAACGTGCCGGACAAGGGGCTGTGGCTGTGGGATCCCGGCGCCTATCTCGGCATCTACCGGCCCGACGAGTTCTATTTCGCCGACGCCCGCCCGGCCGATCCGGAGCCGGCGGGCATCCACCGCAGGGGGGAATGACCGCCCATGCTGCGTTTCATCCTGCACCGGCTGCTGGTGATGATCCCGACCCTGATCGTGGTGTCGATCGTGATCTTCATCGTCATCAACCTGCCGCCCGGCGACTATCTGTCCAACCAGATCGCGGAGCTGCGCGCCACCGGCCAGGAGGCCGGTCTGGCGAAGGCGGAGTTCCTGCGCCGCGAATATGCGCTGGACCGGCCGCTGCCCGAGCAATATCTGGTCTGGATCGGCCTGTGGCCGGGACCGAACGGCTTCAACGGCCTGCTGCAGGGCGACCTCGGCTGGTCGTTCGAGTTCAACAAGCCGGTGGCGGAGGTGGTGGGCGAGACCCTGTGGTTCACCGTCATCCTCAACGTCGCCGCCGTGCTGTTCGTCTATCTGGTCTCCTTCCCGCTGGGGGCGCTGGCGGCGATCCGGGCCAACAGCTGGGTCGATTACCTGGCCGCGACCATCGGCTATATCGGGCTGGCGACGCCCAACTTCCTGCTGGCGCTGATCCTGCTCTATTACGGCCAGAAATGGCTGGGCCTGCCGATCGGCGGGCTGGTGGACGCCCAGTACGAGAACCAGCCGATGAGCTGGGCCAAGGCCGGCTCGGTCCTGCAGCACCTGATCGTTCCCACCGTCGTCATCGGCCTGTCCGGCACCGCCGCCATGGTGCGGCGCCTGCGCGCCAACCTGCTGGACGAGCTGGGCAAGCCCTATGTCGTCACCGCCAAGGCCAAGGGCGTGCCGCCGCTGCGCCGGCTGACCCGCTATCCGCTGCGCATGGCGCTGAACCCCTTCGTCTCCGACATCGGCTCGCTCCTGCCGTCGCTGGTGTCGGGGTCGGTGCTGATCTCCGTCGTGCTGAGCCTGCCCACCATCGGGCCGGCCCTGCTGGAGGCGCTGCGGGCGCAGGACATCTTCCTGTCGGGCTTCATCCTGATGTTCATCTCGCTGCTGGTGCTGGTCGGCATGCTGATCTCCGACATCGCGCTGGCCCTGCTCGATCCCCGCATCAGGCTGGGCAAGGCAAGGAAGGCCCAGTCATGAAGGACCAGGGCATGGAAGGCGGGGGCATGGAAGGCGGGGGCATGGAAGGCGGGGGCATGGATGGCCACCGTGTGAAAGGCGGCTGGAACCATTACGTCGACAGCCGGCCCTATCCCGATCCGGCCGCATCGGACGCCCCGGCGACCCGCTTCGATCCGGGCGCATCGACCGGGCGGCTGATGCTGCGGCGGTTCCTGCGCCACCGGCTGGCGGTGCTGGGGGCGCTGTTCCTCGGGCTGTCCTATCTCAGCCTGCCCTTCGTCGATTTCCTGGTTCCCTACGGCGCCAACGAACGCGACGTGGAGCATCTCTATGCCCCGCCGCAGGGCATCCACCTGTTCCACGAGGGCCGCTTCATCGGCCCCTTCGTCTACCCGACCACCGGACAGCCCGACCTGAAGGATTATCGCTGGCGCTACGAGGCGGACGAAAGCCGGCCGATGCCGCTGGCGTTCTTCTGCCCCGGCAAGCCATACCGCTTCCTGGGGCTGGTGGAGATGCAGATGCGGCTGGTCTGCCCGCCGCCGGGGGCGACGCTGCATCTGCTGGGCACCGACCGGCTGGGCCGGGACATGCTGTCGCGGCTGGCCATCGGGGCGCAGCTGTCGCTGACCGTCGGCCTGCTGGGCATCGCCGTGTCCTTCGCCATCGGAGTCACGTTGGGCGGCATGGCCGGGTATTTCGGCGGCTGGATCGATGCCGGGGTGCAGCGCCTGTCGGAAATCCTGAAATCCCTGCCGGAGCTGCCGCTGTGGCTGGCGCTCTCCGCCGCGGTGCCGGCGCAATGGAGCCCGGTGACGGTGTTCCTCTGCATCTCCGTCATCCTCGGCCTGCTCGACTGGCCGTCGCTTGCGCGCGCCGTGCGCTCCCGCTTCCTGGCGTTGCGCGAGGAGGATTTCGTCATGGCGGCGGAGCTGATGGGGGCGAGTCCGGCGCGGATCATCCGCCGCCACCTGCTGCCAAACTTCGCCAGCCACCTGCTGGCCAGCGCCACCCTGTCGATCCCGGCGATGATCCTGGGCGAGACGGCGCTGTCCTTCCTGGGGCTGGGCCTGCGCCCGCCGGCGACCAGTTGGGGTGTGATGCTGAACGACGCCCAGAACTTGATGGCCGTGGAAACCTATCCATGGGTGTCATTGCCGATGCTGCCGGTGATCCTGGTAGTCTTGTCCTTCAACTTCTTCGGCGACGGACTGCGTGACGCCCTGGATCCGTATCATGGCGATTGAGCCCTTTCCCCGGCGGCCGCGGGACGCCTCAGGCGCAGCCGTTATTCCTATGCCATACTGCATAGGTGGGTTGTCGCCGCTCGGCCGGAAGTCGGCTTGATGCGCGGCACGATCCATGTGAGGGGTTCTATCCAGGCTGGAGCGCTGCCGCCGGCACCTGGACCAGACGCGCAACCAACGGGGCCAAGCCGGTCCTCAGACGAGCATAGTGATTTGATCTGCTACGGCTTTTCGGTTCCGACTCCTTGCTGAAGCGGAGTGTCCGAGCATGCACCAGCCCCTGGCCCCCTTTCGGTCCATCCACCCCGACCGGACACCGCCGCGCATCCTGCTGTACAGCCACGACACCTTCGGGCTGGGGCATCTGCGGCGATCGCGGACGATTGCCCAAGCCCTGGTGTCGGCCTTTCCCGACGCCTCCGCGCTGATCCTCACCGGTTCGCCCGTCGCCGGCCGCTTCGATTTTCCGGAGCGGGTCGACCATGTGCGCCTGCCGGGCGTGGTGAAGCAGCCGGACGGCGGCTACACCGCCCGCAACCTGGGCCTGCCGATCGAGGAGACCACCGCCATCCGGGCGGAGATCATCCGCGCCACCGCCCGCGCCTTCCGCCCGACGCTGGCCATCGTCGACAAGGAGCCGACCGGCCTGCACGGCGAATTCCTGCCGGCGCTGGAGGAGATGCGGGCCTGCGGCAACACCCGCGTGGTGCTGGGCCTGCGCGACGTGCTGGACGCGCCCGAGGCGCTGCAGCCGGAATGGGAGCGCAAGGAGGCGGTGGCCGCCGTGGAGCGCTATTACGACCAGCTCTGGGTCTACGGCCTGCCGCAGGTCTACCGTCCGCTCGACGGCCTCGACCTGCCGCCGGAGGTGGCGGCGCGGGTGCGCTACACCGGCTACCTGCGGCGGGAGCCGTCGGAGGGCGGCAGCGCCGCCCAGGCCGGGGACAGCCTGATCGCGGCGCCCTATGTGCTGGTGACGCCCGGCGGCGGCGGCGACGGGGCGGCCCTGGTCGACTGGACCATCGCCGCCTACGAGAGCGATCCGGATCTCGCCCCCAACGCCCTGATCGTCTACGGCCCCTTCCTGGAGGATGCCCGCCGCCAGGAATTCGCCGCCCGCATCCGCCGGCTGAAGGGCAGGGTGCAGACCATCAACTTCCATTCCCGCATGGAAGACCTCTATGCCGGCGCCATCGGCGTGGTGGCGATGGGCGGCTACAACACCTTCTGCGAGATCCTGTCCTTCGACAAGCCGTCGGTCCTGGCCCCGCGCACCCGCCCGCGGCTGGAACAGCGCATCCGGGCCGAGGCGGCGGAGGCGCTGGGCCTGCTGCGCACGCTGGACAGCGACCGCGACTGCGGCGACCCGCGGGCGATGGCCGACGCCATCCGCGCGCTGCCCGCCCAGCCGCCGCCCTCCGCCAGCCCGCTGCCGGGCCTGCTCGGCGGGCTGGACCGCATCGTCGAGCTGACGCGCGAGGTGCTGGAGACGGACTCGGTGGCTGCCCGCGCCACCCCCGTCACCCCGATCCGCCGGGCGGCGCAACGCCTGTCCCGCGCAGCGATGGGCAAGCGCGCATGACCAATGGAGTGGAGAAGGACGGCCACGCGCCGTCCGGCGTGCCTCCGAATGCCGTGCCGACCCGTTCGCCGTTGAAGATCGCCGTGGTGGTGAAGGGATACCCCCGCCTGTCGGAAACCTTCATCGCCCAGGAGATCCTCGCCCTGCAGGAGCGCGGCGTCGATCTGGCGATCTGGTCGCTGCGCCACCCCACCGACAGCCGCCGCCACGCCCTGCACGACCGCATCACCGCACCGGTCCATTACCTGCCGGAATATCTGCGCGACGAGCCGCGGCGGGTGCTGCGCGCGCTCGGCCGGCTGCTGGTCCGCCATCCGGGCGGGCTGGCCCGCACCGCGCTCGGCTGGCTGCGCGACCTGATGCGCGACCGCACCGCCAACCGGGGCCGCCGCTTCGGGCAGGCGCTGGTGCTGGCGGCGGAGTTGCCGGCGGATGCGCCCTTCGTCTACGTCCATTTCCTGCACACCCCGGCCTCGGTCGGGCGCTATGCCGCGGCGATCCGCGGCATCGGCTGGGGCTTTTCCGCACATGCCAAGGACATCTGGACCACGCCGGAATGGGAGAAACGCGAAAAGTTGGCCGACGCCCGCTTCGGCGTCACCTGCACCGCGGTGGGGGCGGCGCACCTGCGCGGGCTGGCGGCGGATCCGGGGCGGATCGACCTCGTCTATCACGGCCTCGACCTCTCCCGCTTTCCCGCCCCGCCGGACCGCACGGACGCGCTGGATCGCGACGGCTCCGCCCCTACCCTTGCGGTGGAGATCCTGTCGGTCGGCCGGCTGGTGGAGAAGAAGGGCTATGACCGGCTGCTCGACGCCCTGGCGATGCTGCCGGACGATCTGCACTGGCGGCTGGTCCATATCGGCTCCGGCGAGTGCAAGCACGCCTTGCGCGCCCAGGCCGACCGGCTCGGGCTGTCCGGCCGCATCGACTGGCGCGGTGCGCAGGACCAGGCGACGGTGATCGAGGCGTTGCGCCGCGCCGACCTGTTCGTGCTGACCAGCGTGGTGGCCGGCGACGGCGACCGCGACGGCCTGCCCAACGTGCTGATGGAGGCGGCGAGCCAGCGCCTCGCCATCCTGTCCACCGCCGTGTCGGCTATTCCCGAATTCATCACCGACGGCACCCACGGCCTGCTGACCGACGGCACCCCGCCCGCCATCGCCGCCGCGCTGGAACGGCTCGCCACCGACCCGGCGCTGCGCCTGCGGCTGGGCGAGGCCGCCCATGCCCGCCTGCGCGCCGAGTTCGGCATGACCGCCGGCATCGACCGCCTCGTCCGCCGTCTGGAGGAGGCCGCGGCGTGAGCGCCCCATCCCTGCCGCGGATCGCCTTCCATGCCCCGCTGAAGCCGGTCGACCACCCCATCCCCTCCGGCGACCGCCAGATGGCGCGGCTGATCCTGCGCGCGCTGGAGGCGACCGGCCCGGTCGAGGTGGCGAGCAGCCTGCGCGTCTATGACGGCAGCGGCGATGCCGCGCTCCAGGCACATCTTCAGGCCGCCGCCGGCGCCGAGCGCGAGCGCCTGTTGTCCCTCTACGCCGCTGCACCGGAACGGCGTCCGTCGCTGTGGCTGAGCTACCATGTCTATTACAAGGCGCCCGACCTGATCGGGCCGCACATCGCCCGCAGCCTTGGCGTCCCCTATGTCGTCGTGGAGGCGACCCGCGCCCGCAAGCGCCTGACCGGCCCCTGGTCCGCCTTCGCCGCCGCCGCCGAAGCCGCCATCGAAGCGGCCGACCTCGTGCTCTGCGTCAGCGCCCGCGACCGGCAGGCGGTGGAGGCCTACGGCCCGCCCGGCCAGCGCGTGGCGATGCTGCCCCCCTTCCTCGACCTGCCGCCCGCCCCAGAACCAAGCACCGCCAAGCGCAAGGCGCCGGGTTCGCCGCCCCGCCTGCTGACGGTCGCCATGATGCGGCCGGGCGACAAGCTCGCCTCCTACCGCCTGCTGGCCGAGTCCCTCGGCATCCTCGCCGCCCATCCCTGGACGCTCGACATCGTCGGCGACGGTCCTGCGGCGGCGGAGGTGTCGGCGCTGTTCGCCCCCTTCGGTCCGCGCGTGCGGCTCCTCGGCGCCAGCGCTCCCGCGGATCTCGCCGGCCATTACCGCGCCGCCGACCTTCTGGTCTGGCCCGGCATGAACGAGGCCTTCGGCATGGTCTATCTGGAGGCGCAGGCCCATGAGCTCCCCGTGCTCGCCGTCGACAATGCCGGCACCGGAACCGTCATCCGCGACGGCGTCGGCGGACGGCTGACCGGCCCGACGCCACAGGACTTCGCAACGGTGCTGTCCGCCCTGCTCGCCGACCCGTCGGCCCTGCGGTCCCTCGGCCGAAGCGCCCGCGCCCATGTCGAAGCGCATCACGGCCTGCCCGCGGCCGCCGCGCGTCTGCGCGGCCTGCTGACCGGCCTGATGTCATGATCCGCTTCGCTTTCCTGCGCCACGGCGTCACCGCCTGGAACCGTGAAGGCCGCATCCAGGGCCGCACCGACATCCCCCTCGACCCCGAAGGCCGCGCCCGCCTCACCGACCTGACCTTGCCCGAGGCTTGGCGCGACGCCACCCTGCACGCCAGCCCCCTCTCGCGCGCCGTCGAAACCGCAAGCCTCCTCGGCAAGGGCCGTCCCGTCCGAACCGATTCCCGCCTGATCGAGATGGACTGGGGCGTCTGGGAAGGCCAGCGCGGCCACGACCTGCGCGCCGACCCCACCAGCGGCTACCGCGACATCGAAGACTGGGGCTGGGACTTCCGCCCACCCGGCGGCGAAAGCCCCGCCGACGTCCGCGAGCGCCTGACTGGATGGCTGAAATCCCCTCTCCCCCCCGGGGAGAGGGTTAGGGTGAGGGGGATGCACGGCGAGGATCTCTTCGGCTCCGCCGAACCCCCTCATCCCAACCTTCTCCCCGGGGGGGAGAAGGAGTTTCAGAACGTTTCCGACGCCAACCATCCCCCCCACCTCGTCGTCACCCACATCGGCGTGATGCGCGTCGCCCTGGCGCTCGCCTGGGGCTGGGACTTCCGCGGCCCACCGCCGGTGCCGGTGAAGCGCGACCGCCTCTACGCCATGACGCTTACCGACGACGGCCGTCTGCACCCGGCCGGCAACCGCGAGGGGGAGCGCCTGTCGTGAAGCTCATGATCGTCGTCACCCACCTGCTGGGCACCGGTCATCTCAGCCGCGCGCTCGCCCTGGCGGAGGCCTTCGCCGCCCGCGGCTGGAGCGTCGATGTCGTCAGCGGCGGGCGTCCGGCCCCCCATCTCGGCAGCGGCGGCGCCACCCTGCACCAGTTGCCGCCGCTGGCAAGCGACGGCGCCGACTTCGCCACCCTGCTGACCGCCGACGGGCGTCCCGCCGATGCCCAGACCTTCGCCGCAAGGCGCGCGATGCTGACCGGCCTGCTCGACGCCCTCCGCCCCGACGTGCTGGTCACCGAACTCTTTCCCTTCGGCCGCCGCGCCCTCGCTGCCGAGTTCGACGCCCTGCTGGAGCGTGCCCGCAGCCTGCCGGCCCCGCCGCTGACCCTCGCTTCCGTCCGCGACATCCTCGCACCGCCCTCCAAGCCGGCGCGGGTGGCGGAAACGGAGCGCCGGCTGCTCGGCTTCTATGACGGCGTGCTGGTCCATTCCGACCCCGCCGTGGTGCCGCTGGAGGACAGCTGGCCGCTGCCCCCGGCGATGCGTCCGCTGCTGCGCTACACCGGCTTCGTCGTCCCGCCGCCGGCCGCTTCCGACGGCGGCACCGACGGGCAGGGCGAGATCCTGGTCACGGCCGGCGGCGGCCCGGTCGGGCGTCCCGTCTTCGAGGCCGCCGCCCTTTGCGCCGCGTCCGCCGCCCTGCCGCAGCGCTGGCGCCTGCTGGTGGCGAAGGGCGATGCGGCGCTGGCCGACCGGCTGCGCGCGATGGTCCCGGCGGAGCGGCTGGTGGTGGAGCCGGTGCGCCCCGACTTCCGCGCCCTGCTGAGCCGTGCTGCGGCCTCGGTCGGGCGCTGCGGCTACAACACCGCGCTCGACTGCCTGACGGTGGGCGTGCCCAGCGTCTTCTGCCCCTTCGAGGACGGCAAGGAGGTCGAGCAGACCATCCGCGCCACCATCCTGGCCCGCCGCGCCGGCATCGCCATGCTGCGCGAGGCGGAGCTGACCCCCGACAGACTTGCAGGCGCCCTGCATTCCGTCCTGGGCGTGCGCATCCCGCCGCTCCACCCGGCATCGCTGGCGGGAGCGGCACGCAGCGTGGAGATCGTCGAGGCCATGCTGGCGGAGAAGAGATCATGAGCGACTGGACCGCCGTGGAAGAGGAACTGGCCCGCTGGACCGGGCTCGACCGGCGCTGCGCCGTCTGGCTACGCGACGACGACGCGGTTGCCGCCGGCCCGCAGCTCGACCGGCTGCTGAGCCGCTGCGCACGGTCCGGCATCCCGCTCGGCCTCGCTGTCATCCCGGCGGATGCCGGGCGCTCGCTCGCCGAAGCGCTGGCGGACCACCCCCACGTAACCCCGCTGGTCCATGGCTGGTCCCACACCGACCACGCCGCCCCTGGCCGTAAGAAATGCGAATTCGGGCCGGAGCGTCCCGCCGATACCCGGCAGGCAGAGGCCGAACGCGGCCTGTCCGTCCTGCGCGGCCTGTTCGGCGACCGGCTTTTCCCGCTGTTCGTCCCGCCCTGGAACCGGATGGCCGCAGACATGCCCGGCCGGCTGGCCGCCGCCGGCTACCGCGCCGTCTCCGCCTTCGGCATGCCGCCGCGGGAGCGGGGCGACATCGCCTGGATCAACACCCATCTCGACCTGATCGACTGGCGCGGCAGCCGCTCCGCCGTATCGCTGGACGCCCTGCTCGATACGCTGTGCCGCGAACTGCGCGAACGGCGGGAGGGCCAACGCGACCCGCATGAACCCATCGGCCTGCTGACCCACCACCGGGTCCATGACGAGGCGATCTGGAACCTGCTCGACCGGCTGCTCGACCGGTTGGCTGGCCATCCGGCGGTGGAGTGGCCGGCTGTCGGCAGCCTTGTCATGACCACCGGACGGTGACCGGGTTCTTCACGCCGCGGGCAGGTAGGGCGGCTTGGTGAATTGCGCCGGTGAGAGCGTGAAGATCTCATAGCCGGTCTCGGTGACGCCGACGCTGTGCTCGAACTGTGCGGAGAGGCTTCGGTCCCGGCTGACGGCCGTCCACCCGTCGCCGAGGATCTTCACATCCGGCCGGCCTGCATTGACCATCGGTTCTACCGTCAGGAACATCCCCGGCCGAAGCTCCGCTCCCTCCCCGGGCCGGCCGTAGTTCAGCACGTCCGGCGCGTCGTGGTAGATGCGGCCCAAGCCGTGCCCGCAGAAATCCCGAACGACGGTGAAGCGCTCCGCCTCCACGCAGCGCTGCATGGCGAAGCCGATGTCTCCCACCGTCGCACCGGGTCGGATGGCCTCGATGCCGCGCATCATCGCCTCGTACGTCACGTCGATGAGACGCCTGGCGCGCAGGCCGAGCTTGCCGACCCCATACATGCGGCTGCTGTCGCCATGCCAGCCGTCGACGATCACCGCCAGGTCGATGTTGAGGATGTCGCCTTCCGCCAGCCTCCGTTCGCCGGGTATGCCGTGGCAGACGACATGGTTGACCGAGATGCAGGTCGCATGGGAATAGCCGCGATAGCCCAGCGAGGCAGGCGCCCCCCCCGTGGTCGACGATGTACTCGTGGCAGAGGCGGTCAAGCTCCGCCGTGGTGATCCCCGCCCTGACATGCCCAGTGATCATGTCCAACGTCGATGCGGTCAGCCGACCGGCGGCACGCATCCCGGCGAAATCCTCCGCAGCGTGCAGCTTTATGCTTCGGTGTTCGGTCGCTTCGGTCATTGGCTGTCCTGAATCACGGGGGAGAGGGCATCGGCGTCCCGCGGCGGAGGCCTGACGGCATTCGACGTGCCGGCGATCGGCATCCCGGCATGAAGATCGGCGACCATCTGTTCGGCGAAGGGCGGCAGCGGAGCGCCCCTGGAGAGGTGAGGGCGGAGAATGGCGATCGGCGCGTCGAAGATCAGGAACTTGGCCCGTGCCAGCCGCTCATCGCCGACCGTTCCGTCTCCGCAGGCAACGACGCAGGACTGGAAGGCGCTGTCGAACTCGTCCTCCAGTTCTTCCAGCATCTTCCGCAGCGGTTCCGGGGGCGGGCTGTCCTCGAACAGGGCGACCGGCTCATTCAGGAGCAGGAAGCGGGCGCGATGTTCGTTCTCCCTGCACCAGGGCAGGATGGCCATGGCCGCCTCGCGCGGTCGACCCTCGCGAAGCAGAGGAGCCAGAGTCCTGACGAGGGACGCGTAGGCCGTATTCCAGGCCGTGCCGAGGACGGCCGCGCGGGATTCGAAGCGATGATAGATTGACCCCGTCGGCGCTCCCACCCGTCGGGCGATCGCCTGCATGGTCGCGGCAGCGGGGCCGCCCTCCGCGACCAGAACCATCGCTGCGTCGATGAAGTCGTGCTCGAAAAAACGTGCCGTTCTGACCATGCCAATTAGAATGCACGTTTTAGAATGATCTGTCTATTTGATTTCGTGCCGTCCGCCCGAAGGAGGTCCGAAAACGCAACGGGGCCGACCCGCGCCTTTGGCGACGCGGATCGGCCCCGTGCTGCAGTGCTGTCCTCGTGGGAGAGCTTACGCCGCGAGGTCGGTGATGTAGCCCGTGGCGGCACCGATGCTGGTGTTGCCGTGGGTCAGGTTCAGCAGGAAGTTCTCCGTTCCTTCATTGCCGGCGTTGTCGCCGTTGATGTGGACGGTGACCGTCTTGGTGGTCTCGCCCGGCTGGAAGGTCAGGCTGCCGCTGGTGGCGGTGTAGTCGGACCCGGCCTTGGCCGTGCCGTCCTCGGTCGAATAGTCGATGGTGGTGGCGGTGGTGACCGCGTTGGCCAGCTGCACGGTGAAGACCGCCTCGTCGCTGCCCGCCACGGTGCCGGAGCTGCCGGTGCCGGACGCCAGACCCGCCTTGATGATGTTCATCTTGTTGGAGTCGATGGTCTTGTAGTCGTCCTGCAGCAGGCCGCCGACGTCACCCGATTCCGGCGTCCAGGCCCAGTAGGTCCAGTTCATGCCCTGCTGGCCGGCCGGCAGGTCGCTCTTGCCGTCCAGATCCCAGTCGCCGTTCAGATACTTGACGAAGGCGTTGGCCCAGGTCTGCTCGGCGGCGCTGTTCATCTGGCCGCCGAACTCGCCGATCAGCACGGGCGCGATGTTGTTCTTGTAGATGTAGCCCCACATGCTGTCGTACTGGGCCGGCAGGTTGTTGGGGAAGTTGGAGTCCTGCAGCCAGCTGAAGTTGCCGACGCTGTGGCCGTAGGCGTGCGGGGAATAGACCAGCTTGTTGGGCACGTCGAACTCGATCGGACGGTCCTTCACGCCGGCCAGCGTGCTGCTCCACTCCGTGCCTTCGACCAGCATCAGCCAGTCCTTGTTGACGGACTGGATGGCGTTGCCGATGCGCTCGGCGGCCGAGGCCCAGTCGGTGGCGGCGTTGCCGCCCCAGGTCGCGGACACGCTCGGCTCGTTGTGCAGATCGGCGCCGACCACCGCCTCGTTGCCAGCATAATGCTTGGCCAGCATCTTCCAGTTTTCGATCACCTTCGATTCCGGGTTCTTGTCGGTGTACCACAGCCCGTGTTCGTTGGTGCCGGCGCCGCCGTCGTTGCGGTGGTGGTCGAGGATCACCTTCATGCCGACCTTGCCGGCATAATCGATGACCTTGTCATAGACCTCCAGCCGGGTCAGGCCCTTCAGGTCCGGGTTCTTCGAATAGTCGATGCCGTTGGTGACGGCCTCGCTGTCGAACATGTCGTCCGCCCAGGTCAGGCGGATGACGTTGAAGCCCAGGTCCTTCATGCTGTCGACGTGGCCCTGGTAGCTGTCGGCCCACAGGCCGGCGGGCACGTAGTTGTAGCCCTCGCCGCCGAACCAGTTGACGCCGGTCAGGCGGACGTTGTTGCCGCTTTCGTCGACGATCTGGTTGCCCTTGGTGCTCAGGAAGCCGTTGATCGACCCGCTGCTCTGGCTCTCCACCATGCCCGGATCGGCGACGGTGACGTTGCCCATCTTGACCGACGGCGTGCTGCCGTTGCCGGTGGAGCCGCCCGTGTTGCCCCCCGTGGAGCCCCCCGCGCTGCCGCCCTTGCCGCTGTCGGTGCTGCCGCCGTCGCTGCTGCCGGTATCGCCGCCGGCGTCGCCGCCGGTGTCGCCGGTGGAGGCGCCGAAGTGGCTGGCATCCAGCTTCGCGGTCAGCGTGGAGTTCCAATAAAGATCGGCGGTGGCGCCGAGGTCGGCACCGTCGGCCTCACGCTGGACCGACACCGCATCGTCGGTCGCCGCGACGGCCTTGCCGTCGACGCTGACGCTGTGGACGTACAGGTTGCGGTCGGCACCGTCGACGATGCCGTCGTTCTCGTACTTCACCTGCACCGAATGGGCCGCGCCCTGGGCCAGATCGGCGGTGAACTTGAATTCCTTGGCTTCGGAGCTGTCGGCGACGGCCTTGCCGATCTCCTTGCCGTCCACCATCACGGTGAAACGGGCGCCCTCGCCGCCGGCCGAACTGGCGGCGGCATTCACGGCGATGACGTTCTGCGCCGTACCGGCGGCCGGGGCGGTGATCGGAGCGGCAGGGGCGGCGGTCTGGGCACCGGCGTAGTAGCCGGCAGGGGTGCTGAAGGTCAGCGCGCCGTCCCACCACATGGCTTCCTGGCCGGCCTGGGTCGGCGCCGGGGCGGCATCGTCATAGCGTTCGTAGATGGCGTCGGTCGGCTGCAGCGTGTGGCCGTTCACCTCGATCGACTGGACGTAGAGGTCGCGATTGGCACTGTTGGCCGTGTCGTTATCGTAAACGACCTGGACGGTGTGCGCCGTGTTGGCCGCAAGGTCGGCGGTGAAGCTGTAGGCCTTCGACGAGGCGGTCGCCGCATTGGCCGTCCCGACCTCCTGACCATCCACCAGCAGCTTGAAATTCGGCGCGATACCGTCCGCGGACTGGCCGTAGGCGTTGACGACGATCTTGCTCGGCGTGGTGGTCGTGCTCATGACTTCGATCCTATGTCCGTTTCGTTGAAGCCATGCTGGCGTTCCAATGGTTAACGAAACCTTTCCAAATCCGGTTAAGTTTTCTCGAAGCTTGTGGCAAATTTGGCTCAGCCGGTCACAGGGGCGGTCAAGGGGGATGGGCTATGTTCGGCAACTATATCCCATCATGGTCACAGGGATACCCGTTCTATGGCCAGTCTTCCCTTCGCCGTTACAATATCAGCTTCAGAAAGTGAAATTCAGACAAGATAATCTCGAAAGACATAGATCCATCTACTAGGAAGCTTGGCGCGCATCAGGAATTATAGTTTCGCATATCCGCCAGATAACGACCGATCCTTGTCGAAAATACTTATTCTTTGGGATGCACTATTGGTCATCGTTCCGACGCGCTGAGGTACGTCCATAGAGGTAATTCGAAGTCGCAACAGACCTTCTTCGCACGCAAAAAGGTTAATAATCGTGATCGATCAAGACGGTTTGGCAGCAGTGTTAATGGATTTTTTAACAGATAATATTCCTATTTCCCGCGCACACGAAGGCGCCCCGCACGCATGGGCGTACGGGGCGGGACAGGCAAGGGCAGCGATGGAGTGCGGGCGCGCCGCTCAGCGCGCCTCGACCATGCCGATGAACTGGGCGAGTTCGGGCGTGGATGGCCGGTCGAACAGCTCGGCCGGCGGCCCCTGTTCGATGATGCGGCCGCCATGCATGAAGACCAGCCGGTCGCAGACCTCGCGGGCGAAGCGCATCTCGTGCGTCACCAGGATCAGCGTCATGCCCTCTTCCGCCAGCCGGCGGACGACGGACAGAACCTCGGCAACCAGTTCGGGGTCCAGTGCCGAGGTGATCTCGTCGCACAGCAGAACCTTGGGCGCCATCGCCAGCGACCGCGCGATGGCGACGCGCTGCTGCTGGCCGCCCGACAGCTGCGACGGGTAGGCGTCGAACTTGTTGCCCAGCCCGACCTTGGCCAGCGCGGCTTCCGCCGCGGCGCGTGTGGCGGCCTTGTCCTGCTTCTTCACCACCTTCAGCGCCAGCATGACGTTCTGGCCGGCGGTCAGGTGGGGGAACAGGTTGAACTGCTGGAACACCATGCCGACCTTCTGGCGCAGCGCCCGCATGTCGATCTGGCCGGGATCGACGCATTCGCCGTCCACCTCGATGACGCCGCCGTCGATGCGCTCCAGCCCGTTGATGCTGCGCAGCAGGGTGCTCTTGCCCGAACCGCTGCGGCCGATCATGGCGACGACCTGCCCCTCCTGCACCGCCATGTCGACGCCCTTCAGCACCTCCACCGGGCCGAAGGACTTCCGGATGGCGGACAGCTTCACCAGGGGCCTGCCGGTGGCGGGCCCACCGGCGACGGGCGTGTTAACGGGCGACATTGAGCTTCCTTTCCAGCGCCTTGGCCGACAGCGACAGCGGGTAGCACAGGGCGAAATAGATCAGCCCGACCAGCCCATAGACCAGGAAGGGCTGGAAGGTGGCGTTGGTGATCATGGTGCCGGCCTTCGTCACCTCGACGAATCCGATGATGGAGGTCACCGCCGTGCCCTTCACCACCTGCACCGAGAATCCGACGGTCGGCGGCACGGCGATGCGCAGGGCCTGGGGCAGGATGACGTGGCGCATCTGCTCACCGAAGGTCAAGGCGAGGCTGGCAGAGGCCTCCCACTGGCCCTTCGGCACCGCCTCGACGCAGCCGCGCCAGATCTCGGCGAGATAGGCTGCGGTGAACAGCGTCAGCCCGACCGCCGCGGCGGTCCAGGCCGTCGTCTCGATGCCGATCAGCGGCAATGCAAAGAAGACGATGAACAGCTGCATCAGCAGCGGCGTGCCCTGGAAAACCTCGATGAACAGCCTCGCCGCGACGCGCAGCGGCGGCACCGGCGACACCCGCGCCAGCAGCAGCAGCAGCCCCGCCACCCCGCCGGAGACGAAGGCGATCAGCGACAGCAGCACCGTCCAGCGCGCCGCCAGCAGCAGGTTGGACAGGATGTCCCACAGCGTGAACTCAAGCACGCGACACCCCCTTGGCGAACATCCGCCGGCCCATCAGGCTGAAGACCCAGCGCAGGCCCACCGCCAGCGCCAGATACAGCGCGGTCGCCAGGAAATAGACCTCGAAGGGCCGGAAATTGCGGGACTGGATGAAGTTGGCGGCGAAGCTCAGCTCCTCCGCCGCGATCTGCGAGCAGACGGACGAGCCCAGCATGACGATCACCACCTGGCTGGTCAGCGCCGGCCAGATCTTCGCCATCGCCGGCCCCAGCACGACGTAGCGGAAGATCTGCGGCCCGGTCATGCCCAGGCTGGCCCCGGCCTCGATCTGGCCCTTCGGCGTCGCCTCGATGCCGGCGCGGATGATCTCGGTCGAATAGGCGCCGAGATTGATGACCATCGCCAGCACCGCCGCCTGCCATTCGGCCAGCCGGATGCCCAGCGACGGCAGCCCGAAGAAGATGAAGAACAGCTGCACCAGGAAGGGCGTATTGCGGATCAGCTCGACATAGGCGCCGACCAGAACCGCCAGCGGCTTCACCGTGGAGGTCCGCGCCGCCGCCCCGCCGATGCCGAGCGCCACCCCCAGCACCGTGCTGACCGCAGTCAGCCCGATGGTGGTCACCACCCCGTCCACCAGCACGGGCGTGTGGTCCAACAGGGACGAGAAATCGAAACTGTAGGCCATGAAGCAGTGTCCGTCGGTGGTTTGCCCCCTCCCCATCCCTCCCCCGCTCTCGGCCGGCCGAAGGCCGGTCCGATCGCGGGAGAGGGGGCCTTACGGGAGAGCGGCGGCAGTCCCCTCCACCGCCGGAGGCGGGGGAGGGTTAGGGAGGGGGCAAAAAGCCGATCACAGATCCTTCGGCAGCGGCGCGTGGAGCCACTTCTTGGCGATGTCGTTCAGCGACCCGTCATCCTTCGCCTTGGCGATGATGGCGTTGACCTTCTCCAGCAGCGGGCCCTCGTTCTTGTTCAGCCCGACGAAGCAGGGGGAGTTCTTGATCAGGAACTTCAGGATCGGCTGGCGCGGCGGGTTGCGCTCGAAGATGGCGGCGGCCACCACGTTGCCGGTGGCGACCAGCTGCACCTGCCCCGACAGGAAGGCGGAGATGGTGCCGTTGTTGTCCTCATAGCGGCGGACGGTGACCTTGTCCGTCACGATCTTCGACAGTTCGATGTCCTCGACCGAACCGCGGGTGACGCCGACGGTCTTGCCCTCCAGGTCCTCCGGCTTCTCGGCCTTGATGTCGTCGGGGCCGAAGATGCCGTTGTAGAAGGGGGCGTAGGCGGCGGTGAAGTCGATGACCTTCTCGCGTTCCGCATTCTTGCCCAGGCTGGAGATCACCAGATCGACCTTGCCGGTGGTCAGGTAGGGGATGCGGTTGGTGCTGGTCACCGGGACCAGTTCCACCTTGGCACCCATTTCCTTGGCGATCAGGGTGGCGGTGTCGATGTCGTAGCCGACCGGCTTCAGATCGGTGCCGACCGACCCGAAGGGCGGGAAGTCCTGCGGGACGGCGACGCGCAGCACCTTCTCCTTGACGATGCGTTCCAGCGCATCGGCGTTTGCGGTTGCGGTGAGACCGCCGGCCAGAACCGCCGTGGCAAGGCCGAGAGCACCCAGAATCTTTGCAAACCGCATGGCACCTGATCTCCAGAGCGAAGGACGATGAGCCTCCGCTTTTCAAAGCATGTGCCACTTTCGCCATACGAATTCGGGTGTGCGTCAAAGGGCGGAAATGTTACGGTTATCCCGCTTCCGGCAAATACCGTTACACATGTAACGTCGCTTTGGTTGCAGTCACCCTGCTTATATTTTGCGCACATGCCGATCTCGCGAGGCGTTCAGCCCATGAAACAGGCAAGCCAGTCCACCACCACGGATCCCTCCCTGACCGTGCGCATCCGCGACCGCTACGGCGACCTCAGCCGGACGGAGCGGCAGCTGGCCGACGTCATCCTCGCCTGCCCGGGGGAGCTGTCGGGCTATTCGGCGACGGAACTGGCGAACCGGGCCGGGGTGTCGAAGATGACGGTGTCTCGGCTGGTCCGCCGGCTCGGCTATGCCGGCTTCGAGGAGGCGAGGCTCGCCGCCCGGCGGGGCGGCGACTGGGGCTCGCCGCTGTTCCTGCTGCCTCCCGGCGGTCCGGCTTCGGTCTCCGACGCCGATCCCGCGCCCTTGGAGGCGCATTTCCAGCGCAGCGCGGAAGCAATCGCCGCCACCGCCCGCCAAACCGATCCGGCGATGCTGGCGCAGGCGGCGCGGGCGCTTGCCGATGCGAGGCGGATCTGGGTCTGCGGCGCCCGCAACAGCGCCTTCCTGGCAGGCTATGCCCGCTGGCAGTTCATCCAGGTCCGCGGCGAGGTCCACCAGCTTGCAGCGGCGGGCGAGACGATGGCGGAGACGCTGGCCGATCTCGGTCCCGAAGACCTGCTGTTCCTGGTCGGCATCCGCCGCCGTCCGCCCGCCATCGTCCGGCTGCTGCGCACCGTGCAGGACCACGGCATCCCGACCATCCTGATCGCCGACAGCCATTCGGCGCTGGAGGGGCCGGCCCCGGCCCTGACCTTCCGCTGCGAGACGCGCAGCCTTGCCGCGCTGGACACCCATGTCGCGGCGATGGCGGTGATCCACGCGCTCGCCGCCGAGTTGATTCCGCTGACCGGCGAGGCCGGACGCGCCCGCATCGGCGCAATCGAGGACCTCCACGAACGATTGGAAGAACTCTAACTCCGTGTGCCGCCTTGCTTTTCGGCGCCAATGGCGACACCTTGTTGAGGCATACGAACAGCCGGGGTCGTTTCCCAACGGGGGCGTCCTTATCGCTGTTCCGCTGCGGACCAGTCACCCCGCCGTCCTCCAAAGGTGGCAGCCGCTTGTGCCGGCGCACCGGACGGCCCAGCCAACAGAGGACGGCCCCCGCGGCCGGAACCATATGCGCCGTCATCGCCGCGCCAAGATCGTCGCCACCGTCGGACCGGCCAGCAACTCGCCCGAGATGCTGAAGACCCTGTTCCTGGCCGGCGTCGACACCTTCCGGCTGAACTTCAGCCATGGCACCCACGACGACCACGCCAAGGTCCACCGCGCCATCCGCGAGCTGGAGGCGGAGGTCGGCCGTCCCATCGGCATCCTGCAGGACCTGCAGGGGCCGAAGATCCGCGTCGGCACCATCCGCGACGGCAAGATCGCCGTCACCACCGGCGAATCGATCCGTTTCGTCCTGCAGGGCAGCGATGGCGACAAGCGGTCCATTCCGCTGCCGCACCCGGAAATCTTCGCCGCCATCATGCCGGGCCATCACCTGCTGATCGACGACGGCCGGGTCCGCGTCGAGGTGACCGAGCTGGGCGACGACTGGATCGAGGCCCGGGTGGTCGTCGGCGGCACCATCTCCAACCGCAAGGGCGTCAACCTGCCGGGCACCATCCTGGATCTGTCGCCGCTGACTGCCAAGGACCGCGCCGACCTCGCCTTCGGGCTGGAGCTGGGGATGGACTGGGTCGCCATGTCCTTCGTGCAGAAGCCGGGCGACATCATCGAGGGACGCGGACTGATCGGCGACCGCGCCGGCATCATGGCGAAGATCGAGAAGCCGCAGGCGCTGGAGCGGATCGACGACATCATCCGCCTGTCCGACGCGGTGATGGTGGCGCGCGGCGACCTTGGCGTGGAAATCCCGCACGAGGACGTGCCCGGCCGCCAGAAGGAGCTGGTGCGCGCCTGCCGTCTGGCGGTGAAGCCGGTGATCGTCGCGACGCAGATGCTCGATTCGATGGTTTCCGCCCCCACCCCGACGCGGGCCGAGGCCTCGGACGTGGCGACCGCCATCTATGACGGCGCCGACGCGGTGATGCTGTCGGCCGAATCGGCGTCCGGCCAGTATCCGGTCGAAGCGGTGACGATGATGGACCGCATCATCCGCTCCACCGAGCAGCACAAGCTCTACCATTCGCTGATCCAGGCGACCCATCCGGGCGAGGAGCACAGCCCGCCCCATGCGGTGGCCGCCGCCGCCGCGGATCTGGCCGATGCCCTCCACTCCTCGGCCATCGTCGCCTTCACCTCCAGCGGCACCACCGCGGCGCGCATCGCCCGCAAGCGGCCGGAGGTGCCGATCCTGGCGATTACCCCCGACACGGCGGTGTCGCGCCGGCTCTGCCTGCTGTGGGGGGCCCACAGCATCCTGTCGGACGACATCCGCACCTACGAGGAGATGGTCGACCGCGCCATCGCCACCGCGCGGGCGGAAGAGTTCGCCGGCAAGACCGGCACCATGGTGGTCGTCGCCGGCATCCCCTTCGCCCAGGCCGGCACCACCAACAACCTGCGCGTCATCCAGATGGAAGGAAAGGCCTGAGGGCAGTCTGCCAGGGCATTGTGGAGCGGTGGCATTGCCGCCGCTCCGCCGTCTTCTACCGCTCCATCTTCGTCGACAGCACGATCGACGACATCGTCCGCTCCACCCCCGGCAGGCGGCCGATGGTGTCGAGCGCCGCGTCCATCGCGTCATGGGTTTCGGTGCCGACGGTGGCGCACAGGTCGTACTGGCCGCTGATGCTGTGCAGCCGGATCACCTCCGGCATCTTGCGCAGGGCGTGGACGGCGCGGTCGGCCAGCTTGGCGTTCACGCTGATCATCACCAGGGCCGACACGCCGCGGCGCGGCGCCGGGTCGCCCAACTTGATCGTATAGCCGGCGATCACCCCCTGCCGCTCCAGCCGGGCGATGCGGTCCTGCACGGTGGAGCGCGACAGCCCCAGCGCCCGGCCGAGCGCCGCCGTGCTGGTGCGCGCATTCACCATCAACAGGTCGATCAGCCGGCGGTCGAGGTCGTCCATGGAGGTCCATCAAATCCCCTCTCCCCCCCGCTTTCGCGCAAACGAAGTTTGCGCTGTCGCGGCAGGCGGACCAAAGGTCCGCTGAGAGCGGGGAGAGGGTTAGGGTGAGGGGTTCGCGTAACAGAATTTATCGGGAAAGGCACGCAGTGCATCCCCCTCACCCCGACCCTCTCCCCGGGGGGGAGAGGGGGACCGGCGCCAACCGCCCCCCTCTACCCCTCGCAGCCCGCCTGATAGCGCTCCATCGCCGCCCGGATGTCGTCGGGGATCGGCACTGCGGCGAAATCGTCCAGCGAGGTGGTGACCAGCGTCAGGCTGCCCGACAGCCGGACCTGCCCCTCGTGCTCGCCGTTGATGCGCAGCTTGACGGAGCTGCGGCCGAGCCGCTCCAGCAGGACCCCCAGCGTCAGGGTGTCGCCCATGCGGCTGGGGATCACGAAATCGCATTCGGCATGCACGATCGGCAGCCCCAGCCGCCGCTGCAGGATCATCGTCGCATAGTCGATGTCCAGGCCCTGGGTGAACCAGTCCTCCACCGTCCCGTTGAACATGTCGAAATAGACCGGGAAATAGACGATTCCGGCGGGATCGCAGTGGGAAAAGCGAATGGGCCGCTGCATCCGGAAACAGCCCGGCGGCAGAGGCCGGTGGCTGGGGTTCTGTTCAGGGCGGCGCGACCGCTCGCTGTACTCGTGCATCTCTCGATCAATCCTTGTTCCGCACAGGCTTCGGACATATGGGGTGGCCGGGCCGTTGCGGTAGCCGCGTCTCTTCCGGCGGCGAACAGTTGTAGCTATTCCAAACAATCCGGGAAAAGCACCTTTCGTTCAATGGCTTCCTGCAGGAATAGGGGAAAGCCGCAATATTCGCTCCGCTTGCTGTTGCGGAAATGCTGCAGTGCAATCACTACGATGCCGGGAATCCGCGCCCAATATCACTGCCCATAATTTGTCGCAGATTCCGGGACTTTTAGCGCAAACATCACACAAAGATCCCCCGGCACCTCGCCATCCTCCGCGCACATCCCGGGTTCAGGCCCAAAACGGACATCAGGCCCGACAGATCCGCGAAGGAGCCGTCGGGTCCATCAGGCGAGGACACCGAACCGATGGCCACATCCGCTTCCAAGATCGTCGTGAACGCCCTGGGCAAGGCCGCAGGCGGCGTGAACGCCCATTTCACCCTGCTGGTCGACGGCCAGAAGGTGGGTGAGGGCACCGCCGGCACGACGGCGAAGGATTTCGTCTTCACCCCCGTGCTGACGGCCGACGCCGCGCACAAGGTGCAGATCCGGTACGACAACGACGCCGTCATCAACGGCCAGGACCGCAGCCTGACCGTCAACAGCATCAGCATCGGCGGCAAGACGATCGCTCCGACCGCCGGCATCGTCAGCTACGACAAGGGCGCGCTCGACGGCAAGGACGTCGTCGCCGGCCAGTCGAACCTGTGGTGGAACGGCACGCTGGTCGTCAATGCCGACAAGAGCTATTTCCCCGTTTCCGCGGCACCGGTGGCGGGCACCGGGGGCAAGGACACCATCGTGGTGAACGCCTCCGGCACCCCGGCAGGCGGCGTGAACGCCCATTTCAAGGTGCTGGTCGACGGCAAGCAGATCGGCGAGGGGACCGCCGGCACCACCGCCAAGAATTTCACCTTCACCACCGACGCCGCCGACCGCGTGGCGCACAAGGTGCAGATCCAGTACGACAACGACGCGATGGTCAACGGCCAGGACCGCAGCCTGAACGTCAACAGCATCTCCATCAACGGCCACAGCTATGCCCCGACCAGCAGCGCCGTCTCCTATGACAAGGGCGCGCTCGACGGCAAGGACGTGATCGCCGGCCAGAAGGGCATGTGGTGGAACGGCACGCTGGTGGTGAACGCCCCGGCCTCCGACTTCCCGGCCGGCACGACCACGCCGACCCCCACACCGACGCCCACACCGACTCCGACGCCCGCCCCCACGGTGCCGGCGCCGACCGAACCCGGCTTCTACGTCGCCAGGAACGGCAACGACAGCTGGTCCGGCAAGCTGGCGGCTCCCAATGCCGCCGGCACCGACGGCCCCTTCGCCTCGCTGCAGAAGGCGCAGGCCGCCATGCGTGCCGACGCCACCATCGACACCACCTATGTGCGCGGCGGCGACTATTACTTGAAGAACGTGGTCTGGCTGGACGGCCAGGACTCCGGCGTCACCTTCTCCGGCTACGGCAACGAAAAGGCGGTGATCCACGGCAGCGCGCAGGCGTCCGTATCGTTCGGCCTCGGCGGCGCCAAGAACGTGACCATCGAAGGCCTGACCTTCACCGACGGCGTCGCGAGCGGCCATTATGTCTACGCCGACAACGCCGCCGGCCTGACCTTCGCCAACAACACCGTGACCGGCGGCGGTTACGGCATCACGGTGCAGAACAGCGCCAACAGCAAGGTCATCGGCAACCAGTTCGACCGCACCGGTGCCGAGGCGGTCTTCGTCAAGGCCGGCTCCAACGCCACGGTGGTGTCCGACAACCTGATCAGGAATCCGAACGCCGCCGACCGCGGCGACGCCGGCATCTGGGTCAACGGCAGCTCCGACGTCAAGATCACCCACAACCAGATCGAAAACTCGCCGGAGAAGGCCATCGCGGTCGGCTCGGTCCAGACGGACGGCAGCGACGCGACCTACCGGGCGACCATCGCCTTCAACAAGGTGATCGACGCCAACCTGGAATCGAACGACGGCGGCGGCATCTACCTGATCAACCGCCAGCAGGACCTGACCGGTCACACCATCGTCAACAACGACGTGTCCGGCACCACCGCGACCAACCCGTCGGGCGACGTGGCGAGCTGGGGCATCTATCTCGACGACTGGACCAGCGGCGCCACGGTGAAGGGCAACGTCGTCCACGACAACATCGGCGGCGTGTTCCTGCATGGCGGCTGGAACAACACGGTCACCGAGAATGTCATCGCCGGCAACAGCGGCGCCCAGATCGGCCTGCAGCAGGACGTCGCCTGGGGCGGCTGGAAGGGCAAGGTGATGAGCGGGAACGACATCTCCGGCAACGTCATCGACGTGCGCGAGGGCACCGCCGTCCACATCTACGGCCCGGCCGGCGTCGGCAACCTCCACAACAACTTCTACAGCAGCCTGAACACTGCCGAGAAGGAGTTCGACGCCTGGCCGCAGGTGATGTCGAGCGGCGCCTGGGGCACCCTGTCGAACTGGCAGGCTGCCGGCTACGACAAGGGCTCGGTGACGCTGAATCCGGGCTTCGTCAATCCGGGTGCGGACGACTTCAGCCTGTCGGCGACCTCGCCGGTCTACGGGCTGGGCTTCGACCACATCGCCTACGGCGACATCGGACTGCTGGGCTGATCCTCTCCTTTTCTCTTGGTCGAAAATCCCCTCTCCCCCCCGGGGAGAGGGTTAGGGTGAGGGGGGCGCGCAGCGAGGATCTTCAAGCATCGCGCAGTCCCCATTCTCCACCAAATCCACGTTGTGCATCCCCCTCACCCCGACCCTCTCCCCAGGGGGGGAGAGGGGGATCTCGGACCCCGGCCCGCGGGTACTAGAACCCGCGGCCGGGAAAGGGTTCGGCTGGAACCTTGGGGTAGGCAGGACGTTAAGGCTTTCGAAAAGTCACCCGGCCTGACGCCGGAGGGATCTTGAAGTCAAGACTCACCACCCCAACCTGTCACTTCGTCATGCCGCCCCCGCCTTGAAATAAGGACGCCGGGAGTCATCCTGTGAAACACATCGGATGTCTCGTCACCGAACCGTCTTCGACACGGGCGGCATGCCGCGGGCTTGGTCGGCGTTCCGCCGAGGACCAGCCAATTCAAGAGGAAACCATGGAACGACGTGAATTCTGGATGCAGGACCCGGATCTGAAGGCCGCCTACGAGGCGCTCGGCCCGAATTTCCGCCGCGAGGTGGAACTGGCGCAGCAGCGCCGCGGGCAGCGCAACCTGCAGGGCGCCACCATCGCCGCCCGCACCGGCCGCTCCGCCTCCCAAGTTACTCCCAAGGCCGCTCCCAAGACCCATTCGGTCAGCGTCGTCCGCCGCTGACGGTCTCCCCGCACGGGATTTTTCGCTCCACGCTTAGCCTCGCCCTGCCGCCATGGTATGACGGAACCGTCCGTTCCCGACCGTGGAGGCGTGCCGATGGTCAGCCACTGCATCCCGCCGCGCCGATGCCCCCACACCACTGCGACACCACGCCTCCGGCCTGCCGGACGCCTGCGCCTGCGCGCGTGTCGAGCGGCGCGTGTTGAACAATGGAACATCGCCGGAAAACCGTTTCACACTGTTCCATTCGTTCCACTCCAATTGGGGACGGAGCGCGGCGCGGTGATGGATCCGCCGCCGCGTCGGCTGGTCCGTCCTACCAGGCGCTTGCGCGGTCCAGCTGTCCGATGTCCTCGGCATCCAGGCGCAGCTTGGCCGCGGCGATCAGGTCGCCCATCTGTTCGGGCTTCGATGCGCTCACGATGGGCGCCGTCAGGCCGGGACGGGCGATCAGCCAGGCGAGCGCCACCTGTGCCGGGGTCGCCCCATGCCGGCCGGCGACCTCGTCCAGCGCCGCCAGGATCGCCCGGCCGCGGTCGTTCAGGTACTTCGACACCGCACCATTGCCGCGCGCGCTCTTGCCGGCATCTTCGGTGGAGCGGTACTTGCCGGTCAGGAAGCCGGCGGCCAGCGAATAGTAGTTGATGACGCCCAGCCCGTTCTCCCGGCAAATCCCCTCCAGCTCCGCCTCGTAGCCCTCGCGGCTGTAGAGGTTGTATTCCGGCTGCAGGGTCTCATAGCGGGGCAGGCCGGTGCGGGCGCTGACCTCCAGCGCCTCGCGCAGGCGGGATGCCGTCAGGTTGGAGGCGCCGATCGCGCGGACCTTCCCCTGGTCGATCAGTTCCTTGTAGGCGCCCAGCATGTCCTCGAACGGCGTCGACGGGTCGTCCCAGTGGGACTGGTAGAGATCGATGCGGTCGGTCTGGAGACGGCGCAGCGAATCCTCCACCGCGGTGCGGATCCAGGCAGGCGACAGCCCCTTCTTCCCCGGCCCCATCTCCGATCCGACCTTGGTCGCCACGACGATGCGGTCGCGGTTGCCGCGGCTCTTCATCCAGTTGCCGATGATGGTCTCGGACTCGCCGCCCGTGTTCCCGGGCGCCCAGGCCGAATAGACGTCGGCGGTGTCCACGAAGTTGAAGCCGGCATCGACGAAGGCGTCGAGCAGCCGGAAGGAGGTCGCCTCGTCGGCGGTCCAGCCGAACACGTTGCCGCCGAAGCAGAGCGGGGACACCGTCAGGCCGCTATGGCCAAGCGGGCGTTGATCGGGCGGACGTTGATCCATTGCATCGTCTCCTTGGATATCGGGTCAGGCGGCAGGCCGCCCACGGAATTCGGTCAGGTAGAACAGCAGGCCCAATGCGGGAAAGGCGAAGCCGATCCAGGTCACCGGCTCCCATCCGCCGACGGCGAAGGCATAGCCGGCCAGCGCCGAGCCGGCCGCTCCGCCCAGGAAGAAGATCGCCATATAGATGGCGTTCATCCGGCTGCGAGTCTCCGCCCCCAGCGAATAGATCGCGCGCTGCCCCAGCACCATGTTCATCTGCACGCCCATGTCCAGCAGCAGCCCAGCCAGCACCAGCAGCGCGATGGAGCCCTCTCCCGCTCTTGCGACGAAGAAGGACAGCGCCGCCATCGCCAGTGCGAAACCGGTAGCCGGCCGGGTCCAGCCGCGGTCGGCAATCCGCCCGGCGATGGGCGCCACCAGGGCGCCCGCCGCTCCCGACAGCGCGAACAGCGCGATCCCCCGCTGGCTGAGATGGAAGGGCGCCCCCGCCAGCAGAAGCGGCACGGAGGTCCAGTAGAGGCTGAAGGCGGCGAACATCATGGTCTGGTAGACGGTCCGGCGCTGCAGCACCGGCGTGCGCACCAGCAGCCGCCCGAGCGAGCCGATCAGCGCGCCGTAGCTGGATTGGCTCTGCGGCCGCCGTTGCGGCAGCACCCGCCACAGCAGGATGGCGAACCCCACCATTACCACCGCCGACAGGCCGAACACGGCACGCCAGCCCAGGCTGTCGGCGATCAGGCTCGACACCGGGCGGGCCAGCAGGATGCCCAGCAGCAGGCCGCTCATCACATTGCCCACCACCTGCCCGCGCGAGGCCTCCGGCGCCATATGGGCGGCGAGCGGCACCAGCATCTGCACGGCGACGGAGGTGACGCCGATCAGGAAGGCCGCCGCCAGGAACAGCGAGGCGGTGGGGGCGACGGCCGCCACCAGCAGCGCCGCCACCGTGCTGCACAGCGTCGCGACCACCAGCCGGCGGTTCTCCAGCAGATCGCCCAGCGGGACCAGCAGCACCAGCCCGGCGCCATAGCCGACCTGGGTCAGGGTGACGACGAGGCTCGCGGTCTCCGGCGACAGCCCGACCGCCGGGCCGATCAGTCCGACCAGCGGCTGGGCATAGTAGATGTTCGCGACCACCACCCCGCAGGCCAGCGCCATCAGCATGACGAGCGACCGCGACAGGGCCGGATGGGCGGCGTCTTCAGCCGGATGGGGAACAGCGGTGGGCGGCATCGCGCGGTCCTGTAGGGTCATGACTGCTGGGAAGCGAAACGGAAACAGCGGCCACCCTATGTCGGCACCCGCAGGCAACGCATCGGCGAATTGTGCCGCCCGGCCATGCGCCAAAAAGACAAAGGGGCCTACTCCACCTCGCCACACAGCGCATAGAGCCAGTCGCGGAAGGGCGCCAGCCCGGCATCCTCGCGCCGGGATGCGCGATAGACCAGATACCAGGAATGGACCATCGGCACCGCCAGTCCGAAGGGAGTGGCAAGGCGCCCGGCGGCGATGTCGTCCAGGATGTAGAGCCGCGGCGCCAGCGCCACCCCGACGCCGTCGATGGCCGCCTGCAGCGTCATGGCATAGCTGCCGAAGGACAGCCCCCTTGTTCCGGAAGCCGCCCCCGGATCCGCCACCCCGGCGGCGGCGAGCCAGCGCGGCCAGTCCTCCGCCCAATGGGAGACGTGCAGCAGGGTGGCGGCAGCCAGATCCGCCGGCCTGCGCAGTCCCGCCGCCAACCGCGGCGCGCAGACCGGCTGCAGGCTGGAGGAGAACAGCCGCTCCGTCTCGTAGCCCGGCCATTGGCCGTCACCCAACAGGACGGCGCAGGTCCAGTCGTCGTTCATCGGCGCGCCGGCCCCGCCGGTGGCGATCCGCACCTCGATCTCCGGGTGGTCGATGTGGAAGCTGGACAGGCGCGGGATCAGCCAGCGCACCGCCACCGTCGCCCCCATGCCCACCGTCAGCACCGGCCCGGCCCGCATCGAAGACACCTGCTCCACCCGCTGGGCGATGCCGTCGAACGCCTCGGTCAGCGTCGGCTGAAGCGCCCGGCCCCGTTCGGTCAGCACCAGCGTGTTCGCCCTTCGGTCGAACAGGGGAAAACCCAACCGTTCCTCCAGCAGCTTGACCATCCGGCTGACGGCGGCCTGGGAGACGTGCAGTTCCGCCGCGGCGGCGGTGAAGCTGCCATGGCGGGCCGCCGCCTCGAACGCGCGCAGGCCGTTCAGCGAAGGGAGGCGGCGCATCGGTCCATCCTTACTTGACCCCAATTTTTCCTGAGGCTGAGCATCGAACAATGCCGTTTGCGGCGCAACCGCGCGCATGTGAGATTTTCAGCCTGATCTCCGACATTTGGACCGATTCATGCTGACGCTTCCGCTGATGGTGGGGCTTGGCCTTACCGTTCTCGTGACCTCGTTTCTGTCGGGCCTGTTCGGCATGGCCGGTGGCATGGTGCTGATGGGCCTGCTGCTGATCCTGCTGCCGGTGCCGTCGGCGATGCTTCTGCATGGCGTGACCCAGTTCGCCTCCAACGGCTGGCGGGCATGGCTGTGGCGGCGCCATGTGGTCTGGCCGATCATCCTGCGATTCGCGCTGGGCGGATCCGGGGCCGGGTTGCTGTTCGCCCTGGTCGGCGCCATTCCGGACCGGGCGGTGTCGCTGCTGATTCTGGGGCTGACCCCCTTCCTTGCACTGGCGGTGCCCGCACGCTGGGCCCTGGACGCCCAGAAGCCGCTGCATGGCCTCGTGGGCGGCTTCCTGTGCATGGGGGTGCAGCTGGTCGCCGGCATCTCCGGCCCGCTGCTGGACGTGTTCTTCGTCCGCAGCGCCATGACCCGCCAGAGCGTGGTCGCCACCAAGGCCGCGATCCAGTCGGTCGGCCATCTGGTGAAGATCGCTTACTTCGCTTCGTTGGTCGCCGGTGGTGTGGATGGAACGGTGGAATCGACGGTGATCCTGGTGTCGGTCGCCATGGCGCTGCTGGGCACGAATCTCTCCCGCCGCGTGCTGGACCGCATGAGCGACGCGCAGTTCCGCCTGTGGAGCCGCTATCTGGTGATGGGCACCGCCAGCTTCTATCTGGGGCAGGGGCTGTTCCTGCTGGCTGCCCACTGAAAAACCATTTCATATCAGCTGTTTAGCTTAAATTCCGTTCGCTATCCTTACTGCTTGGGGGCTGGATCCCGGCCTCCTGCGACCGACCGGCCCGCCTCCCGATCCTTACGGCTTGGGGGCGGGCTTCCTTACATCCTGGGGGCACTTAAGCCCTTGAGAGTCCTTACATGGCTCTGAAGAAGACCCTGCAGATCTCCAGAATCCGCCGATCCTTACCTCTTGGGGGCCCGGATCAGGCCGTGAGTGCCCCCAAGCCGTAAGGATGGCGCTTGTTCGTGGACCCCCGGACAGCAAAAATGGCCGAACGCCCCCAGGGAGTAAGGATAGAGCACGCTCCATGGGGAGGCTTCCCAGACTCGAGTCGGACCGATTCGGATCGTGTAAGGATGCCGGAGGGGGACTTCGGGTGAGATTCGCACTTGGGAAGCGTTGGCAGATCCGACACTTAGCAGGCGCTTGGCTCTCCCTTTCCCTTTTAAGAGGATTCGTCGGCGCGAAAAGCCAGAGGAGTCCGCGAGTCGCATCGAATCTTCCTTACAGGGTGGGGGAAACAGCCTTACCGGGTGGGGGCGAGTCGCACACCCCCCGGGGCGTAAGGGTTCCGCCCCCAGGATGTAAGGATGAACAGGATTCTATGGCGCGACCCTTTCCTTACTTGTTTTTGGGGTAAGGATTGATTTAGCCTCGCGCGATTCTGGCGGAGGGTTGCGATGGCGGGGACGGGGCGCAGGAAGGCGCGCGGTGCGGTGGCGGAGGAGTCCGTCCCGTCGGACGCGGCTGCGCCCGTCACGGCCGGTTCGGCAAAGGCCGCTCCCGGCCTTGTCGTGCTGGGGCCGGAGGATCTGGCGGGCGGCGCGGTGATCGACGGTGACGGTGCCGCGGCCGCCCTGCCGGCGGTCGGCACCGAATCCGCGGCTCCGGTCGCCGGCCTCACCGCCCGCGTCGCCAGCGCCACCTTCGAGCGCGACGGCTACAAGCATCTGATCAAGGCGGCGGAGGCGGTCTACAGCTATCCGGCCAACGGCACGCGCCTGTCGCTGCCGGCGCAGAAGATGCTGAACTTCATGATCCATCTGGCCGGCAGCCAGAATTTCGCCAACAAGCTCTACCGTATGCCCAAGCGGGTGGTGCGCGGCAATCACAAGGGCAACGAGCGGATCTTCGACGCGCTGAAGGAAATCTTCGATTCCAGCCTGGTGGTCATCGGCCCCTTCCGCGGCCGACGGTCGCGTGCCGAGCTGCGCATCCTCTCCAGCTATGTCCGGCCGGAGGAGGAGGAGGACAGCGACGCCGCCGACATCCATTTCCAGTTCACCGACGCCTTCCTGGAAATCCAGCGCTCGTCCCAGCTGTGGGCCAAGCTGTCGGGTCCGGCGATGGTCAAGGTCACCAGCACCTACGCGCTGAAGCTCTACGAGATCGGCATGCAGCGCTACCAGATGGATTATCCGTCGCTGGAACTGGACATCGACACGTTGCGCAAGCTGATGAACGTCCCGGAGGGCGCCTACAAGGATTTCGGCATCCTGCGCACCCGCACCATCGACCGCGCCATCTCCGAGGTGAACCAGCTCGCCCCCTTCCGGGTCAGCATGCCGGAAGACAAGATGAAGCGGAAAGGCCGCAAGATCGAGGCTGTGACCCTCGATTTCCTCGCCAAGGACGAGGAAGAG
>Ga0196970_1000174_pt1 | contig 98752 bp, 105 predicted proteins | sample S1v_513CmetaG_FD_148672 | JGI IMG/M metagenome (GOLD analysis project Ga0196970, IMG submission 148672) | Soil microbial communities from Anza Borrego desert, Southern California, United States - S1+v_5-13C | ecosystem: Environmental > Terrestrial > Soil > Desert | place: USA: California...
GTTATGCGGTATTAGCACCGATTTCTCGGTGTTATCCCCCACTTCGAGGCAGGTTGCCCACGTGTTACTCACCCGTCCGCCGCTAAAGTACTTTGTAGTAAACTACTCCATACCTCCGCTCGACTTGCATGTGTTAGGCACGCCGCCAGCGTTCGTCCTGAGCCAGGATCAAACTCTTAAGTTAATTTATATCCACTCTCCGAAGAGAGCTTCTTAACTTTTCGCTTGCCCTAACTCAAAAGAAATTCTTGGTTATCAATTTACACTGTTTAGTTTTCAAGGACCAAAGCAATCCGCAAAGCGAATATGCTATCATTGTTCTTTGGCCGTAAGGCCAATTGTGTTTTTCATGCTTGCTGTATTCTTCGTCAACAGCTTGTTGCACCATCGACGCTTAATTATAATATCACATATAGATGCTGTACTCAATTCGATTATACGTCAAATTCTATTAATTTTTTAATCTATCACGACTTTACTTAATCTTTCTGTATTTATCTATTATATATGCATCATATTGTGGTATCCAGCTATTCAAAATATTGGGTTGCACATATGTTGCTATTTACTATCAAATGGATCGTTCATAGGCGCATAGTTTGGTATGTCGGTTTCCGGTACAGTGATGTAGCTTTCCGGAACATCACCTACAATTATTGTTTCAGAAACCGGTATATGTGTCGTTACATCAATTTTATTGCTTGCCAGCGGGACTAGTATCTGCACATCCGTCTTTACTATAAGATATATCTTTAGTCTAGTTTGGTTTATACCCGCTTCCTCAAAATCTGTATAGAAATCCACATTGACTGTACCTGCCGGCTGTATATTCACACTTATCTTAGGGCCGGTATTCGCGAATACCTGGCTTCCAAAAATGTTTGATATGGGTATCTTCAAGGCTGTAATTCCAATCTTTTTTATTTCCTTCTGAATTTCCAAGGAAGTATCAGCTGCCAGCTTGTTCATTTGCACAGTGTTTGCTTGGATAAGTGCAATCCTTCCATTAACGTCGGTCTTGTAATCAACAAGATGATTAAAAGAGTTGTTGCTTATTTTGCTATTCACTGCATCATTTATCGCCTGCGTTGCAATAAGCCTTGCATTTATCTCTGACATTGCCAAAATAGTCGGCTTAATGTTCCTCTCCAAGATGTAATATGAGTATATCAGCATAATAGCTAATATCAGCACGCTGAAGAAGAATTTCTTCTTTCCGCCTCTTTGGCCAAACTTCCTCCTCATGAGCAAACACCCCCTATTTATTAATATATGATTCAGAGTTACATACTTTACAACTATTTTATATATTTGAAAATATAATTAAAAACTCGTAACAAAACTTAATAATCCTCGTCAATATTTATGGAGTAATGGTTTTTCAAAGCACTTGGATTAAAAATTGGCAAAAATGTTAAGAATCACCTTAAAGGCAGACAGTTCAATGGATATTATCCCCCTGGTTTGCCATAAATACACCTGTATGTTATAATTGTTCTGTCACAGAATGGACTATTTATTGTATGCTTTGCTAAAGCAAAGCAATTGTGGAGGTAGATTATGAGCGATAATGAAACAAAGACCCCAAGGAAAGGCAAGAAGAAAAAGAGAACCTTTTCTTTAAATAGATTTTTAAAGTTTATTATACTCAGCTTGCTTCTGGTAATTCTTCTGGGCGGAAGCATCGGACTAGGTACTGCCTATGCCTGGGTAAAAAGTGCAGCACCTCTTAACGTAAATGAACTGTTTGATTTAAGCCAGACTACATATATTGTCGATAAGAATGACAAGCTCATCGACAATCTTCACGCAAATGAGAACCGTACTATGGTCACAATAGATCAAATACCTCAGGACCTGCAAGATGCCTTTATCGCAATCGAAGATAAGCGCTTCTTGAAACATAACGGTATAGACCCGTATCGTATTATTGGTGCTTTAAAAGCTGACCTAAAGACCGGAGAGCTTTCTCAGGGTGCCAGTACTATTACACAGCAGCTTATAAAGAATATTTATCTTACTCCTGACAAGAAGTGGAAAAGAAAAGTAGTTGAAATGTATTATGCTATTCAGCTTGAAAGAAGATTCCGTAAGGAGCAGATATTGGAAGCTTACCTGAACACAATAGGACTTGGGCATAATGTTGCAGGGGTTAAGGCAGCGGCTCTTTATTACTTCGGCAAGGAGCTAGATCAACTTACTCTTGCGGAATGTGCAACAATAGCAGGTATTACGCGTTATCCTTCAGCATATTCTCCATATATAAACTTTGCAAAGTCTATGGAAAGAAAAGATTTAATCCTTAAAGAAATGCTTGGCCAAGGCTTTATTACGCAATCAGAATATGACGATACTTCCAAGCAGGAAATCAAACTGGCGAAAGTTCAAAAAGAAGTGGAAACAACATACTTCTCCGACATGATCATCAATGATGTCATTGACACACTGCAGAAAAAGCTTGGGCTTAGTAAAGAAGAGGCTGAGATAAAGCTTTATAACGGCGGGCTCAAAATAATAGCTACTATAGACACAGAGATGCAGAATATGGTTGAGGCAACCTTCAAGAATACCAAGCTCTTCCCTGAGAGCAAGGAAGATGGCAACGGTATATTACAGCCTGAAGCTGCTGTTATAATAATTGAAAATGGGACTGGCGAAATCAAAGCAGTTATGGGAGGCAGAAGCGAAAAGGTCAGAAGAGGCCTCAATAGAGCTACTCAATCCTTAAGGCAGCCCGGTTCTACAATAAAGCCTCTTGCTGCTTATGCCCCGGCTTTAGATAATGGTTATACCGTTGGAACAGTTATAGATGATGCCCCTGTTGCCTATGGCAACTACAAGCCCCGCAATTACAGCAATAACTTCAAAGGCCTTGTGACTTTGAGAGAGGGCATAAAACATTCTACTAATGTCGTTGCAGTCAAAATAGTTCAAGATATTGGCATAGAGCGTTCCCTGGAATATCTCAAAAAGTTTGGGATTACAACTATGGTTACAAAAGCTGATAACAAGGTCACTAATGACGAAGGTCTTTCATCGCTTGCACTTGGTGGAGTCACCAAGGGTGTTAAGCCCATAGAAATGGCTGCAGCATTTAGCGTCTTCCCCAATAAGGGTATATTAATAAAACCAATATCCTTTACAAAGATTCTTGATAAGGACGGAAACTTAATCTTTGAAAACAAGCCTGAAAAATCAAAAGTTATAAGCGAACAGGTTTCTTACCTTATGGTAGACATTATGAAGGGTGTTGTAACTGGCGGCACAGGTGGAAATGCTGCATTATCCAAGATGCCGGTAGCAGGAAAAACAGGTACTACAACAACAAACAAAGATGCCTGGTTTACTGGCTATAGCCCCTACTATACAACCTCAGTCTGGATAGGACATGATGACCCGAAACCTATGAACTTTACTGGAGGCAGCTATCCTGCAAAGCTTTGGAAGGCTGTAATGGAGGAAGTCCACAAAAATCTCAAGGTGAAAGATTTCGAACGTCCAGGAGGCTTAGTATCTGTGAATATTTGCACAGTATCAGGCAAAAGACCTTCCGAGCTTTGCGCCCTTGATCCCAGGGGTTCAACAGTGAAGTCGGAGATCTTTATAAAAGGCACAGAACCTGGACCGGAAAGTATCTGTGATGTTCATGTTATAAAGGATGTCGACGTGGAAACAGGCAAGCTTGCGACACCCAATTGTCCATCAACATTAGTTCAGTCAAAAGTGTTTATACAGAGGACAGAACCTTTTATTCCTCAACCTGATCAGAAGCAAGTACCTGCCGATTTGATATATGAGGCACCTACAGAGTTCTGCGATAAACATACAGAACCAGCTATTGGCGAAGATCCGTTAGAGGGTGAGGAAGATCTGGAGGGCGATGAAAACAGCGTAGAACCCACACCTACTCCCACACCTACAAATCCATAATAAATAAGGAGCAGCTACATAATGCTGCTCCTTTCTATTATCTCTTTCATAGCCTTTGTAATTATTGGAGCCCCTTTGTCACAGCAGTCCTTGCCGTTCATCTTCCCTGGGTCTCCAATACCTATAATAACAGGGATATCCATAGACCCCAATATGTCAACCGTATCCCCGTTAATCTTGGTACCTTCAGCTTTATTGCCATCTTTGTCTACAGTGTTTTCAATTATATTTCCATCCTTGGTCACTGAAAAGTCAATATTGACCCCATTTACTCCCTCAGTATTTGAAGCTACTGCAATGACACCCAGTATTTCTACATCAGGACTCTGGACTATCTCTTTAATTGCCTTTTCACCCTTCCCCATTCCTGTATGTCCTCTGTCATCAACCATTACTACAACGGGATCATAAGGTGTGCTTCTTATTAGCTCAACTATGCTTTGGCCGCTCATTGGAGTGGGGTTACCTGCTGACTTAGAGATGCATCTGCCCCCGATTCGGAGTGCTGCAGTCTCTACCGCTTTTCTTGCGATTCCATCACCGTCTGTAACTAATATCACTCTTCTTTTGGCGCTATTTATAGGCGTTGTTATATTATTATTTTCATCCATATTTATGTCTCCTATTTTTTTGATTTTGGGCTAAAAAGCAATGCCATTATATAACCGAAGAAAATAGCTCCTGATACTCCTCCAGCTGCAGCCTTCAGGCCTCCGGTGAAAGCGCCCAGCATTCCTGCCTCTTTAACCTCTTTCATAGCTCCTTTGGCAAGTGAATAGCCGAACCCCGTCAAGGGTGTGGTTGCTCCAGCCCCTCCGAAGTCGACTATTTTTTGATATAGCCCCAATCCCTGAAGGATTGCACCAGCCGTAACAAAGCTGACAAGCACTCTGGCAGGGGTCAGTTTTGTATGATCCATTAGCAGCTGCCCAATAACACAAATCAATCCGCCCACAAGAAATGCCTTCAAATAATCCATCAAGTACCCTCTCCCACTGTTTTTTCTATGGCTACTGCGTGGGCAATTGAAGGGATTGATTCCCCCTGCCAGCTAGTGGTAGGTGAGAGCAGTGCACCGGTGGCAACCAGAAGCACTCTATTGAGGTTCCCCTTCTTCATTTCCTTTGCAATATATCCATTCAATACAACAGCAGAACATCCACAGCCGCTTCCACCAGCATCAGTATCCTGCTTCGCACCATCATAAATCATTGAACCGCAATCGTTATAGACCTTTTTTATATCAAAGCCTTCCTTTTGCATCATATCCAGCGTTATTGCCTTTCCAATATTTCCAAGGTCTCCTGTTAATATTAGGTCGTAATACTCAGGACTCCTTCCTGTTTCATTGAGATGGGCTGTAATAGTGTCAACCGCTGCAGGAGCCATTGCTGCTCCCATGTTATTAGCATCCTTGATGCCAAAATCCATGACCTTTCCTATTGTCACACACGTTATAAACGGCCCATTTCCTGCCTCTGCCAGAACTGTGGCTCCAGCGCCTGTAACAGTCCATTGTGCAAAGGGAGGTCTCTGAACACCTTGCTCCAAAGGAAACCGGTATTGTCTTTCTGCACTGCTGAAATGGCTTGAGGTGGCGCAGACTACAGCTTCCCCAAACCCTCCATCAATCAGCATTGAACCCATGCATATTGATTCAGCCATTGTTGAGCATGCTCCATATAACCCGACAAAGGGTATCTGAAGTTCCCTGGCTGCAAAACTTGAAGATACAATTTGATTTAACAAATCACCGGCAAACATGAAATTAATATTTGTATTGCTTCTGCCGGAAGCCTTTATTGCATTTTTTACGGCTTCCTTGAGCATCTTGCTCTCTGCCTTTTCCCAGCTCTCCTCTCCGAAGTAGTCATCCTTCAATATATTATCAAAAAATTGCGCAAGTGGACCCTCACCCTCTTTAGGTCCAACTATGCTGGCATTGGAGATCATTGAGGGAGGTGATGACAGCTTTAATGTCTGATTCCCCAGTCTTTTGCTTGCCATTCAATCACTCCTTAGGTGGATTCTTCTCATTTCCCAAACAAATAATAAATAAAACCAATAATTATTGATGCAGATATACCATAAACAAGGACCGGGCCAGCAAGAACAAACATCTTTGCACCTACTCCAAAAACAAAACCTTCTCTCTTGAATTCCATAGCCGGAGATACTATTGAGTTTGCGAAGCCAGTAATTGGTACTATACTTCCTGCCCCGGCAAATCTTCCTATACGGTCATAAATACCGAGACCGGTAAGAAAAGCTCCTAGAAACACCATTGTCGTGGCTGTTATTGAAGCTATTGCCTCAGGGCTGTAGCCGTAGCTTTTAGTAATATTGGATATGAATTGTGCCACATCGCATATGAACCCTCCTACAACAAATGCAGCTATGCAGTTTCTAAGGGATCTGGGCTTAGGAAGCTTATCCTTTATATATTGTTCATACTGTTTCGAACTCATTTGTGTTTTCATTCAGCTTATACCTCCTGTCTTAAATCCTCACTGCTTGTGCTCGAATATCCTTGCTGCGTTTTTTAATATCCTGCCGTCTATGTCACTCCTTATCTCCTTTTCTGCTTCGCTTTCAAAATTCAAAATACTTTTCAGCTGCTTAAACCTTTTATTTGTATACATAATAATCTCTCCAAATCGGATATTTTCATTGTGTTGCAGCATTCTCCAAATACAAGTATCGCTCTTTCGTGTTTCTCCTGCAGCGATTTGCTGGTATAATAGCTCCAGGAAAAACAGCTAATGACAAGCACCATTGCAAATACGAGTAAGAGCCTGAAAATCTTCATTACACAGCACTCCTGTACAATTTATATTAATATTATTGGCTATTAAGCCAAATTAATACCTTGGAAATTTACATTAGAAATTTACAATAGAAAAAAGACCATGCAACAAGTACACGATCTTCTCTACTGACATTATCTTTATGTGAAATTTTAAGTAATGCTCTGCCTAAGCTTGCTGATTATCTTCTTCTCGACTCTTGACACCTGAACCTGAGACATTCCCAGCATTTCAGCTACCTGACACTGAGTCATGTCCTTGAAATATCGGAGCATTATTATTTGGCGTTCCTTGGGTTCCAAAGCAGACAAAACCTCTTTCAATGCCAGCCTATCTATTATATCAATATCTTCCCCTTCGTTGCAGCTTATCCTGTCAATGAGGAGTATTGGCGAGCCGTCATCCTGGTGTATTGTCTCATAAAGATATTCTGTGCTTTGCACAGAATCCAAAGCCACTGCCAAATCTTCTTTTGAAATCTCCAACACTGAAGCAATTTCAGATATTGTTGGTTCCCGTCCATAATCCTTTTCCAGTGCCTCCTTCGCCATATGAGCTTTATTAGCTATTTCCTTAAGGCTTCGGCTGACTTTAATCATTCCGTCATCTCTTAGAAATCTCTTTATCTCACCAATTATCATCGGTATTGCATAGGTTGAGAACCGCACGTTAAAGCTGGCATCAAATTTCTTGATCGCCTTTAACAGTCCAATGCTTCCTATCTGGACCAAATCATCGTATTCACAGCCTCTATTCAAAAACCTTCTTACAACACTTCTTACCAAGCCGATGTTGTTTTCTACAAGGAAGTTTTCTGCCTCAGAGTCTCCTTTTTGAGCACGGAATATAAATTCTAAAAATTCATCTTGAGTAAGCTCCACCCGTTCCATAACCATACCCCATCAAGCTGTCTTCATAGTTTTAGTCATGCGTATGATAGTACCGTTCCCCGGATGCGATTCGATTTCCACCTTATCCATAAAGGTCTCCATAACTGTAAAACCCATTCCTGATCTTTCAAGCTCGGGTTTTGAAGTATAAAGCGGCTGCCTGGCAAGCTCAATATCTGCAATTCCTGCTCCAAAGTCCCTTATTTCTATTTCTACAGTCTTATCAATTATCCTTGAAACAATCATTACATTTCCTGTTCCGCATCCATACCCATGTATAATGGCATTGGTAACTGCTTCAGAAACTGCAGTCTTAACCTCTGCCAGCTCTTCTATCGTCGGATCCAGCTGGGCTACAAATGCTGCAACTACTGATCTTGCAAAGCTTTCATTCTGCGATTTGCTTAAGAATTCAAGTTTCATTTCATTGTCTATTCTCATTGCATTAACACTCCTTTATACTTGCTATGGCTTTCTTTTTGTTGGGGTATATCTGAATTATCTTCTGAAGTCCGCATATTTCACACAATCTCATAATCTGTGGCTTTACATTTGTCATGCCTGCTTTTCCTCCATTGTTTGAGATAAGCTTATAACGCCCTATCAACACCCCAATTCCGGAGCTGTCCATAAAGCCTACCTGCTCCATATCAAAAAGAATTGATTTAGGGTTTTTTAAAGTAATCTCTTTGTCAATTTTGGATCTGATTTCTTCACAGGAGTGATGATCAATATCCCCGTCGATTCTTACAATCAACAGCCTGTCCACATACTCAAAACCTATATTCATTCTCGTCCCTCCATATTTATACTGCATTGTTAATATTCAATAAATAGCAGGATTTTCCTTCAACGAAATTTGTATAGTTTTGTTGAATTGGTAAAAATTATTTCCTCTGTTTTTGTTGTTTTCCAGACTAATTTAGCGAAAACATCGTACTCTAAATGTGATATGGATTTCTTTAGCAATTTTCATATTGCAATCTATATATTTTGCACTTAATCCTTTATACTAGAATTCAAATAAGTGCAAAATGTTTCAGTTAAAGCCCGTAAGGCAACTTAGTGCGTTACATCTGGTATAAATTCTGTTTTGTGCTATACTAAGAATTATATAATAAGGGCGGCAGTGCTAATGCCGTATTCTAGGGAGTGATTAAGTGAATACTTTAATATTCTCTGTTTCTATCGGAAACGGACATGATCAGGTTGCCCATACACTTAGGAATGAGTTCATACGTCAGGATAATTCCTCTCGTGTGAAAATTATCAACACTATCAGCTATATAAGTCCCATACTTGACAAGGTTATTTTGGACGGATATATGAATATATTGAAGTTCTACCCCAAGGCATGGGGAAAGCTATATGAGAAGACTAATAGACTTGACCCGATGATTGATATAAATGACATCGCTAACAGACTAATGACAAGCAAGCTTCGAAAAACCATTGTGAGCTTTGATCCTGATGTGATTATATGCACTCACAGCTTTCCGTCTGCAATTATTTCGAGCCTCAAGCAGAAGAAAAGACTGAATTGTCCTTTGGTTTCGATCATTACAGACTTTAACATCCACTCTTCATATATAAACGATGGAACTGACTACTATATAATACCTCACGAGGATCTTACCTATATTATGGAGAACTTTGGCGTAAGCAGAGAAAAGGTTCTCCCTTTCGGTATACCGATAAAAAAAGAGTTTGCTGAAGTTCATAAAAGGGAAGAGCTAATAGAAAAACTGAATTTTGAGAATAAGAAGTCCATACTGGTAATGGGAGGCGGACTTGGTCTTGGAGAGATAAACAACATAGTAAAAGCAATAGACAGCTATATGGAGAACATTCAAATTATCGCTATTGCAGGCAGGAACCATAGACTGGAAACAAAGCTCAAGAGCCTTACTACACGTAACAAGCTTGTAGTTTATGGCTTTGTAAACAATATTCACGAGCTTATGGAGTTATCAGATTGTGTAATTACCAAGCCCGGAGGAGTATCGACAGCAGAAATCCTGACCAGAGAAAAGCCCCTTATCATATTCTCCCCTCTACCGGGGCAGGAGTATGAAAATGCAGAGTTCCTGCTGAATTCTGGTGCTGCAGTTGCTACTTCGGATGTTAAGAAGATACCTGTTCTAATTGATCAGATATTCAACTCTGAGGTTAGGATGAAATGCTTCCGGGAAATGACAGGACTATTGAAAAAGCCTTACTCAACTTATGACATCGTACATTTTCTTATGGATAATCATGGTTCCGAAAAAACAAAATAAATTTTAAATTATGCAGAATAAATATCAACAGTGTGGAAGGAGAATACATATGGATTTATGGATAAAGGAGAAGCAAATAGAGAACGCAGCAATGACATATAAGGTGAAAGAAACTTTGTATACAGAGAAGACTAAGTACCAGGAGCTTGCCATACTTGACACCTATGAATTCGGCAGGATGCTTGTGCTTGATGGTATTGTCCAGACAACAATACGAGATGAGTTTGTTTATCATGAAATGATAACCCATGTCCCCCTTTTCACCCATATGAACCCCAGGAAAGTATTGGTAGTGGGCGGAGGTGACGGTGGTGTAATAAGAGAGATACTAAAGCACAAGTCCGTTGAGAAAGCTGTTTTGTGTGAAATTGATGACAGGGTGGTAGAGCTTTCGAAAAAGTACCTTCCTGAAATAAGCTGCGGTCTTGATGATCCAAGAGCTGAGGTCTTTATAGGCGACGGCATCAAATATGTCTTGGACCGCAAAAATGAATTTGATGTTATCATAGTTGATTCAACTGACCCTTTTGGTGCCGCTGAGGGACTTTTCAACGTTAACTTCTATAGGTCTCTTTACGAATGCCTTACAGAGGACGGAATCTTTGTTGCTCAGACAGAGACCCCCTTTTACCTCCCACAGGTAGTGAAACGTGTCTTCGATGATATTGCTGATGTATTTCCCGTTACAAAGCTTTACATGGCAGCTATACCTACCTATCCCGGTGTTTACTGGAGTTTTACAATGGGCTCGAAGAAGCATGACCCTGAAAAGGTGGATACGCATCATATCCCTGATTTTGATACAAAATACTATCATAAAGATTTACATAAGGCATGCTTTGTACTTCCTAAATACGTGAAGGATTTAATTCTGGGAAGCGATGTATAATAATGCGATGTGCTGTAATTTTATGTCTTAAGCCCTCTTAGAAGCATAGTTGATAAATCGCTGGGGCACCTGTTTCTGCAAGCTTTTGCCTTTGTAAAATTCCATCGTGAATTTTTATTAAATTTTTTGATAAAAATTATTGCATTTTGGATTTGTTTGCCCTATAATGAATTTGGTATTTAAATAATAAAACTAAAAATCGCTCTGCAGAAGCCTGAACTTATTGCATCGAAGTTCAGGCTTTTTTTATTAGCAAATTTAGTAAACTAATTAAATTTTAGTTAGCCGAAAGGAAGGTGTAAAAATGTTCAAATTAGATCAGACGAAAACCCCTATGTTTGATGCCCTACTAGAATACCACAACAATGATACAGTCCCTTTCCATGTTCCAGGCCATAAGCGAGGCCAGGGAATGGTTAAGAAGTTTAGGGATTTCGTAGGTACGAACGTATTATCAATAGATGTAACGGTTTTTCATCAGGTTGACAGTCTCCATAAGCCAACAGGAGTAATCAAGGAAGCCCAGGAACTGGCTGCTGATGCTTATAACGCCGATTACACTTTCTTTTCAATTCACGGAACCTCAGGTGCCATACAAGCAATGATTATGAGCGTTGTCAGCCAGGGAGACAAAATAATAATCCCGAGGAACGTTCATAAATCCATCACAGCCGGCATAATTCTGAGCGGTGCCAATCCTGTTTATATGCACCCTGAAATCGACACAAACGTAGGATTAGCCCTTAACGTTACACCTGAGACTGTGAGAAAAACACTGGAACAGAATAGCGATGCTAAAGCTGTACTAATTGTTAATCCGACCTATTATGGTGTTTCAACTGATATAGTTGAAATTGTCAAGATAGTTCATGAGTATAATATACCGCTTATAGTTGATGAAGCTCACGGACCTCATCTTCATTTCAACAGCAAGCTTCCCATATCAGCTATGGATGCAGGAGCAGATATCTGTGCCCAGAGCACGCATAAAATTGTGGGTTCCATGACACAAAGCTCTCTGCTGCATGTAAAAAAAGGAATTGTTGATGTTAACAGAGTTAAGACCGTAATGAGTTTACTGCAGACCACAAGCCCATCATATCCACTTCTCGCCTCCCTGGATTGTGCGAGAATGCAGTTGGCTACAGAAGGCAAAGAACTTATAGACTTTTCTATAGAATTAGCCAAAAATGCAAGAGAAAGAATAAATAAAATTGAAGGCTTGTATTGCTTCGGAGAAGATGTACTTAAGAAAAAAGGCGCCTATGGCTTCGATCCAACAAAGATTACCATTACTTGTAAGGATTTAGGACTCTCCGGCTATGAGCTGGAAAGAATCCTTGCTGAGAAATATTTCATACAGCCAGAGATGTCCGACCTGTATAATGTCCTCTGCGTATTCTCTTTTGGAGATACGAAGGAAAAGGTTGAGAAGCTTCTAACAGCCCTTGAAGAGATAAGTGCCGAGCAAAACTGCAAAGAAATTGTTAAGTCTGAAGTGCTGGGCATACCAAACATTCCCGAGAGTGTTCTTACTCCAAGGGATGCATTTAACAGCCTGACTATTTCGATACCCCTTGAGGACAGTGTAGGACTTATCAGTGCAGAATTCCTGATGGCTTATCCACCAGGGATACCAATACTCTGTCCTGGAGAAATAGTTACGCAGGAGATAGTTGACTATGTTAAGGCTTTAAAAGCTGCGAAGCTGTATGTTCAAGGAACTGAGGATCCTGAAGTAAATAGAATCAAAATAGTCAGTGACCTGCAGATAATGAACGTAAACGCATAGTATTGAATTCTACGTGAGGCATACAATTGTATGCCTCACTTTTTTTGGATTGTTAATAAGATGAACCTATAATATAATAATTTTAGAGAGTCTAATAATTTTTTAAACCTTCAACTATTTTTATAATATAGCATATTACACTATAATGCAGGGAGGATAAGGATGAAAAAAATAATCATAGTATTTACCGGTGGCACAATAGCAATGCGAATTGATGAAAAAACCCATGCGGCAGTGCCTGCAATTTCCGGTGAGCAAATACTGCAGATGACACCTGGCATTGGCACCATCGCAGAAATAGATTTTCTTAACTTCAGTAATATTCCAGGACCACATATGACTCCTGAGAAAATGTTTGAGCTTTCCAAGATTATTCAGCACAAGCTGAAGTTTGAAGGCTTCGATGGTGCAGTTATAACCCATGGTACAGACTCCTTAGAGGAAACCGCATATCTTGTAGACCTTACATCAAATTCAGATAAGCCCATTGTATTTGTTGGGTCTATGAAAAGCAGCTCCGAGCTGGGCTTCGACGGACCTGTAAACCTTATAGCTGCAACTTATGCTGCTGCCTCAGATGAGGCTTATAATAGAGGTGTTCTTGTAGTAATGAATAACGAAATACACTCTGCCGCACAGGTAACCAAAACGAATACACATACTTTGGATACCTTTAAGAGCGCTGATTTCGGCCCTATCGGCTTTATTGACAACGATAAGGCATATTTTTACCACAGCTACACAAAACGCCAATACATCGCAGCCGAAAAAATAGACAGCAGGGTAGACCTTATCAAGACTGGCTGTGGCATGGATGACAGGCTTCTAAGATTCTGTGTTGATTCAGGAACTCACGGGATTGTCATTGAGGGTATGGGCAGAGGAAACATTCCGCCGTCAATGGTTCCAGGTGTAGAATATGCCGTGTCCAAAGGAATTCCAGTAGTACTTGTATCACGCTGTCTCATGGGCAAGGTTCTTGACAGCTATGGGTATCCAGGCGCAGGTAAAGAACTTACTAATAGAGGTGTAATTCTGGGAGACAACCTTCCAGGGCAGAAAGCCAGAATCAAATTGATAATTGCATTAGGCCTAACCAAAAATGTAGCTGATATAAAAGATATATTCGAAAAAAACTATTATTGATTGAAAAACCTCCCGTTATAGCGGGAGGTTTTTAACTATAGAATCATATATTTCATTGTGTATATCATCTATGCTCCTCAAACAATTGTTTGCAATGCATTGAATCCTATTCCACTTATACTTTTCTGCTATCCAGCAGGCATTCTGGTATGTCTTACTAAGATATTCACTATCGCTTTCATGTATGTCCTTCTTGGAACCACCAGTTATTTTATTGTTTCTGGCGGACATCAAATTATTGGTTATTACAGGAGGAACATCCATGAATATCACCATATCGGGAATAGGCAGCCCCAGCTTTACAAATTCCAGATCCCAAAGCCAATCCAGATATTCATTCCGCTCCATTTCATCTTCGATTTTTGATGCCTGATGCACCATATTTGAAGTTGTATATCTATCTGCCAGAACTATGCCGCCTTTTTCATAAAACTTCTGCCATTCCTTCACATAGGAGGCATATCGGTCAACCGCATAGAAAGTTGATGCCGCATATGCATTTACATCCTCAGGTCTATTGCCGAATTCACCATTCAAATACATTTTTACCAGTGCTGATGAATTACTCTTGTAATTGGGGTATTCAACCTTCCTGATATTATGCTTTTCCTCTTTCAGCCTGTGAAAAAGTATTTTTGTTTGAGTGGCCTTTCCACTTCCATCCGTACCTGCTTCAATTATTATGAGCTTTCCCTTCATATATCTACCTCAACTAACTTGTTTGTATTATAGTATTAAAGCTTCTCTATCATATGGTATATTACTTTCTTCACTTTTTCATTATTAGCGCTGAATACTCTGTAAACCTCTTCCTCGGTAACTGGCTTTATATCCTCATTGCCTTCAAGTCCTGCATCATAATCTGTTATGAGAGATATGTTCACATATGGTATTTCCAGTTCCTTCGCCAGCATGCATTCCGGATATTGAGTCATATTTATGACTTCCCAACCCATCTTGCTGAACCATCTGCTCTCAGCCTTTGTCGAAAACCTCGGTCCTTGTATTACAACAACCGTACCTTTTCTATGTACATTTACCCCTGCTCCCTCACAAGCTCTTATCGCAAGATTCCTCAAGGTCTCGTCATAGGGTTCTGCCGGGCTTACATGCTTCGTCTCTGGACCCTCAAAGTAGGTATCCTTTCTTCCCCAGGTCCTATCCACGAACTGGTCGCATACTACGAACTCCCCTGGTTTAATGTAGGCCTGCAGGCTTCCTGATGCAGTAGGAGCGATTATGTGTTTGACCCCAAGCATTTTCATAGCATAAACATTTGCTCTGAACGGTATCATATGTGGTGGAAATGAATGCTGCTTGCCGTGTCTGGGTAAAAAGGCAACAGTTTTATCCCCAATCTTTGCTAAGGCAATTTTGTCACTGGTGCTGCCATAGGGGGTTTCTATATCAATCTCTTCAACATCATCAAGAAAGGAATAAAAGCCTGAACCTCCAAAAACTCCAATATCAGCTCTATAATTCATACTCTGCTGCCTCCTCTTACTTTATTACACATTTAATATTACTATAATCAGCCAGCTTAGACAAGCCAGGTTTTAAGGATAAATAGAAATAGCTGCTTTAAGCAGCTATTTCTATTTATCCTTTTGTTTATCTTGCTTTTCTGTATTTACAAGTTCAGGCTCAACCCTGTCAAATACCAGGTTTATGGGTTCATCCCTAGTAGGCAGTATCGAGAGTATCACTTCATTCTTCTCATTTATTATTGAAAGCTCCTTCGATATTTCAAGTTCGGCCACTCTCAAAACATGCCCGACTGTATACTTCGAGGCATCAACTGTAATTACTGGTGGTATTTTCTCAATTTCACCCTCTATTTCCACTTCGGTCATTTGTTTATTTATTACCCAGCCGTTTTTCTCAACCCTCTCCCCATTCACTACCAATATTGGTACCTCGGCATGTATTATTTCATGAAGTGTTACAGGTTGAAAATCCACATGTATTAGGCGGTCTTGCAGGTGATCCCTCTGCACCTCTTTTATAACGGCAGGTATCTCTGTTCCATCCACACTAAGCTTTACTATCACGTTCTCTCCGTTCTTGGCAAGAAGGCTTCTGAGTTCGATTTCATCAACTTTTAGCAATCTTCCCTTAGACCCTTTTTCATATAGTATTGCAGGAATGCAATTCTCTTTTCTAAGCTTCCTTGTCTGCTTATTCCCAGAACCCGTCCTATTATTTACACCCAACTCAACGTTCTTCATAAAAAACCTCCATAAATGATTTTCATTTATGGAGTATTCCCAAATATTCCAGTGTTTAAACATGCACCTATTTAGGCTTGCATATGATCCCCCTACCCTATTAATTTCATACTATATACAAACACATTTACTTCCCTGTATCTTTCGCTTAGGAATTCGAAGCTGCTTAGTTCCATCACATTGATAAGCCTTTCATCCATTTGCGCCATTATCTCATAATATTCCATATTCTGTTTAGTAGCCTGCTGCTCGGCAAAATCCACAAGCTCCTTCATTGCTCCCATATCCCCGTCTATGAAGCCTATGCTGAGCCCTCTGTCCATATGTGAGTCCTCTGTGAGTATCATCACTGAAGATACTTTTCCATCCCGCAGCACTCCATAAACGCATTTGTCTTTTACAAGTCTTTCTACCAGCTCATAGGTCAGCTTTTTGAAAGTCCATCCAAAGCTTACATATCCATTCGCCATATAATATGCATTGCCTCTGGTTATCAAGTCCCATGCAGTTGCCGTACTCATTACGTTTATAACAGTTTTTGCGCCTGAAGACTTTAATGCCTCCTTGCTCAGTTGCTTATAGCCTGTAGTGAAATAACCATCCTTCTTAAAGCCCAAGCCTTCTACAATGTTAATGCTCTCTTTGCTTCCTATATAGGCACTAAGCCTTACTATTTCCACACCTTCAGCCTTTGCCCTGCTTAGATAATACTGAGTAACGGCCTTCCCAAAGCCTTGATGTGCATACTTCTCATCAACCCTTATCCCTTCCAGCCAAGCTTCAGTATCATTATGTTTCGTATATTTTGCAAAGCCTACAACGACTCCATCCTTCTCACCCAGCGTGAATTCTCCTTCTGTTTCTTTAACCCAATCGTCAAAAACATATTTTATAAAATCATTGCCTTCCCAAATCTTCGACGAAATCTCTAATACTCTTTCCTTATCAGACTGTGTAACTTTTCTGAACCTGTACATTTTAACCCCTCCCATTCCTGTTATGCCTTATATCCTATAAACCTGCTCCCAAGATATTTCTTTATAAGCTCCTTATCGCTTTCCAAGTCCAACATAATTGGCTCTCTTTCTGATTCCTCAAACTCAACCAGTACAGTGGCATCACCCTTTAAGAACTGTTCTGCCACAGTCTTTTCATCCACCTCTCTGTACTGTACCTTCTTTCGTGCCTTTTCAGGCTTTACAAATTCCCTTACAAAAATGCTTCCTGACATCCTTATTATTCTAACGTAATTCATTCTTCTCCTCCTGTCTAAAGTCTATATGTTTCCGGCACCCTGTCCGAAAGAATATCCATGTTCGACCGTATTTCTTCTACTTTGCCAAGCTCTAACTCTGCACTTATTATCTGTTCCTTGAAATCAGCTTCTGCATATGCCTCTCCCCATGGATCAATTACAGCCGATCCGCCTATGAAATCATCACTACAGCTCTTTCCTGCCCTGTTCGCTGCTACAACAAAAATCTGGTTTTCTATTGCTCTTGCTTTCAAGAGTGTCGTCCAGTGCATTATCCTTCTTGCTGGCCATTCTGCAGGGACAAAGAGCACTTTTATTCCTTCCAGCGCCAAAGTCCTTATCAGTTCAGGAAATCTCAGGTCATAACAGATGATAAGCCCGCACTTTACTCCGTCCAGTTCAAAAGTACAGTACTTCTTCCCCGCCTTTAGGCTGGCATCCTCTCCCATAAGCTTGAATAGGTGTATTTTTTCATATTTGGCAATGATATTACCTTTTCTGTCTGTGACATAAGATGTGTTTCTTATGCCGCCGTCTTTACCCATATCTGCAAAAGAACCAGCTATTATGTTCACTCCATACTTAGCCGACAGCTCGCATATCATGTCAAGGGTCGGCTTGCCCTCTTTGTCACAAAGCTGCTCCAGCTTTGTAAGCTCATAAGCGGTAGTCCACATTTCGGGAAGTAAGATTGCGTCAGGCTTATCCACTGCTGCCTTTTCAATCAACATTCGAACCCTCTCCCTGTTAATCTCAGGTTCGCCGTCAGCTATATCAAGCTGTATCACAGATACCTTCATTCTATCCATAGATATTCCCTTCCTTAAATAATATTAAACGTTACAGAAGCCTTACAATTTCATTCTTAAGGCATGCCTTCAGATTAAGCTCCTTCATGCTGCCTTCAAAGTCTACCTTTATCCTTGCACCTTCCTTACTGTCAATTATCTCTCTTACCACCCCGCTGTAATATATCTTATGATATATCTTCTGCCCTATATGAACCTGGCTGCTGTAATCAATACTTTTCTGAAATTCCTCCACAAATCGCGAGGGTTTGACCGCTTTACCGTACCTGTGCTTCGGAATAGTGATGCATAGTTCCCTTTTTGCTCTTGTCATTGCCACATAATAAAGTCTTCTTTCTTCTTCAAAATCAGTATCAGCCTCAGAATCATTCTTTATGTATGGTGCTAGTCCTTCTATCGAGCCGCAGATGAACACTGTATCAAATTCCAGACCCTTAGCCTTGTGCATTGTCAGAAGCTTTACATTGTTGCGTCCGAAATTTGCGTAATCCTTTTCCCCCAGCTTCTCTGATACCTCATCCACGTGCTGCATATACAGTACAATACTTTTGAAACTTGAAGCGGAGCTTTGGATTTCTTCAATTGTCTCCATAAGCCCTTTTGTACTTATACCCTTTGAAGCCGCATATTCCTTAAGGTATTCATCGTAGCCTATTACATTCCTTATATATCTGACAGCATTTTGAGGTTCCATTACCCCGAGTCTTTTCAGGTCATTCTTGAATTCTTGCATTCCGTTTATCTGCAGATTATTAAGATTGCTGTGATTCGTAATGCTTTGAATAAAGTCTCCACCCAGCTTCTCCGCTTTTTCCATTGTGTCCTTACTAATATATCGTTTAGGCCTGTTTATTATCCTCATGGTATCCCTGCTGCTGCCAAGACCAATCCCCAGCTTCAGGTAGCTCATTATGTCCTTGAAAATCCAGTGGTTGTACATGGATACTATTCCATCCAGTGTAACAAAAGGAATACCTGCATCCATAAAAGCATCAATAACTGCTCTGGATTGAAGATTGGTCCTATAAATAACTGCAAAATCGGAAAACTCCTTGCCGGTTCTGCTCATCTGACCTATCCTTCCAGCTATGTTCCTGGCTTCCTCTTCAAAATCCTCAGCTTCAAAGGTAACAGGCAGGCTTCCCTGACTGTTCACTGCTTCAAGCTCCTTGGAATATCTGTTACTGTTGGTATTGATAACCGATAATGCTGAAGTCAATATGTTTTCTGTAGTCCTGTAGTTGTTTTTCAGGTATATCCTGCTGCACTTTGTATAAAGCTTTTCGAAGTTCAAAAGAATATCGGGTGCGGCACCCCTGAAGCCATATATCGACTGGTCATCGTCCCCTACAATAAAAATATTGTTGAGAGGCTCCGCTAGAAGCTTTATTGTCTCAAACTGCAATGTGTTAATATCCTGAAACTCATCCACTAGTATGTATTTGAATTTCTCCCTTAATTCCTTAAGAACCCTTGCGTTATTCTTAAGCAGGCAGTAGCAGTCATTCAATATATCATCATAATCATACTTGCCAGACTGCTGCTTAAATTCCTCGTATTCCGCCATTATCCTTCTTAGCTGCATATTGTCGCAGGAACTTGGCTTGTAGCTTGATGTGTCCGACATAGTACTGATAACATATCCCATATCGCTGATTATTTCTCTTATCTGCTCCTCATCTTCCGCAAACTCAACTCCAAGTCTTCTGACAATATTTTTTATCATATTGAACTTAAGGTTCTCATCAAGCAAGTCCTCCAGCTTATAACCCTTGTATTGCCTCAGCAGCTTGTAGAAAACCGAATGGAAGGTGCCAAAGCTTACTTCCCTTGCACTTTGAGCAGAAGAAAGCTTGGTATACCTTTCTTTCATCTCATTGGCAGCCGCCCTGGAAAAAGTAACTACAAGCATATTTTCAGGTGCCGCAACCTTCTTTTTTATGAGATTGATTACTCTTGATGTAATTACAGTGGTTTTTCCTGTACCCGGGCCCGCCAATACCATACACGGCCCTTCCTCATGCTTGACTGCCTCCAGTTGTTCCTTGTTCAACCCTTTTAAATAGCTCTCCATCAATTTACCCTAACCTTTTCAATATCTCAAATCGAACATTATATGTATATTATAGCATTTCTCAGCATTGAAAAAAAGGAAGCGCACAATCAATGTGCAGCTCCCTTTTGCTTATGGAATTAAAGCTCTTTTCCTTTGTTGTAAGCCTTGATATTGATGTCAACAAGCTTGGGATTTATGGTCTCTCTTATTATTTCTTCCCAGTCGATCTCATCCATTTTCAGGGCTTTCACTAAGGCACCAAAGAGTACTATATTCTGTGTCTTAATATTACCCAATTCCTCTGCTATCTTGCCCGCGTCAATTACTACTGTCTTGAATGCACCCTGCAGTGCTTCGATGAGTCCCTGGGGGTATTCTTCCTTTCCGCTTGCAATAGGCATGGAAGGTATCTCATAATTATTAACTACTACAATTCCCTCAGGCTTGAGATATTCAACCCATCTCACCGCTTCCATCTTCTCAAAGGAAACGAGAATGTCCGCCTGACCTAAGCCAATTATCGGAGAGTATACCTTCTTGCCGTATCTTACTTGGGTGGTTACGCTTCCACCTCTCTGAGCCATGCCGTGCACTTCAGACATCTTTACGTCATAACCGGCTTTCATAAGTCCTGCAGTCAATATCCTGCTGACAAGAATTGTTCCTTGTCCACCGACGCCGACCAATAATATGTTTTTAGTATCACTCATATTATTCACCAACCTTCTCTATAGCATCGAATTTGCAAACCTGCATACAGACTTCGCAGCCTACACACATTGATTGATCTATATATGATGTGCCGTCTTTAAAGAACACTGCAGGGCAGCCTACCTTCAGACACATTTTACATTTCTTGCATTTATCCTTGTTGACAGTACATTTTGTTTTAAAAGGAGGCAAGCCCTTAATGAGTACACATGGCCTCTTTGTTACTATTGCATAAGGTTCCTTGCTGTTTGCAGCCTCTTCAACAGTCTCATCCATTGCTTTAAGGTCACAGGGATCAACTACTTTAACAGTCTTGTACCCTAATGCCTTTAATACTTCAACTGGATCTATCTGTATTGCGTCCTCGCCCATCAGAGTCTTACCCGTCCCCGGATTCTCCTGATGCCCGGTCATACCTGTAATTCTGTTGTCGAGCACTACAGGCACCATTCTGCCTTTGTTGTAAACTATATCTATAGCACCTGTTATTCCCGAATGGAAGAAGGTTGAATCACCAAGCACTCCAAAGACCTTAGTGTCACGACCAGATACTTCAAAGGCCTTAGCCATTCCCATACCTGCGCTGAAGCCTGCTCCCATACATATAACAGTGTCTAAAGCGTTAAGCGGCGCTGATCCGCCTAGAGTGTAGCAGCCTATATCTCCTGTAATAACTGTGTTTTTCTTCTTTGACATTGTATAGAAGAAACCTCTGTGTGGGCAGCCTGCACAAAGTACCGGAGGTCTTGCTACAACTTTTGCATCCAATGTCTTTGTCTCAGTTTTCTTATTCAGCAGAGCCTTTGCAACTACATCAGGATTTAATTCATATAGATTCGGAATAAGTTCCTTACCTATGCACTTTATTCCCACAGCCTTCATCTGTTCTTCCATAAAGGGCTCAAGCTCTTCAATCACATATACAGTCTCAAACTTGGAAGCAAATTCTCTTATAAGGTCCATTGGAAGCGGATATGTGAAGCCCAGCTTCAAGTATGAAGCATCTTCTCCGAATACTTCCTTCGCATACTGATAAGCAACACTTGCTGTTACTATACCTATCTTTGTATTCTTGTTATATTCAATCTTGTTTAGTGGTGATTTATTTGCATATTCTTCAAGTGCCTTTAATCTATCTTCAACTTTAGCATGGGCAATCTTTGCATTTGCAGGAGTTGCTACAAACTTTGAAGCATTTCTTTCATATTTTTTAGTCTCTACTTCCGTTCTTTCTCCCAACTCGACTATGCTCTTGCTATGGCATACTCTGGTAGTTACTCTATAGAGAACCGGAGTATCAAACATCTCACTGATTCTAAACGCTTCTGCCAAAAAGTCCTTGGATTCCTGACTATCACCTGGCTCAACCATCGGAATCTTGGCAAACTTCGCATAATACCTGTTGTCCTGCTCATTCTGCGAGCTATGCATGCTTGGATCATCAGCTGTAATCATAACATATCCGGCATTTACTCCCAGATATGCATATGTGAATATAGGGTCAGCTGCCACATTCAAACCAACGTGTTTCATTGCAGATAAGCTTCTTACTCCTGCAATAGATGCACCAATTGCAACTTCTGCTGCTACCTTCTCATTTGGTGCCCATTCACAGTAGATATCCTTCTTGTACTCCACAATATTTTCTAATATCTCTGTACTTGGCGTGCCTGGATAAGCTGCGGCGACTTTAACACCGGCTTCATATGCACCTCTGGCAATCGCCTCGTTGCCTGACATCAATTGCTTCACTATTTTTACCCCCTTGATATAAAATATTAATTACTTGCTACAATACTTCCAAGAGCTATGGATAAGAGCTTTGACTCAGATGAGTCTGCTCTTGAAACAAGTACTATCGGTACCTTGGCGCCCATTATGACTCCTGCGGATTTTGCTCCTGCAAAATAAGTCAGAGACTTTCCAAGGGCATTTCCTACCTCATAATATGGAACCAACAATATATCAGCATTACCGCCGCCTTCACTCTTATAGCCCTTATGAGCACATGCCTCACTGCTGATGGCAAGATCCAATGCAACAGGTCCTTGTACTACAACTCCTTGAGTCTCCCATTTGTCCTTCATATCAGCTATAGCTTTTGCATCAACAGTTGCCGGTATTTTCGGATTAACTGTCTCCGCTCCTGCAAGACAGGAAGCATAGATCTTATCCATTTTCATTGCCTTACATACTTTTATTGCATTTTCCAGTATTTGAACCTTCTGCTCCAGATTCGGTGCTACATTCATACCTCCATCAGTCGTATAAAGGAGCTTCTTATAGGTAGCTGTTTCATAAACCATTACATGGCTGATGAGGTTATCTGTCCTGAGTCCAATTTCCTTGTCCAGCACAGCTCTCATGATATCTGCCGTCTGTAAGAGTCCCTTCATTAAGAAGTCACCCTTACCATTCCTGACAAGCTCCACGGATTTCCTGGCCGCTTGTATCATATCCGGCTCATTTACTATCTCATAGCTGCTGCTTTGAATTTTTAATTTGTTCATGATTTCTTTAATTTTGCCTTCATCACCCACAAGTAATGGTTCTACAAGACCCATGTCCTTTGCTTGGCTTACTGCCAGTATCACATCTTCATCCTGAGCTGCGGCTACAACAATTCGCATTTTTTTCTGACTTTTTGCAGCTTCCAATAGCTCTTTGAAGTTTTTAATCATCAAATCACCCCAGATTAAAAATATTTTGTATGCCTTAAAATTTTTGTGTAATATAATATCATTTTACAATATTTCGAGCGTTCCTTCAACCTATACTTGATTATTTTTAAAATTGAATTCAAAAACAGCCATGTTCATATGCCTAAACATGGCTGTTTTACTATGTTTTATTTGCTTAATAGCCGAGTTCTTGTCCTACGAGGATTACCTCCAAGTCAGTCTTGCCCGGCTTTCTATTAATAATTGTGGTTACGTTGCACATCCTCTGTGGACTGCTGCAATCAGAGCATTTTCCATTTATTGTACAAGGAGTATTTAGCTTTAACCTTCTTGCGTTCTTGTAAGCGTTATCCTTAATCCTCTGCAGTGCCCCATCCAGATTCTTCGTTATCTTATTGATTCCGCACAGCACATATACTTTTTCAGGTCCAAAAATCATTGAAGTTACTCTATTACCCACTCCATCAGTATTAACCAGCTGTCCTTCCTCAGTAAGAGCATTTGTGCTTGTAATATACACATCAGCCCGTCCTGCATTTTTCCTGGCTTCATCCGCTGCTTCAGTAGTGCTTTCCAACCAGTGGAAGAATACTTCATTGCCCTTCTCTTTGAGCAGCTCTGGTATTCCCAGGGACTTTACTGTCATAGAGCCTCCGATTCCTACCTTTGCTCCTTTATCGATGCTTTCCAGAAGATAGTTTACCGCAGAGCTAGAATCATCAAAAAATGTGGCTTTGATACCGTTTTTTCCCAAAGCCTCTATTGTTCTTTTCACAGATTCCTGCATACAATCACTCCTCATTTATATTATATTCTCATATATAAATAATATTTCACACTTGCCTATAAGTCGTAATATAGCTCAAACTCAGCTGGATGTGGAATTATGCTTATCTTCTTATGCTCCTTCTCCAACTTGTTCTTTACCCATGCAGCTATCATCTCTTTTGTGAAAACTCCGCCTTTTATAAGGAATTCGTTGTCTTTCATTAATGCTTCCATAGCTTCCTCAAGGTTCTTTGGAAGACCTTTTATTTTCTTCCTTTCCTCTTCGCTAAGCTCGAATATATTTACGTCATATGGACCAAAGCCTTCCTTTACAGGATCAATCTTGTTGATTATCCCATCCAAGCCTGCCATCAGTAAAGCCGAGTAAGCAAGGTACGGATTGCAGGTCGCGTCTGAAGATCTGAATTCAAACCTTTTACTCTCAGGCTTGTTTCCATACCCAGGAATCCTTATTACAGCACTCCTGTTGGAGGTTGCAAAGCAAATGCTTACTGGTGCTTCATAGCCCGGAACCAACCTCTTGTATGAGTTTGTACTAGGACTTGTAAAGCCTAATAATGCCGGTGAATGCTTCAGCAGTCCCCCGATAAAGTATAAAGCTGTCTGGCTGAGACCTGAATATCCGTTCTTATCATAGAATAATGGCTTTCCATCCTTGTACAACCACATATGTACGTGCATCCCACTTCCTGCTTCACCATACATAGGCTTAGGCATGAAAGTGGCACTTTTGCCGTTTTGAATTGCCATATTTTTAACTACATATTTGAGCAGATAGGTTTTGTCTGCCATATCCTTCATTTTGCCTGGTTCAACTTCCAGCTCGTGCTGCCCTGGCCCTCCCACCTCATGGTGGTGGTACTTTATAGGCATCCCCAGCTCCTCAAGCATAATAGTCATCTTGCTTCTCAAGTCATTGCTGATATCAGAGGGAAGTGCCAGATGATATCCGCCCTTATGTCTTGCCTTATAACCCAGGTTGTTTTCGTATAATGCATTGGTATTCCATTCAGCCTGCTTAGAATCAATAGTAACTTCCTGATGACTTGGTGTGCTTTCGAAGGCTATCTGATCAAATAAATAAAATTCAAACTCAGGACCAATTATATTCTCATCTGCAATACCAGTTGAAGCCATGAACTTTTCTGCCTTTTCGGCAATATATCTTGGATCTCCCTCATACCTTTTGATTCCATCTTCCAAGGTGTGTATATCGCCTATCATGCTAAGGGTAGGCACTTCGCAGAAAGGATCTACAAAAGCAGAGCTCAAATCCGGTATGAAAACCATATCACTTTTTTCAACTGTAACAAACCCATAGCTGGAACCGTCAAAGCCTATGCCATCCTCAAAAATCTTCTCACTAAACCGTTCCACTGGTATAGAAAGGTGATGCCATCTCCCTGCCAAATCGGTAATTTTAAAATCTACAATCTTTATACCCCTTGAATCACAAAACTTTTTAGCCTCCGTGAGACTTTTGAACAATCGTATAACCCCCTTTGTACTAATGTGTCAATTTCAGTATATTTAAACAACTATAATGTGTCAAATTATTCCTCAATTATTGGCTTTAGCAGTTCGTTCATTTTGTCCTTATTCACAACATAGAAGGACAAATGGTTTATTGAGTCCGCCCTGCCGGGGATTGTCTGGAAGCTGATATTCTCTTCCTTTATCTTCTGAGCTTTAGTTATATAAAACATCATCTGTTTTGGCGACATATTTGTATTTACATACTCAGTGATAGGTCCCTGCAGCTTCAGGAAGTTTGCCACCAGGTTCCCTTTTAGAACCTTCTCAACGCCAAGCTTGACTATCTCCTGCTGCATCTTTACCCTTCCCAGATCGCCTTCCTTATAGCCGCCCCCCTTATTGTTCTTACGATATCTCAAGAGCCTTATTATATCTTCTCCCTTGCTCACTTCCTGGCCTTTTTCGAAATGTATATGGAGTCCATCGACAGGATCATCATAATTCATGTTCATTGGAACTGTAACTTTAATGCCGCCTATAGCATCTACTATTGCTTTGACAGCCTTATAATCAACTTTAACATAATAATGCACCGGTACTCCAGTAAGCGTTTCCACGCTTTCAACCACATTATCGGCTCCGCCTCTGCCATAGGATGAATTTATTTTATTGTTGGCAGAAGTATTATGTCCCTTCCGTTCTACATAAGTATCCCTTGGTATCGAAACCACATCTAGTGCCCCGCCCTTGGGGTCAAAGCTGCAGAGCATAATTGAATCTGCGAGTCCATTAGCTATACCCATAACTACAACATTGACTCGTTTCTCCGGCACGGGATATCCTTCCGCACCCCCTTTAACACTTATACTGTTCAGAAAATAGTATGTAAAGCCATATCCGGCAGCTGCAATCAGACAAACTAATATTACTATTGCTCTGATAATTCTTCCTTTTCTACTCATCTTTACCTCCCTTTCAAAACACCTCAACAAAATAACACCATTCCCAGTTTAATTCTATTCACCTAATATGTAAAGCCTGCTATAAGCAAAAAAACATACCATAAAAACAATTAAATGCTCTTATGGTATGTTTTCTTTCCATTTTGTGCTTCTACATGATAATATCCGGCTACTTTTAGATTTTCTTTGACAGCAAGTTCCTTTATCTTTTCAACTTCAACAACTTCCAGCTTTGCAGAAATTCCACAGCTTGCAGTTATTTCCCGGGGAACAGGCATAATGTTTATTGTGAAGCCGCTTCCTCTTACGACCTTCTCAAAATGCAGTGCATAGTGAGTTGAGTCGAAAACAGCAATATAATAATCGTTCATTGCATTCACTCTCCATATCGTCTAAAATTATATTATATCTTGGTTAAAACTTCAAATATATATTATCATTAGCATTTCATGGATTGATATTATAAATTCATTTGCCTATAAGGAGGTATAACTATGGACTTTAGACAAATTGAAGCTTTTGTATATGTGGTTCGATATAGGAGTTTTTCCAGAGCAGCAGACGCTATATATCTAACCCAGCCCACAGTAAGCTCCCATATAAGCACCTTGGAAAAAGAACTGGGAATTAAGCTGATAGATCGCTCCGGTAAAGAAGTCGAGCCAACAACCGCAGGCAATATTTTCTATGATTATGCCAATAATCTTATCAATATTAGGGACAATGCTTTATTCACGCTTAACGAGTTTTCAAAGAAAATTGAAGGAAAGGTTGAAATAGCTGCATCCACAGTGCCAGCTGAGTACCTTCTTCCAAGGCTTATGATAGGCTTTAGAAATATATACAATAATATTAGCTTTGCTGCTGATCAATTTGATTCAAAGCAGGTTATTAATGAGCTTCTCGAAAAAAAATATGAGCTTGGAATGGTTGGCACAATTATTGAAAACAGTAAGCTTGAATATCACAAGCTGGTGGAGGACAGACTGGTATTAGCTACGCCTTGTAATAAAAAATACAGTGCAATAACTTCAAATACAGTGCCCTTTGATGCTATCCAAAATGAAAACTTCATATATCGGGAATCCGGCTCGGGTACAAGACAAGAATTTGAAAGGATATTTATGAAGCATGGGATAAATTCCACCTCCATCAAGATTGCTGCCCAGTTCAACAGCATCGATGCTATTAAACAGGCTGTGAGCCATGGATTGGGAGTATCCATAATGTCTTACATAAGTATTGAAGACTATGTAAGGTTCGACCAAATAAAAGCCTTCGATATCGAAGACTTTGACTTGAAGAGATCATTTTATATTGTTACACATAAGAATAGACCTCTTTCGCCGGTCAATTCAGTGTTCTTGAAGTACATAACGGAATATTATAAGTGTTGATTATTACTCATTCCCATGCTTGAAGTTTCCTGTAAACTTTGCCATGATAAGCTGGGCTTCTTTGTGGTCAGCAGTATTTATTCTTTTCATGAACTTCTCGCTCTCGCTGCCTTTTAATATCATGATTTGTTTTCCGTTCCAGAATATAAACACTTTATTATCCTTGTTTATTTTGTATGTAAATACCTCTTCATCAAGTCTGTTCCTCTTATCAACACGGTCTATAGCATTATGCCTCCAATCAAATACGGTTTTTCTTTTAGCAGCACCTTCTATTTTATATACCCTCCATGAAACTTCAATTCATATATCAGATTATCTTCCAGATATATGAATTCCTCTCCACAAAAGCTGCTCATATCCCCTTTCCAGACGCATTCATATCTGTATTCATTTGATTGATAGACATGTGGCCCTCTAAATGGACTATCCAGAGGCAACATGAGCAGTGCCCCTTTAAGACACTTTGAAAAACCATCAGGTATATTCTCCACCAGCATTTCACCATAGTAATTCATTCCCCAAATGGGAGTATCCCTGTACCACACTGCTTCTTCACCTATGAAGTTAATGCTGCCTAAATAGCTGTCAAGGTAATAGTAGTCGCCTTTCTTATAGGGTAAATCTTTCGAACCCAGTCTTGATGGCGCTATAATCTGTCCATCTCCTGCATAAGTACTCTTCTTGGCTTCCACCAAGAACTCTTTCAACTCTTCTACTCTAAAGTTCTGTAAATTCATAATATAACCCCCTCAATATTTTAATAAAGTAAACTCATATAATCCTGTCCATAATTGAAGAACTCATTACTAGCCATCATTTCGAATATTTCTCTCATACCGGCATACTTCACTTCACTAACTTCTTCCTTTTGCATTCTGATATCTTTCAGATCGACGTCATGGCATGCCAGCCATAAATCGGATATGACATTTTTTCGTTTAACCCTAATTACTCTCTCCAGCATATCCGGCTTGAAGCTTATGCCCAGCTCTTCTTTTACTTCTCTTAATGCGGCGTTCGAGCTGTTTTCCCCTTTAATTGCTGATCCACCCGTCGCAGCCCAGATACCAGGCCATCGTTCAACCTTTTCTGACCTTTTCTGTATTAAATATTCACCCTTGCTATTCTTAATCCAGATATTTACTACCAAATGGTACTCTCCATCCTTCAACGACTGACCTCTTTCGATAGTCTTTCCGGTTAAATTGCCATCTTCATCCAGAACATCCCATAACTCCATGCATTTTCTCCTTATGCTCTATCGTTTATAATAGCCTCTCAGTATCACTACACGATACTTAAATAATAAAGCTTTACCTTTCTGTATCGGAGTAAAGGTATGTAATTAAGCCAATTAGCGCAACAACTAATGAAATATCAAACAACATATTCATCTGGTTATGTGTAAGCTTAATTACACCCAAATATAATGTCTTAGAATTACCTCCGCCTGAGAAAAATGATGCTCTATAAGCTAGTGCAATACAGTTAAGTGCAGCTATAATAATTACAGTAAAAGCTGACTGCTTTATATATTCATCATTTTTATTTCTTGCAATTGCAATTCCTATGAAGGGAACACAAAGTAAAAATATATAAAACAAGAGAACCCTCCTTTTACTAATAATCAGTTTATTTTATCTTTTTAGCTTTCATATGCTCATAAAAGCCGTCCTTGTCAGTCCACTGTATCATATCTATCTCGAATCCATCAGGATCTTTTATATAGAACTGCCTGGAAAACTGCTTTATAATAATTTGTAAATTTTCCTCCACATAACCTTTTTTCTTAAATTCATTAAGCAGCTCATCGACATTATCTACCGAATATCCTATATGCCTAAAATTTTCACTATTCGCCTCAAAGCTTTCTTTTTCCGAAATAAACAACTCGTGATTGAAGCCCTTAAGAATTGCGTAATTCATTCCGTTTTCCTTTTTTCCTCTGTCAATGAGCTCATAGCCAAGTACATTATGATAGAATTCAATGAACTTCTCTATTTTAGAGACATATCTATTCAAATGATCTATGTTCAGCTTCACAATTAACACTCCATTTCTTTGTATTAGTCAAGCCAGCCGAAGCATTGCCTCAACCTGATTTACTGCCTTTTTATCAAGTACACCGCCTGAAAGAGCATTAAGTATGTAACTTTCTATCTCATTATTGGTCTGATACTTTCGAATCATCGCAAGAGCTTCTAGTATATCAATCAATATGAGTTTCTGCATTGTTGCTTTTATATCTGAGATGCTAATAGACATCAGTTTATTAGCAATCTTCATATTCAAGTGGCTCTTGTAGGGAACTATCCCACTTAAAGCCTGAATACATTGGCGTATAGTTATAGGCTTTTCATCATATACGAGTGATAAATACTCATCAATAACATAGTCAATTTTATTATCAATATCCCACTTTGCATTAGCAGCAATAAGCATTAACCCTAGACTTCTTTGATATGAGTTTTCGCTTTTAAGCTTTTCGCAGAATATATCCCAATATGGATATACATCTCCAAAGTCTTTTGAGCGATGCTGAAGCAGAAGAAAGTAATGATATCTTATTGTGTCATCCTTTTCTGATAGCGAGTTCACCAATTGCTACAGGTCATCTCCACTAATTGTTTTTGATGCTTCCTGCAAATCATCCTTTTCAAATAATAACAGCCTTTCAATGGTAAGCATATTCCCGCCTCCCTATTATTTATTTACTCTATTAACCAGACTAGAGAATATAGCTTTTTATATTACAACGCTATAATAACCCACTAATAAGAATATTCATATATTTCTCTGGGAACGGAAAATTCCTATCTTTTGCTAGTTTCAAAGCTTCTGATATCTGATAATTAACTCGTCTTATTTCAAACTCAGGTAAAGCCCCTGATTGTATGCTTAGAATCCCGTAAGTAGCCCTATTATCACCATCTAGTGGCTTTCCAACACTGCCTGCATTAAATAGATACTTGCCATTTATCACTTCAAAATATGGTACATGTGAGTGTCCACAGACTACAATATCTTCTTCAACTCCTTCAAGTATTTGAACGAGATCCTCCATCGGAGTTCTATAATCCATAGTTTCATTTATCGCTCTCGGTGAACCATGTACACATAGAATACTCTTATCTATTATCTTGATTACCTCTGTATAAGGTTTTCCTATAATCAGTGCAACTTCTTCTTCATTAAGCCAACTACTTGCATACCTGTAATATTCATACAACTCCATCTCTTTCTCAGTGCTTGGCTTCCAATCACCAGACATCTCTTCAAGCCAAACATCAGTATTCCCTTTTACCCAACACATAGGATTCATTTCTTGAAGAGCATTAATAACAAGCTTGGGCTCAGGCCCAACCATAACCAAATCCCCAAGAAATATAATACTCTCTATTTTTTGCTGTTGCATATCCTGCATAACTGCTGCTAAAGCCGCACTATTGCCATGTATATCTGATATTACTGCTATTCTCACAGTTATAGCCCCCTCTATGTAACTAAATCACTCAAGAATTTTCTTTGCGCATAAATAGTCTTCACGTATTATTTCTCTTGCTTCAGGACATAGCTTATTCCAACTTCTTTCAAGCTTGCTTAACACCCACGCTTTACCTTCATCAATAGTCATGCAATGTTTGGTATAAGCTAAATATAAAAGCGATGCAACTTGATCTATATGAGACATCGCATCTGCACTAGCAACGCATTCTCCTTCAGGGCTTCTTCTTTCAGATAATATGCTGCCTCTGTGAAACAAAATACAACGCTTAACCTGCTCAATCTTTTCTGGGGAGTAATCATATTTTCCGAGAATCCTTTCTGCTTCAGTTGCTCCATGAAGTTGATGCTTTTCAGCCAAAGAACTGTCCTTTATACCAGCATAATCATGCAGCAGAGCCGCAATTTCTACCACTTCACAATCAGCACCCAACATTGCAGCTAGCTGTTTTGCATATTGCACAACATATACTATATGATGGCTCCATATACCATACCCAAACTTATTTGTATCCATTTTACACGTCTCTTCAACAAGATTGCTTATTTCTTCAATCATTTGTTTCTGATTCATTATCTCTTCTCCTTTGCTTCGTATGACACTTAGTAACTAATTATTATATTTGGTGCCCACCATCATAGTCTTTTACATATCTGACCTCATTTAACTGTTTGCCTATTTCAATTTCTTTTACAGTCCCATCGAACTTAAACCCCTGCTTTTCATAAAAACTTCGTGCATTCTTGTTATCTTCTAAAACCCAGAGCGTCACTTTTATAAAGCCCCTTAAGCCAAGTTCTCTTAGACCCCAATTAAGCAGTATTGTACCAAAACCCCTTCGCCAATAGTCAGGCGATATGTATATCCCCCATACCTCACCACATTCAGAGGTTGAGTCACTGTCCCTGCTTCGACCTAAAGTGATAAAGCCAATTACCTTTCCACTTGATTCAATAACTGCAGTTTCCTCAGTTTTATATATAATTGCATTCTTGAAATGCTCTTCTCGCCTGGATGGAGTATATTTGTCCAGAATCTCATCAGGAATAATATTCTTGTATTCAACCCTCCAAGCCTGTGAATGAATAAGTCCTAAATCTTTTGCATCCTGCTCTATAGACCAACGAATCTTGTGTTCCATGCTCTCCTCCTCACTCCTACACTACTATAATGAATGTGACTGCTTTTTTAGGTATCTCAAATAAAAACCCTTACTACGAGCTAACTCAGCAAATTCATTACTTAGCAAACCCATCTCCTGCTTAGCGTTTAAAGCATGATTACTAATCAGTATCTCAGAAAACTTCGTTCTATATAGCTGCTTAAGTATGATATTCAAAATCCATACAGGACAGAATCTGAAAACATTCAACTTAAAAGGAGTAACTGCAATACCGGAAGCTTTTAGAAAAACAAAATTCTCTTTTAATGACAAGCTCATGTTATGTATAGCTTCTTTATTCTGAGCTGTAGTATAATTATTTCCCCCATCAAAATATATAGAATTTGCCATGGGTATAACCATTGCAAGATGCGACTTCTGCCATGCATCCATATCATTGCAGATGCTGACAGGAAAATCACTGGATTTTAGTAACTTGTATAGTCTCATCACCCTAGGGCTTCTCCCACTTGAGAGCTCTCCAATTGTTGTGGACTGAACAAGCCTTGTAGTTATCTTATAACACAATACTCCACTTTCAATCTTGCCTCCAGCACCTGGAAAAGCCGGTATTATTCTGCCCTTCCCGACTATTCCTTCCCATTTGTCATAACCAAAAGGATTATTCACCAAAGTGATTATGTTCTGGCTGCAATTACTCTTTATATCTGACAGGGCAGCTTCAATCTGTTCATATCGGACTGTGACAAAGATAAAATCATAGAAATCCTCATCAGAAAGTGTACTAATAATTTTGACATCAGCCTTCTCCACTCTATTAGTATTAGTATTCTGAAAAACAAGACCATTTTCTTGAAGCTCATCCAATCTTCTGGAACGGGCATACATCGTCACTGAATAACCAACCTTTGATAATTTCACAGCATATATACTGCCTATAACGCCTGCACCCACAATTAATATCTTTGTATTAGACTTGTCCATTTCTCATCACCTCTTAAAGGGATCAGCTTCTGAATAATTAATCCTTTTCTATTGCCCATTGCTTTCTAATTACCCTTTTTCTGAAGCTCTTTTATCTTCTCTTCAATTTCTTTACTTTGCTCAAGCAGCTTTGCCTCCATATCTTCCAGCCTTTTCAGCTCTTTTTGTTTTTCTTCGTCGGAAAGTACAGTATCATTGGTCTTTATTTCACTTGCTTTTTCTATTTGCTTTTCTAACTTAGCAGCTTCTTTTTTCAGTCCTTCAATGTTACTCTCAGTTTTTTCAGTATTTACTGGATTATTAACAGGTGTAGAAATTTCTTTATCCTCCTCAACACAACCTAGAGTACTTAAAAGCAACAATACTGAAATAAATGTCAGCAAACATACCTTTGCAGTTCTTTTATACTTTACCATTGAATTATCTCATTTCTTTAATTCATTCTTTCGCTTGCATTCTTCAACCCAAGCTTCATCTATCCTTCTCAAACGATCTTTTTTAAGGTTCTCCCTGACTATCCAATTAATATCCTTGTCTTGACAGCCAATCCATCTTTCGAACATCTTCTTACCTTCATCAAAATTATAGACTATTGCCACACTCCAGCAATACGCCAGACCCTTCTTCAAGGCCACAAACCCCTCATCTTTTGTATTCTCCACATTAACAATCGACTTTGTAATCGTATCAAGTATTTGAAGCACATTGAAAACCTGCCCTTTTTGATTTAATAGCTTCGGCTCACAGAGTGCCGCCGCTGCAGCTCTTTTTTCATAATAGCTTCCCTCTGCCCAATCCTTCATCTCATTTATTAATTCATCCATATGCTCTTCACCATATATTTGCAATGCCATTGCAACACCCTCGCGAGTTCTCCACCTTGGATCAGAGGCAAATGAACGTAATAGTCCTAAATACTTTGACTTTCCTTCAGCAACAAGCCTGCCCAAACCCACCGTGCCACATGCTGATAAAAACTCTTCTTGCGAATTGACCGGAGCTAATTCAGGTGTAAAGCTTATCAGGTGCAAGAACTGTTCTTCATTTCCTACCTCTGCAACAGCGTATATTAATTCGAGATTCCCGCGCGGGCCAGGCAACCCAGACTCCTGCTTTAAATACTCATCCCAGTTTTCCATGCTTTTAAGTTTCTCAACATATGCTTGAATTTTTTTCATTTCTTGTCCTCATTTCATGTTAGACTCCTGACACTTGTGGATAATTATACCATATAATGTACTACAGATAAATTAGTTAATCCTACAAAACTTTTCATATTATCCCATTTTATGGTATAATATAAGCAAGTGTTTTGCGGAGGTAAGAGATATGCTTAGCTTTGTTATATGCGTTGTGGCACTGGTACTAGGCCTTCTGATGCAGAAACTGCAGAAATATTATATAATATCCTTTCTAGGTACAATGTTGGCTTTTGTTCTGCCTACTCTTATAGGCAGTAGCGCTATCATGAATAGTATTAAAGCATTGACCAGACTGGACGAGCTAACGATAACAGCAGCAATAATACTATATTGCACAGGCACCTCAATATCTTTCTTGATTTTTAAAGTCCTAAAGATTAAAAAGATGGAGCATCATATTTCTTATGCCAATGAGTTTATCAACGAAGAAATACAGAATTTGCTAGATGACATTAGAAAAGAATTTCTTGAGCACAAAAAATACTATGGAAATGATTTATTCATATCTTTATTCTTTGTGAAAAGAGTATTCTGGGACAAAATAATTTGGAAAGTTGTAAGAATCGGTCATTCCGGAATGCCTGGAATACTATCCGAACCGAATTGGGATGGGATTATTAAAGATTATAGGAATACAAGTACAGGAAAAACGGTATTGCTGCAAGCTGGAAACACAATCAACTTTGCAGAAATTAATGATGCTGAGTACAAGGGTCTGCCTGCCAATATCTTGAATTGGTCAAAGCAAAACATAATATATAGAATAAATATACCTATTAAGAAAAATGAATCAGATTCAAAAGTGGTATTTGTCATTAGTATAAATTGCATAGACCAAAGTTTTACTTGGAGTAAAAAGACAAATAATGAAAGAAAGATACAATTAACATATGCTCATAAAATAACGAATAACTATAAGAAAAGTCTTGCTGGTCTCTATAATTTTTTCAATTGCGTATACTAAACTGTGGTGATATAATTCTTATTAAGGCAGGTGTTTTTATGACAGTTGATAAGGTAAAAATCGTTTCTAAAGGAAATGGAATGTATTTAAGTAATATTGCGGCTGTAGATTTAAAGCATAAAAAAGGTAAAACTATGACCCCTAGGGATTTTTTTGAAAGCCTTATTTATAGAAAGCCTGTGAAAACAAAACCAGCCAAGTAAAATACAAAGATTTTATGGCCTCCCTATATCGGAGGCTTTTTTTATGTTTAAAAATCAAACACCTGTGAGCTTTTGGGTTAAGTAAATATATGCCTCTTCAGTCCATGGATGCATCACTTTCAAGCTCTCCCGGTTATTATACAAATACTTTATATAACCGTAGCAAGCATGCTCCAAGGATTTGTTAAGTATTTGCTGCATTATTCCTAAGATATTCAGCGTAAAGTAAATTTATAATGGCTTTTACTGAAACCATTATGTTCATAAAATTCATGTGAATCTATTCTCTTTCTATTACAGGATACTTCTATAAGCTCACATTTCTTTTCTTTACTTATTTCAACCAATTTATCTATTAGCTTCGAACCAGTGCCTTTGCCCCTGAAGTCATTTTGAATAATCAACTCTTGAATCTCAGCGACATCTGCAGAATGATGTAAAAGACTTTGTATATGCATACTTGCAAAAGCAATTAATTCACCCTTCTCCTCAACGACTAAATAGTGAACATCATTCCTATTTATGTTCTGCGAATATATGCTCTCAAATTCTATAATTGGCATCCCTGTCATTTCTAGCTCACAAATCAGCTTATAGACACCCTGTAAATCATTCAATGTCGCATATCTTAATTCCATTTTAATTTGCCCCTTTTCCCTGATGTTGTACTTAAAGATCAGAAAATCTTCTGGTATATGTAAGAAAAACCACCCTCAGAATACTCTTTCTCTCCGACCTTCACATATCCCCTGCTCTTATAAAAAGCATGGTTATCCTTTCTGAAGTCTGATGCCTCCAATTCAAGCAGCCCTAAATCATCAAACAACTCTTCAATATACTTCAAAGCCATGCAGCCTATCCCCTTACCTTGATAGGTCGGTTCAACAAATAGTCTTATGATTTCGTAATACCCATTTTGTTTGGAGTGTATATAAAAACCTCCAATGAGTTTATCCTCATCAACTATCTTATAGTAAATATGACTTCCCATTAATTCGATTTGTCTTTCAACTGAGTCATAACCAGGAGGTCCTTCTCCACAAAAATCAACATCTATAGAAAAGGCTCTAATCTGAATTTTTACCAACGATTCTGCATCCTCTTCCGATGCTTTTAAAAATCTAATCATTTAATTTCCTCACTTATTTGCTAATTGTTACTGCGAATTCTTTAACCCTTCAAGTATTCTATCTATTTCATGTTTATGCAGACAGTAAACAACACATTCAGGACACTTTTCCAACATGATATCGCGCCATTTGTATTTCTCTTCACATTCTAGCATAATAGTATAAAAGCTTAACCAATCATACTCCCAACAGCCTATTTGCATCTGATGCGGAGGACATTTTGATCCCTGTGGATTGGTGCCGTTAAAACAGCAGTTCTTCATCTCATAGCAATTCATAGATATCTCCCTGTTAATCTAACTTTAGTCCCATTTGGTAACTATCAAAAAACTTGTTATCAATCATAAGATCTCTTAATAATCTTCCTTCCACTTCAAAACCAAGACTCTTATAGAGTTTGATTGCCTTCTCATTATCCGTTCTTACCCTTAGGTTGATCTTTCTTACTATACCAGTCGTTCCAGCCCAATCAATCAAATATTCAATTAATGCCCTCCCGATTCCAAGTCCCCAATGATCGCCTCTGACACTAACTCCAAACTCTCCAACATGTCTTAATCTCTTTCGCATTCCAGCACTAAAGCTCAAGTTCCCAACAATTTCGTCATTGATCTCAGCAACTAAGAATAGAGCATTGTCAGTTTTACTTTTACTTTCAATCAAATTTTCCTCTTCTTCAATAGACATTTGAAATTCGCCCTCACCAAAAGTAAGATAAGCAGTCTCCCTGCAAATAATATCTATAAACTTTAGCATTGATGCAGCATCGGACTTCGAAGCATTCCGAATAGTTATTTTCCTTCCATCTTTCAAGTTTACTGTTTTCATCCTCACACTTCCTCCCTGTATTAATATTCATATAAGACTATAATTCTATATATTACAGTAAATTCCTTCCATATGTTCACCCCCTTTATATGTCTTTCTGAATATTATGAAATAAATTTGCAATACAAAAGTTGCACTTATCCCTCATCTATAATATAATTTTATTTTGTGGCAATATTAGTTTTAAGCCGTTTAGACTATCAAAGTAATACTTTTTATTATAGAAAGGACAAATTAAATGAAACTTGGAATTGTAGGTCTACCAAATGTAGGAAAAAGCACACTCTTTAACGCTATTACCCAAGCTGGAGCAGAATCTGCCAATTACCCATTCTGTACAATTGAGCCAAACGTAGGTGTAGTTGCAGTACCTGACGAAAGACTGACAAAACTAGCTGAGATATATGCATCAAAGAAAATAGTCCCAACTGCTATTGAATTCTATGATATAGCAGGACTAGTAAAAGGTGCAAGTAAAGGAGAGGGACTGGGAAATAAGTTTCTTTCACATATCCGCGAAGTTGAAGCTATCGTGCATGTTGTCAGGTGTTTCGAAGATGGAGACATTGTCCATGTAGATGGAAGCGTAAATCCTCTTAGAGATATCGAAACGATAAATTTTGAGTTAATATTCTCCGATATTGAGCTGCTTGAAAGAAGACTTCAAAGATCTCAGAAAGCCGCAAAGGGAGATAAAACTTTAGCTGCTGAGGTTGAATTAATTCAAAATGCAATGGCAGTGATGGGCGAAGGTAAATCAATTAGAACATTGGACCTGTCCGATGAGCAGAAAGAGCTTGTTAAATCCTTCAATCTCCTAAGCTCAAAGCCAATTATTTATGTCGCCAATGTAGCTGAAGAAGATTTGGCCAATGATGGCAACTCAAACCCTCATGTAGCAAGTGTAAGAAAATTTGCGTCTACAGAAGATGCTGAAGTGGTTGTTGTTTCTGCGCAGATAGAAGAAGAGATATCACAGTTGCCAGAGGAAGAAAGAATCGAATTCCTTAATGATCTGGGACTTGATAAATCAGGCCTCGATAAATTAGTACAGGCAAGCTACAAGCTGCTGGGACTTATAAGCTTTTTGACTGCAGGACCTATGGAGTCAAGAGCATGGACCATAAAAGCCGGTACCCCGGCGCCTCAAGCAGCCGGTAAAATTCACTCTGATATAGAAAGAGGCTTCATCCGTGCCGAGATAATAGCTTATGATGATCTAATGGCTCATGGTGGCAGCATGACATCTGCTAAGGAAAAAGGACTTGTGAGGATTGAAGGTAAAGAATACATCATGAAAGATGGCGACGTCGTAAACTTTAGATTTAACGTATAGTTGTAATAAAAATAAAGGTAATGGATTAGTTTAAACCTGATCCATTACCTTTTTCAGCATCTGACACAGAAGGTGATTCCTGAATAGTAGGCTTTTCATATAGGAAAATATAAGTTATAACTACTCCAGTTAAAAAGAACTGAAAAAACATTTCGAAAATACTGCTTACTGCAACTGCTGTTGGTAAAGTATTTAATTGCTGGAGCATAGGAAGTAATCCACCTAAAATAAAAAGTACCATCCCCACTATTGCCGCGCATTTTTTCTTTGATACTCTCAAATACATTATAAGTGGTATAACAGATAAAACCAGCAAAGCTGCGCGGATAGGTTCCAGCATTAATATTTCAAGTGTACTTGGTAGATGCAGTCCGCTAATTTCAGACCTATAATAATCTCCAGTAATCAACGCTGCATTGATACTTCCGAAAATAAAATAAAACAGCACATAACTGCCAGAACTCACAAGTATTCTCCCGAGCCATCCGCGCCAACTCCTCTTTTGCCTTTTTCCAGCTTGTTCTGTTTCCCCATTATATCTAAATAACAATGTAATTCCAGCGCTTATAAAAAGATACATTATAGATTGTTGTCCAAATATCGCTGGCGCAGTTTCCCAACTCACTAACCCAGGAGCAAAGAACAATGCCTCCAGCATCTGTGTAACAACATTCAAAAAAAACATTAGAAATAGAGCAACGAAGACCTTTGATTTCGGTAAGTGCAGCTGCTTAACAATTATTCCACCAATAATTGAAATAATAAATCCGGATAAAAACATGATATATAAGATAAAACTGAAATCACCTTTTACCTCAGGGAATTTCACTCCAAGGCTTGTAAGAACTCCACCAACTATCGTTAGAGTTACTAAATTTAGAAATCCTATCACCAAACCCTTCCATAAAAACTCAAAGCATGTCTTTAATATTTTCAATCTAGCACCCCCCGTACAATATCACTAAATATCTTTAGCCATCATAGTCATATCCTCAAGCTCACTAAAGCCACTTTTCTCATAAAAGTAACTCGTTCTATTCTCTTTTGATGTAAAAAGCAATATCGTAATTACTCCTAGTTTTTTCAATCGTTCTTCCAAGTATTTCAGCAGTTTGCTTCCGATACCTCTTCCTTGCAATTCTGTTGAGACAAACATTTCCTTCAAATCGTAATGCATGCCTTCAAACCAATGTTCACAGTTGCCAAATACTGCAGCTTTTATTTCATTATCTTTCTCATAATAAACACCAATAAAATTTGGCGATATGAGTATGTCGTTAAGTCTGTTATATGCGGATTCCGTAGTCCATTCATCATTCCATGGCTCTGCATTAAATACTTTCATGTATAATTCTGTACAGCTTTTTAAGTGAACTTCTTTCAATCTATGTATATTATCCAATTTTATTCCTCCCAAATCATATCTTCGCTTCTCTGTAAACAATCGTAATTATTCCAATAATAAATATTGTTGTAAATATTGCTTTATTATTCTTTGCTAACCATTTCGGCAAAAATATGTCAAAACCAACTTCAGGATTCTCGGTATATTTATATCCTAAAATAGTAAAAGGGCATTTACCTTTAAAAATCATCAAGACTATTCCCTCAAAAATTACTAAACCAATAGCTACCCACGTATAAATATCTATCTTGTTATATATCCCTGAATATAAAACATAAAAAATTACAAAAACGTAAAAAATCCATATTATTGTATGTCCTAGTTTAATATATAAAAGTTTTTTGCTCATATGCTTTCCCCCTAAAGTCGTATAATATACAATAAATAAGTTCTTATGAAATGGCTCTTGTTCAGCAATTATAAAAAGGAAGTCTATATTACACCTTCTTCGATTTAAAATTAATTATAACTATTAAAAATAATATGGCTGCAACTAAGCCAAAATATATCAATACTCCATAGTCAGACAAGAATACATCCCCAATAATCCATCCTAAAGAAATCAAAGATAAAATAATCGCTCCAATTAATACTTTTGCTTTATTAATCATATCTCATTCTTACCTCTCATTTAAGAATATTTCGCTCCCTATCTAGGATTATGATTTAGTTCATATTGACATACTTTTACATTAGAAGATCTTCGATAACTTGCCTATATCGCTTTCAGTCAACTTATCAGGTTCAAACAGCATAGAAGCTAATATCTATTTCCTAGGATTCTACTAGTAGATAATACTAAATAAGATTATTAGTCCAAATAAGAATTATACTAGTTTTATTCAATAGTTAATTATGCTGTTTTAAGAAAGAGTGTATATGTGCTTAACCCTCTCCAAACCAGTATGCAGAAGCGCAAATCAATCCGTAAGATTAAGTCTGACCCCATTGATACTTACCGTATTGCACAGGTCTATTACACTAATGATTTAAAACCCTTCAAGGAGCAGAAGCATGATGTGCAAGAACTACGGAGCCTTTGCAGACAGTGGGATGGATTTAACACATTGCATACTGAAACCCAATTGAAGTTCAGAAGCCTATTCACCCTGATATTTCCAAGATACGATACTGTGTTTGATCACTTGTGCAATCCAACATCCCTAAGGGTGATTTCTTCGTTCCCTTCACCTGAGGCTGTTCTTTCTGCCAAACGTGAAGAGCTCTTTAGCTTAATTAAACTATCTAAACACTCCAATGATTAGTGTAACCAAAAGGTGGACATGCTTATCGCTGCTGCAAGAGAAAGCTTATCCTGGGAAAATTCATTTTCCTTAACCTCTTGACTGCGATTAGCTGATTTCTGCGATGTGTGGCGGGCTCCAACGGCAGAGCCACATGGACGCGGCGCCTTAAAGCACTTAAACCTTCATAGCTGTACTAATTAGATTGTTAAATGAATGAATTATCATGCATGCCCATAAAGATTTTGTTCTTTTCAATACATATCCTTGCAATAATCCAAATCCCAATACAAACGCTGTGGATAAAATAAAGTAAGTAATTTTTTCAAAACTCAGTATTCCACTCATATACCATTTAGGAAAATGTATCAGTACAAATAAAACTGATGATATAGCATTGGCATACTTGAATTCTATTCCCTCTTGGAGTTTCTGCAATATAAATCCTCTGAATACAATTTCTTCTGTTAAACCTATTAGAATAATTCTATGTATCCATGTGTATATATCAATATTAAAATCAAACTTACCATCTCCCATAATATAATTTCTTATAACATGGTATATAACTATAAAAATTCCAATAACAATTCCCCATATTAGCCCTCTTATCGCATTACTATTTAATTTTAGATATGAAATCGGATTTGTTTTATAAATATATTTGAGAAGTATGAAAACAGGAACAGTCCAGACAATATATTTAATACTATTTTTTACTATAATATTCAAAACATCATTATTACTATAAACATTTGTAGAAAAAACCAACTCATAAATAGTCCATACTGTAAAAAATATTAAAATATATATTATAAGTACTCTCATTCTTTTTTGCCTTATACTTTTGTCTGTTATCAAAAAATATCCCTCCTTGTTTTAATGTGAGGCTTGGATAGGCCAAACCTTTTCCGCCACATGTCACAGAACGTTTACGCACTCACGACACCACTGAACCGGACTCCAGAGCCTGTCCCCTTTGGCGGAGCTTCGCTCCCGGTAAGGGGTGTGGTTGCCCTGCCCTCGCTTCAAAGTAAATGCGTCAGGCAACCCAAAGCACGCATGCTTCTTGCTCCAGCCCGCCGTGCCGCAGCGTGAGGGCTTTGTTCGTATGGACTTTCCATGTAGATAATAAAAATTATATCTAATTCTATTAGCTAATTTTTTTCAAAACTTTTAATAAGTTTGGCGGGATCAACGATTTTGCCTAATTTAAATATTTTGCCATTCTTCTCAATATCAATAGTTGTACCTGTTTCTAGTGCCTTTTTCCAAAATACCTCTGGTGTAATGCTTGAATCTACTTGGCAGGATAACGCATATAATCCAGCAATATATGGAATGGACCAACTCCACCCACCCTGAGAGTAAAACACATAGTCCTCTTGTCCAGTTGGGCTCGCTGTACACCTTGAATCCATAGGGACCAATAGTGTATCTTGTTCTAAGCTAATAGTTCCAGCAAAATATCTCTTCATCCAAAATGAACCAGGTCTGCAATCATTAAAATTGTTGGGGTCACTTAAGCTATCTCTTCCTAATCCTGAAAATTTTAGGCCATAAGTTTTTTGTAGTGATGATGAAATTACAAAAATGCCTTCTTTTTTTGCCCTTTCTACCGCTTCTGTAACTTCTTTATACCCTTTTTCATCTTGACTCCAGCCTACCGAAATAGATATAACTCTTATTTTTTTATGTATAGGTAAGCTTTTGTTAATTTCTAGAATTCTATCGATGGATTGTGCTAAATATGTAAAGTCCCAATCAAATCCATCCTTTTTATAGGTTCCATGAGTCTCTGCAATATAATAAAGTTCTGCCTCAGGTGCAACACCCACTGTTTCTCCAACAGCAATTGATGTGACAGCTGGACCATGCATTTGTGCTTCTTCATCTTTCCGGATGTTTATTTCTTCATAAAACCTTACTCTATCAGCATACTCTTTATGATCTACTAGTAGTGTCTGATCAATTATCGCAACACTTACTCCTTTACCAGTAATACCTTGTTTGTGCAGCTCTCTGATATTTAGGCCTGGATCTTTACCTAACTCCATTATCTTCATAGGGTCAAAGTTCTCAGGTAATTTATCAGACCATTTTGTTTCACTATCAAAATCTGCATGTAACAAGTCAGTTAATCTGTCATGTAAATCTAGTAAAGATAAATCTGTGCTCCTAACATCTAATTGCCAATTATCACTAGAATTTTCATCATATTTAGGTAGGGTTTCTAATTTTCCGTGAAGACCTTTAAAATCTATTGCTGATGGATACCGTGAAATTCTTGGTGTTATTTCGGTTTCAACAACTGTTTGCGTTCTTGTACAACCAACAAGTCCAAATATGACTAAGAGTAATAAATATTTAAGTGATTTCTTCATGTTATAAACCTCCCAAAATGTTATTATCTAAATCATTCCTAATAAGTGAGAAAGTCTGTCGCCTAACGGTTTCGCACTCACGACACCACTGAACCGGACCCCGGAGCCTTTCCCACTAGCGGAGCTCCGCTCCCGGTGAAGGACTGTGGTGAACTCTTCTTCATGCTCATTCTACAGAAGCCTACTTCATGTATATACTCTCGAGCCCTTGTGTGAAACCGTTGTTAGATGCTGTCCTATGCCCCGCAGAGCCAGAGCCGCACGGGCGTAGCGCCTTAAATTTGCAGTTATTTGTATGTGTCACTATACTTTAACTTACCACTTCAAGTAGCAAAAACTCATTAATATACAAAATAATTTACATATTACATTATCACAATACTCATTTAGAAAATAGAAGCTTATACATATTTTGTCCTTTAATTAAATCTTTCTCGTGTTCACTTATATCAAGACTGTTAATACAGTCGATATTTATTCGTAGATTATTCTTACCATAAGGTGTGTCTGAGCCTAATATCAATCTCTCTGCTCCCACCTTACTTATAGCAATTTTTAATTTGTTTATTGGTATTAGTTGAGGAGGAGACACTTCATAGTAAATATTGCTGTTTTTCACATGCTCATAAATGTCCTCAAACCCTATTAGATGGGCTACTATAAAGGTATTATTATAATATTTATTTGCTGTTTGAATAAATGCCTGTACTTGTTTTTTTGTAGAAATATGAATAAATATGGGAATACTCTGTTCAAACGCCCACTCAATAATTTTTGTAGAATTTTCGTTCGAAATGTCAAACTTATGCCAGCACTGGTGCAATTTAATAATTTTAAAGTTGTATTTAGCGTAATCATCTTTGAGCTTTGTTAAACAGTCATTATCAAGAGGGTTTACCCAGTAAGATTGTATTATTTTATCAGGACACATTTGAAAAAGCTCATACACATACCTATTATGTTCATTAATGTGTTTGGCTGCACCATTAATTTTTGTAATAAAACCAATAATTCTATTGACCACAAATATAAAATCTTTATTAGGAAACTTCTCAGATAATAGTGGTAGTCCATAAGTTTTTTTACTATTTGCTTCACCAGGACACAATACAACTTTGTCCGTATTATTGGAATCTAAAACTCTTAGAATGCTTTCAATATTATAATATTCACCACAAGCGTGAGCATGTCCGTCAATAATCATAATGTCCTCCTCATAATTTATAATTTGAGACTATTTCACTAAATCAAACAAATATGTATTATAAAATCTTTACTCTAAAAATGATTTTGATTTTAACGATAGCCCAATAGCTCTTCCTAGCGACACGATGTCGCGGTAAAATCCGCATGGGATTGCATCTCACGTCTCCGTGTTTGCGACATCCCTGAATCGGACATCAACGCCTTACTCCTTGGCGGAGCTCCGCTCCCGATGAAGGGGTATGGTTACTGAACCTTCTACTCGACTTACAGCTAGTAACCCATAGCGCAAACATATTGTTAGGCGACGTTCGACGGCCATAGCTTCAGTGGTTGGCACGGACGCCAACCGTCCCTCACCTTTACTTCTTATTTTTCATCAACACTGCCCAGCAAAATGATTTGCCAAACAGACTATTGTCATCAATTTCTTTCATTTCTCTGATCTCAATAATATCGAAATAAGGACAAAGTATAGTTCTCAGCTTATGTTCTGAGAAACCAATTCCACCATGCATAGAAAAATCTCTGTAAACATCATAGTCTGAGATATTTGCCCCACCTTTGAGATTGAAAGCCGTAAGTCCGAAATATCCTTCTGGCTTAAGTAAATCTACAATTCTTTTAATATATTGATTTCTTCGATGAGGTTTTACATGGTGTAAACAACCGCTATCATAGATGAAATCATAACTATTGCATGATGCTTCAAAGTCAAAGAAGGATTGGTTAATGAATTTTACACTTACAGAATTCTCATTAGCTTTTTGATTAGCCCACTCAATTGAGGTGCTTGAAAAATCTATTCCGTCTACCTCAAATCCATGTTTAGCTAGATATATTGAATTTCTTCCATTTCCACACCCAATATCAAGAACTTTTGATTTTTCAAGCAAACCCTTTTTCTGGTAAGATACTAAGTTCTCGTCAGGCGCATCAATAAAGAATGGCACTGGTTTATTTCTGTCAGAGTAAAATTTATTCCACCACTCTCCGTCTCTTCTTTGAAGAAGAGTATCAAGCATAGTAAAAACATCATCCTCAGATTGTATTATCTCATTATCAATTTCCATTGAATTTACCTCCAGACATACTAGATTCTCCATATAAGCCGGGCATGAATGCCCGGAAAATCTCGTCGAATGTCGCTTAACGTCCAGCACTCACGACACCACTGAACCGGACCCATAGGCCCTACTCCCTGGCGGTGCTTGCACCCGGTGAAGGGGTGTGCCTTGTGCTATCCAAGTGAGTGCATTGTTAAGTGAAGTTGGTCGTCCCGCTTGTTCAGAGGCCGACACGGATGTCGGCCCCTCAAAGCATTGTAATCTTTCAATAAGCGCCGCTCTATGTGAACAAAGCAGATTAAACTCTCAATCACACATTGGCAACATAATATTCGGTTGATTAGTACATGTATATCGATCCTAAATATAGCGGAACTGTAGAAGATATTATTTTTACAAAATTCTCTTTAATCTGCCTTGGTCTTAAATCAATTTGAGATATCTCTTTTATATCAATCCATTGACATTCTTCTTGTTGAAAATCTATTTCTGTAGGTTCATGCAATATTCCATCAACAAATTCGACGATAAAAATATGGTGTACCCGATGTGAATAGTCAGCATATTTATGCCTTATTTCCGTATTATCATATATTTCCTCTGCAAGTGCAGCAAAGCGTACAACTTTAACTAAATATCCTGTTTCCTCTAAACATTCTCTAACTACAGCTTCTTCCATAGTTTCATATTGCTGTTGACCACCGCCCGGCATATCATAATAGAGTTCTCCATGATATCCTTTACACTTATTTAATAATACTTTTCCATCACGCACAATAATTGCTTTTGTCGCATTTCTTATAGCCAATTCCGTTATCCTCCAATTTAAAACTCTCATGGGATATATTAACATTATACTTGCTGATTAATACTGTTACTCTATAATGAAGGCTTTAAAGCCTTTACCTCTCAACCTGCCACACGATGTGGCGGCCTTTGCGACCAATTTCATTTAACGGTTCCGCACTCACGACGTCCCTGAACCGGACCGGCAGAGCCTGTCTCCCTTGAGGAGCTTCGCTCCCGGTGAAGGGATGTGGTTGCCCTGCTCCTGCTCCATAGCAAATGCGTCCGGCAATCCAAGGCACGCACGCTTCCTGCACATCCCGCCGTGCCGCTGCGTGAGCGCTTTGTTATCTGATGGGTGATGTCCCCAACGACTTGCTTAAGTATCTTAATATACCGCTGACGGTATCCGGAACCTTACTTGAATCGCTTCTGTAAGTATTGTCCCTTTCGGGTTTAAATCTCTACCAAACTCCGCATAGGAGTTTGTACCTTGCAGAACAACACTTTATCAATATACTTTCTCTGTTTGCTTTTCTCCCTTTATCCCGCTCAATACTAGCGCACCAAATTATACTTTTACTATCTATATAATATGAAATAGTCGTATTAAAGATCTTTTTTAGTTTTTTCTTCTATGTATATATCAAGTGCCTTAATTCCTCTCTTAGCAAGCTTAACGAAAAGTACAAACGCATAAATAGAAATACCCAATGTTATCAAATAAGGTATTAACGCTGCAAAAGTATATCCAAAACCCACAAACAATCACCCCTCTTAGTTCATTAAATTATATGCAATATATCTTATGCTTAAAAAAAGCAAATATATTTCTTCTACTCCACCTACATCACCTGTCAGATAACGTCCCGGTGTTTGCGACTATTTCGAATCTTACATAGCTCTTATGTTAGGTTCGGGATGGTGGTTGGCTTACCCCTTGCCTCTGCTCCCCAACCCGTAGCGCAAACATGTTGTTAGGTGGAGTCTGGTGTCCCTAGCTTCAGAAACTGCCACGGATGGCAGTTACCATAATATACACTTACAGACTATCTTTATATTATCTATTTGCTCATAATAAACTAAAATCACTACCATAATAAAAGTAAAGATTAATCATCAATTCACTTTCTTATAACCTTACTTATCTCTTTTATCCTACTTAAGGCTAACTGTCTATAGTATTTAATCCATTCTTTCTCCTGTTCTGTCAAGTTTTGCTGTTTGTCACAGTAATTGATGAACTCACTAAATGATATTTCTGCATTTGCGTACTTTTTCTCATGAAACCAATTATCAGCAACTTCAAATAAAGCTTTAAACCTCAAATAGTGGTTTTGATTATTAATAAAAAAATCATTATACAGGTTTCGTGAGTTATAATAATCTCTTCCCTTCTGGAGTTCTTGCGCCAAAACTAAGCTTTTAGGAATATGGAAATCCACATCTTTATGCATACGCACCTCAATATTTCTAATCTCGATATAATCCCGCCACGGATGGCGGGCACCCACACCACATTTCACCTAACGGTTCCGCACTCACGACGTCCCTGAACCGGACCCTAGAGCCTGTCCTCTCGGCGGAGTTGCACTCCCGGTGAAGTGTGTGTGGTTGCCCTGCTCCCTCTTCAAAGCAATTACATCCGGCAACCCAAGGCACGCTTGCTCCTTGCTTCAACCTGCCGTGCCGCAGCGTGAGGGCATTGTTCGTATACTAGGTTCATAACCAGCTTATCTGGGTATGAACATTTTTCATTTTCTTGTATGCTTAAAGTATATAATCTGGGTGAAAAACGTGGGCTTTGTTGGGACTTTGATCCCGTCGCATAAACTGTTTTAACCTTGCTGACACTCATACCTCGATTGAGCTGGTTGTGCTTATAGCACGCATCACCGTACGAACCTGTTGAGGGTCGTCAGATGAGGAGACCCAGAAAGTAAGGAGGTATTATATGAACAATCCTGCTTTGTGTATTGATGTATCTAAATCATCCAGCTTTGCTACCGGCTTTCTCTCTTACAACAAACCTTATACAAAACCTTTTGATTTCTCCCATACTCCCGAGGGAATGAAATCTGCTCTTTGCTGTCTTAAGGATCTTCAAAACAGTACTAGCAGTATACCTGATGTTGTCTTAGAGGCAACAGGAAACTTCTACAAACCTGTCACACAGTATTTTGTGAACCTTGGTTATTCTGTCTATGTGCTGAATCCTCTACAAACAAGTTTGCAGAAGCGTAAGTCAATTCGTAAGATTAAGACTGACCCTATTGATACTTTCCGTATTGCACAGGTCTACTATACTAACGACTTAATGCCCTTCAAGGAACAAAAGCATGATGTGCAAGAACTTCGAAGCCTTTGCAGACAGTGGGATGGATTTAATGCATTGAATACTGAAACCCAGTTAAAGTTCAGAAGCTTGCTCACCCTCGTGTTTCCTAAATACGATACTGTGTTTGATCATTTATGCAATCCGACATCACTAAGAGTTATCTCCTCTTTCCCTTCACCTGCGGCTGTTCTTTCTGCCAAACGTGAAGAGCTATTTAACCTAATTAAACTATCTAGACACTCCAATGATTGGTGTAACCAAAAGGTGGACATGCTTATTGCTGCTGCAAGAGAAAGCTTATCCTATGATGGTGCCCAACAGTCCAATATCCGGGTTCTGCAAAGCTATATAAAGTCATTGCTGACCCACAAAGAAATCCTGATTGATATACGGGCTCAAATCAATGAATGGGCTAAGCTCTCTCCTGACTTCCAGCTCCTACTATCCATCCCAGGGGTAGGAGAAGTAACAGCAGCCACCATTCTTGGAGAGATTGGTGACATTAGTAACTTTGAAACTGCTAAGCAATTAGTTGCTTATGCAGGACTAGATCCTTCTGTTTATCAGTCTGGTAACTTCAGAGCGAAGAATACCAAGATATCCAAAAGGGGTACTCCCTACTTAAGGAAGGCTTTATTTCAGGCTGCCTCAGCCGCTGTTAGAAAGCGGCCAAAGGGACCATGTAACTCTGTGCTTTATGAATATTATACCAATAAAGTAAATGTAGGGAAGCCTCCTAAAGTTGCACTGGTTGCCACCTGCAACAAGCTTCTAAGGATTATTTTCGGAATGCTAAGTACTCAAACCGAGTTTAAAGCCGAGTAGCATAGACTGATGTTATTAGTTCAAGGCCTATTCTTGAATAGGCTAGCTTTGCTATTGCAACTTTTACTAGGATAAATTTATTTTACTAAATCACTTGACTGTGATTAGCTGGTTTATCTGATGTATGGTGCCCCGCAGAGCCTTGCCATTATATTCATATACTGCTTCCGGTATCCGAGACCTGACATGTGCCGGTTATATAAATATTGTCTCTCTTGGGTTTAAATCTCACAAACTCCGCGTAGGAGTTTGCACATAACTGGACTTATTTTGTTCCATATGATATGAGTGTACATGGTGCTTGAATTATGTAAGCTCTATCCTTGTGTTTCACTACGTATTCACTAATTTTTATTTCACCATTTACATACATTTCTGCTTCCTGCTTACTTAAGCCTCTTTCTATAAGTTCATTAATATACTCTACTCTATCATCCTCTGATAAATGCTTATTCCATCCCCAAGCTTTAGTCATTGCGTTATATTGTTTGGTATGTTCATCCTTAACTCCATATGGGTTAACAAATTTAACACTATCATTCATTCTAACTCCAACATTATGCAAACCTAATTCTTGCATATATATAGGAGCTTTAATGCCAAACCTATAATCCCTCCCTCCATTTTCCAATTCTTTTTTATAAATTTTCCGATGCAAATATGGCATATTAAGATCTGTATAATCAAAGCCATTGAAATATTGCCCTGCCTTTTCTATTTCTAAATCTCCCTCCATACAGATTACTAAACCACCATTTACAACAGATTGTATCATTTTTTCTAGGATGTTCTTTGCATTAGGTATATGCCTTAAAACTGCTTGTGATATAGCAATATCATAGTTTTCCTTGGGTTCATACTCATTTAGGTCTGCTTTAATAAATCTTGCCGAGTATCCTGAATCTGCAAAAATATTCTTTGCTTCTTCTAAAAGAATTTCACTAATATCAATACCCGTATATGTACTTCCGCTAGGCAATATCGGTAGCAATAACAATCCGACATATCCAAAGCCACATCCAAAATCTATTATGTTGACTGCCTTATTTATTTTCCAAACTCTTTCAACCAAGAATTCAATGTAATCATTATTACACCAACCAGTGCGAATGGCTCGTAAAAATTCTAGTTGTTCATTCCATAAAGTTTCACTCATAACTTTATACCCCCATTTTAAAATAGTACTTCTTACATAAACCAATCCGCACCATCTTCCGTATAACGGTTTGCTTCTGCGACGGCTTTCAGGCTTAAGGCAACCGGAGAACTTAGATAGCTCTTATCTTGGTTTCCCGGTTGCCGGGCGCGACTGCGCTTAGCTTGGAAGCTGTGGGCAAGCCCTTCTTCATGAATAACCCATTAGGGATACTTCATGGATATGACCCCCGAGCCCCTTGTGCAGAAGCCTTGTTATACGCCGTCGAAAGCCCCGTAATTCAGAGTGCGACAGGATGTCGCGCCCTTAAATCTTAAGTTCAAGTTACGCATTATATAAAAATAGTGAAGTAATTTAACTTAGTATTATGCTTATACTATACATTATTGTATGTTGATAGTTCCAGTTTTACCTGATAAAGCGCCAAGTGTCAATTCAAGAGCCATACACCATTCGGCATTTTTTGTTTTATCAGCAATATGGAATATCCCATATTCGTAAGACGGCTTAAACCCAAACTTATGATAAAAGTCTGGTTCACCACAAAGGAATACAGATGTATATCTCATACTTTTTGCAATTTGAAAAGCTTCCATCATCATTGCGCGAGCAATTCCCCTGCGAAAAAAATCGGGATGAACACTTATAGGAGATAGTAAGAGTTCAGTATAAACATTATCAGATGTAGTAATGCTTGTTTTATATAAAACGATTTGACCAATTAGTTTTCTATCTTCATTCTCTGCAACCAATGAAAGTTCAGGAATAAAGGTATCTTTTTTTCGTACTTCATTCAAATAGTCCCACTCACCCTCATTAGTAGATGTGGCAAATGATATTTTAACAAGTTCATAGACTTCATCATAATCAGTCGGTTGTTCTTGCCGTATAATCATATAGTACCTCCTGTATATTATATAAATAATGTTTAGTTCGTAATATATTACTGATATGCAATATAAAAATGGTACTTATTACGTAAATCATTCTGCATTAAGTGTCATCTGACGGTTTCGCACTCACGACACCACTGAGCCGGACCCACAGAGCTCTAATCCACTGGCGGTGCTTGCACCCGGTGAAGGGGTGTGGTTGCCCTGCTCCTGCTCCATAGTAAATACATCCGGCAACCCAAGGCACGCATACTCCTTGCTCATACCCGCCGTGCCGCAGCGTGAGCGCATTGTTAGATGATGTTGTTTGCCATTTTCTATAATCAAATATTGAATAATTAACTTCTTAATGTAATCTATTAACAAAAATAGATGTTGTATATAATATCACAGGTATAATGGATAACAATATACTTTTAATATTACTTTGCCTAAGTTTATATCTTAAAAGTAAAAAAATCATATAATTAAACCATAGAAACGGAACAAATCCCAAGATTATCTTTGTAATTGGAATTCCACTAAGTAATAATCCACCAGAATAATTGATAAACCAAAATAAGAATATAATCGGAAGTAATACTACTTCTGTTTGTTTAAATGACAAATTGCTTTCGTTTTTTATATTTAGTATAAAATAGTAAAATACCACTGTGATTTTTTTTACTATGAAAGAATAAATCAACATCATTATAAGGCATCTTATCAACAGTGCTAAGTTATATCCTCTCGTTGGTCCATAGTAAAGCAAAAATACACTTAATCCCCCTGTAAAAGTAAAAAATAGGTAATATAAAACATTTAGAAGCTTGACACTATATGTCTCGAAACTTTCACTAGTAAAAGCACCTCTTGGATCATAAATAATTTTTGATAGCAATTTAATCAAATGTACAAATTTCATATTACATTTCCTCCCTATTAAATTACTTAAATAACAAGAATCACGCTTTATAATAACTCCAACTTAGCAAACAATGTCATCTAGCGGTTTCGCACTCACGACGTCCCTGAACCGGACCCGCAAAACCCTGCCTCCTGGCGGAGCTCCGCTCCCAGTGAAGGGGTGTGGTTGCTGCCTTTACTCCAGAGCAATGGCATCGGCAACCCAAGGCACGCATGCTCCTTGCCCTTTCCTTACGTGCCGCAGCGTGAGTGCTTTGTTATACGAAGTCGCGAGTCTAAAACTCTTCTTTTATTGATTTAGCCCAAGCTAGTGATGCTTTAGAGTCACCAAGATACCGACTAATACCTTGAAGGGACATAAAGCCGCCAATCGGATTAGAAGTAGGTCCGATTATCAAACCTCCGTGGCAATTAGTTGAAGAGCAGCCACTAATTAAAGTGTTATTATTTGTTACTAAGATTTGATCACTATCTACTAATATTTCGACCCCGTTACATAGGAAACGTCCTTTATCTATAACTACTTTATTTGGTGGCTCATAAGTCATCCTAATCAGCATTTTTCTTGCCTTCTCACGAATTGTAAGTGTCTTTCCAACAATTTTAATATCCCATGGACTAATTGAATAAAACAGCTGATTGTTAACAATACGTAATACTAGCTGGTTATACTCATCGAATAAGTTTACATTTAATAATAAATGACCATCCTGTAAGATAAAAGCAATCAAAGGGATGCCATCTACTATGATAGGTATTGATTCCGTATAATCTCCAGACATTTTAGTTGTAAAGTAATTACCACCAATATGAACTTCACAAGAGTCTCCTTCAAAATGAAGTTGTAATGGTTTACTTATACCACTTTGTAAGTTGTGAGGTGCTTTATTTGCTTCAATAATCTTATCTCTTGGTAGAAGGCCAGATGTAGCCTCGCGATGGTGTAAATCGCATAAAAGAGTTATATCTTCTGCAACATGTTCGTGTACATTAGCCCACCCTTTTATATGATCATATTCATAAAGAGGGAATCCGCAAATAACACAACCAAAGCCACAACGTTGCCTAACCGTACGTTGTATTGACAAGGGTATGTTCCTATTATCACAAGTTACTTCCACACTTTTTACCTTCTTTCCTCCTGCGATTTCGTATAACGGTCCCGCACTCACGACGTCCCTGAACCGGACCCACAGAGCCTGTCCTCCTGGCGGTGGTGACACCCGGTGAAGGGATGTAAATCGAAACTTTAATAAGGAAACCTATTAATTAGCATTCCGTATCCCTTATAAAAATGCCACGTGAGTACATTGTTAGCTAATGGATAATGTCCCGCAACGCCTAGCTTAATAACCTTTGTATACCGCTGCCGGTACTCGGGACCTGTCATGTGTCGCTTATGTTAATATTGCCTCTCTTGAGTTCAAATCTCTCACAAACTCCGCATAGGAGATTGCACCTTATAAAAAGAAATGAATCACATTACTCTATTACTAACCCTTTGTATAGCCTTTTCATAAGAGCATTTGAGATTTCAATGGCTTCCTTCCTACTATTGCAAGGTGCTGAAATTAACCAACCCTTTCTAAGACTGAAACTATAGCCACCATTATGCGTTGGTTCAAGAATCTCAATGGTTAATTTTTCAAACTCATCACTTACATATATAGTTCCGTAGGACTTCAATTCACCCATTTTGTCTCTATTAAATTTTATTGGGTTGCAAGAAAACACTTTTTCTCCTACCTTTATAGTACCGAAAAATTCTACTTCTTTCACAAATAATTCTTTTACATATTTCCCTTTGATTTCGATATTAATTGTTTCTACATTTTGCGGATTGCCAGCCTGATATTTTATTCCATTGTACTTATATTCAATATGCTCTGGTTGGTTATATGATATATAAATCCATGTATATAGGCATAAGGCTACTACAAAAGTAGTTATAATAACTTTACCTGATAATAAGAAATCTATAGCATGCTTCTTCAATTTTGACCTCCTACCTAATATCTACTTTGTATGATTCTACTGGTAGACAATACTAAATAAGATTATTAGTCTAAACAAGAGTTATATTAATTGTTTTATTCAATAGTTAAATAATGCTGTTTTAAGAAAGATAGTTTATCCCAATAACTTTTTTTAAATAAACCTTTACGCAATATGAGAGTATTACTTCTTGCATAAGTCAATCTGCATTATCTGTCAGCTAACGTCTCCGCACTCACGACGTCCCTGAACCGGACACCAGAGCCTTTCCCACCTTGGCGGTGGTGACACCCGGTGAAGGGATGTAAAACCAACCATTATTAAGGAAACCTATTATTTAACTTACCGCATCCCTTATGCAAATGCCACGTGAGTGCATTGTTAGCCGACGTTTCCCTTGACGTTGGTTAGGAATGGCGCCATATGGATAATTATACCATATAATGCGGCATAAACATAACAAATTAAAAACCTACAAAACATTTTATATTGTGTCAAATTGTGGTAAAATTTAGGAAGTGCTTTGTAGGGGGGAATTGTATATGAGTAATTATTATTTATTTTTAGATGAATCAAAGCCATCAGGCAATCTGCAATATTTTTGTCTCGGTGGCTATATAATAGAGGAAAATGAATATGTTCAAAAGATGATTCCATTAGTAAATAGTCTAAAAAATGTAATTTTCAATAATACTACTGTAGTATTGCACGAATCGGAGATAAGAGATCCCGAAAAACCTCCATATGATATACTGAAAGATTTTGAAAAGAAAAAGGGATTCTGGAATGGGTTAAGAAATATTATTGATAGTTGCAATATAACTACGATAGGAGTTGGAATTAATCCTGTAGAATATAAAAAACTATATTGTGAGAAATATGCAAACAATGATTATTTTGTTGCTCTTCAGATTATTTTAGAAAACTTTGTCCATTTCTTGGAACATAATGAGGGTAAAGGCATAATATATATTGAATCAAGAACTCCTACAGATGATACTAGACTTGCTAGTCATTATCATACTATTGTAGCCAATGGGACATTATTTTTTAACAAGATTATTTTTCAAAAAAGACTGACTACAATTAACTTTTCCATGAAACAGGATGATAATGTAGGATTACAAATTGCAGATTTTATTCCTAATCCATTAAATAGAGCGTGTAGTTATAATTATGATATTAAAAAGCAGAAAAAACCTAATGTATTTGACTTAATAGATTCTAAACTTTATAATGGAAATTGTAACCTAAAAGAACGATTTGGTTTAAAAATAATTACATAATTGCTTGACATCCGGTTAAGATAAAGGTAATATTATATTGAAGTTATCGAAAAGATGACTTAAATATAGTATTTTGTGGATGAGCTACGTAAAGTTATTCATCCATATAAAAAGAAGACCTAAGCTGAAAAAGCATCAGGTCTTTTATATTTTAAGACCTTCTTAGTTGAAGGTCTTTTTTATTGTTAAAAACCATAAAAAATAAAAACTCCAACGCCATGCCCTAATATTATGTGGAGTCTGCGGGGAATACATGGGAGGGAAATGTCGGCTAACGTCTTTCCATTCACGACGTTTACCCCAAAGCCGAACCTACAGCAAAAATGTCCGTGAATGGATTGTTAGCCGACGTTCCCATAACGTTGGTTGGCAATAGCACTATATGGGTAATTATACCATATAATGTACTATAAATATAATATATATACTTACTACAAGATAGCTCTTTCTCATCAATTAGCTAGAGGAATTTTTTAGGTGTTCTTAGTACAATGAATGAAATACTTTTCATAACATATAATACTTTAAATGATAATAGTCGATATCTTATTTAAAGGTACTTTTCATTATATGTATTGACAATATGCTTTATATTGAATAGGATATAATTAGGAGGAGGTATTTACATGGAAAACCAAAAACTGTCTTTAGAAAAAGAGTTCCAGTATTATATTAAGAATTTGGATGAACTAATTAAAAAGTATGAGGACAAATATATTGTTATAAAGAACGGACAAGTACTAAATGCTTATGAGACTATAGATGACGCGATAATTGAAACAAAGAAAACAGAAGAATTAGGAACTTTCCTTGTTCAAAAATGTCAAGCTAATGAAGAGAGTTATACACAATCTTATCACTCACGAGTGCATTTTGTACATTAACTGATAAGGTAGGTAAATTATGCAAACTTCATCTTTCACCACTTATTCAAATGGTTTAGCAAATGTATTGATAAACCAAGTAGGAGTATCTGACCCTATTCAAAACCCAACGAATATAAATCAGTATAATGCGATTTGGGATACAGGTGCATCTGGTACAGTAATTACAAATAGGATAGTCCAGCAGTTAAATTTACTCCCTACAGGTATGGCAAGAGTATGTACAGCTAATGGAGATTGTAATGTTAACACCTATGTAATTGATTTGTGGTTGCCGAACAAAATATGTATACAAAGGCTTAGAGTAACTGAAGGGACTATTTCGTCTGCTGATTTACTAATTGGTATGGATGTTATGAATATGGGAGATTTTTCTGTTTCAAACTTTGGTGGAAAGACTATTTTTTCATTTAGAGTACCTTCTTGCGCTACTACTGATTATGTCGCACTTGGACAAGCCCAACAACCAAAACATGCAAATAAAATTGGTATGAATGACCCTTGCCCTTGCGGTAGTGGAAAAAAATATAAAAAATGCTGTCGTCCATAAAAAAATACTGATATAGAAAAAACTCTTGATTTAGGTCAGGAGTCTTTTTTATTACCAAAAATAAAAAATCCTACCCCATCGCCACACCCAGACAATGATGTGGAGGCTGAGGGGAATACTGGGGATGGAAATGTTGGCTAACTACCGCAACCACGACATTTGTCGTGAATGATGCCAATATGGTGGGATGGCCGACATGTGTCGTGAATCACTCCATATAGTGGTAATTCATATTATATTATACCATTATTTACTAAATTGGTAAAATACCTCAAATGCATTTGTACCATAAAAAAGAGACCTAAAATTACTTCAGGTCTCTCAGCTTTTCTTCAAAATCAATATCTGTCACTACTTCGATTCCATTATCTAAGAGCAACTGTGCAGTTACGCCGCTTCCCTCTTTATGCTTTCCGCTGAAGCTGCCGTCGTAGATGGTTCTACAGCCGCAGGAGGGACTGTTGGCTTTCAAAATAGCTTTAGTACAGCCATACAGCTTTGCCAGGTTCAGCGTTTCCTGTGCGCCCTTTATAAACTGTTCGGTTAAATCCTCACCTATGTTGTTCTTTACTCTTGCATGTCCTGCCAGCACTTCAGAGCCACCACCTGCATCGATCTCGCAGGGCTTTCTTGGTGTCGTCAGGCCTCCAAGCTGTTCAGGACATACAGGTATGAGAGTGTGCTCTTTCATAAGCTCCAGCACTTTGGAGGTAAGGTTGTTTCCCCCGCTGTATTTGCAGTTTGTGCCTAGTAAGCATGCACTTACAAGTATGTTCATATAATCACTTCCGTTACTTTATTTCCACTATTGTGGCGCCAATGCCACCTTCACCGTAGCCGCCGCTCCTGTAGGATTTCACATGGGAATGCCTTTTGAGCAGCTGCATTATTCCTGCTCGAAGGACCCCTGTGCCCTTCCCGTGTATTATTGTTACTTGGGGCACGCTGCCGAGGTATGCGTCATCAAGGTATTTATCGACATTCATAAGAGCTTCATCCAGGGTCTGTCCTCTCAAGTCTATTTGAGAAGCAACATCCCTTGCTTTCGCTGAGCTTACCTTAGTGTTGCCGCTTCTTTTCGGCTTTTCCTTCTCTTCTTCCACTGCTTTTAGGTTATTTATATTTACGTTTACTTTCATTATACCTGCCTGTACAGTCAGGTTGCCATCCTCATCCGGAAGTGTGAGAACGCTTCCTTTCTGGTCAAGGTTGACTATCTTTACAGACATGCCTATTTTTATATCCTTAGGAGGTGCGCTGCTGGTCTTCTTAAATAACGTTTCTCCCATTTTGTCTTCCAGCTCATCTTCCCTCTGCCTGACCTTAAGCCTCGCTTTTTCTATCATTGCGGTCTTTTCTTCATTTTCCTTCTGTATTGCTTCACGAAGCTCCTTTATTAGCTCCTCAGTTTCCTCTTTTGATCTTCGCACTATTTCAAGGGCTTCCCTTTGGGCATCCCTTATAATCTTCTCTTTCTGGGCTTCTAGCTTGTCAAGCTTATTATCCATTTCTCCTTTAGCCTTTTGAAGTTCGAATCTCAACCTGGCAGCGGTATCCCTTTCCTCTTCGGCTTTCCGCTTATCATCCTCAAGGCTTTTTATCAAATCCTCAAACTGGACATCATCCTGAGATATGAATTCCTTTGCTCTCTTGATGATTCCATCAGGAAGTCCAAGCTTTCTGGATATTTCAAAGGCATTTGATTTCCCTGGTACGCCAATAAGCAGCCGATAAGTAGGCCTTAGAGTTGCTATGTCGAATTCAACACTGGCATTGCAGATTCCTTCGGTTGTAAGTGCATATATCTTAAGTTCACTGTAATGAGTGGTAGCAGCAGTCCTTATATCCTTTTTATGCAGCAGCTCCAGTATTGACATTGCCAAAGCAGCACCCTCCGTGGGGTCTGTGCCGGCGCCCAACTCGTCAAACAGCACCAGAGAACTGGGAGTCACATTCTTAAGTATGGACACTATGTTTGTCATATGGGATGAAAAGGTGCTTAGGCTCTGCTCTATGCTCTGTTCATCCCCTATATCTGCAAATACCTCGTCAAAAATAGCCACTTCACTGTAATCACTGGCGGGAATATGAAGCCCCGACTGGGCCATAAGAGACAAAAGTCCTATGGTCTTTAACGTGACTGTCTTTCCTCCCGTGTTCGGTCCTGTGATAACCAGAGTATTGAAGGTCTCACCTACATATATATCAATAGGCACTACTATATCCGGCTTCAAGAGAGGATGTCTAGCCTTCTTGATGTTTACCCTGCCCTCTGCATTGACACTGGGTTCAGTGCATCTTAGCTCCAATGCAAATTTAGCTTTGGCAAATATGAAGTCCAGTGTAGCCAATATCTCCATATTAATCTTTATGCTGTCATACTTCTCATCTATCAATGCAGTAAGTTCTCTTAAAATGCGCTCGATTTCATTTTCTTCATCCAGCTTCAGCTTCTTTACATCATTGTTCATTTCCACGATTGCCATTGGCTCTATGAATAGTGTCGCACCACTTGCCGACTGGTCATGGACAATTCCCGGTATGTTAGTTCTGAATTCCTGCTTTACCGGTATTACATGACGGTCCCCCCTCACGGTAATAATGGGGTCCTGCAGGTATTTCTGATAAGCGGGAGAGGAAATCATATGGTTCAGCTTTTCCCGCATGGCTGCTGTTCTTTCCTTGACCTTTCTCCTTATGCTGTTCAGCAGCGGGCTTGCATTGTCTGATATCTCCTCTTCGCTTATGATTGCGCTTCCTATTCTGTCTTCTATGTTTTTATAGGGTGACAAAGTCTCAATATAGTACTCGATTATAGGAAAGCTTTCCTCTCTTCTGTCCTCATTCATGAAGGACTTGAGTCTCCTGGCCGCTCTTAAGGTATCTGCCACCTTCAGAAGCTCCCCTGGATCCAAGGCAGCTCCCAGCTTGACCTTTTTTAGAGGCACCCTTATATCCTGGACTCCCCCAATGGGAATGTTCCCTTTTTTAAGTAGCAGGTTAACAGCCTCTGTGGTCTCCTGAAGAAGCTCCTTTACCTCATTTAGGTCGCTTGAGGGCTTCAAATCCGAGGCTATATCTCTTCCCATTCCAGAAACTGTACTCTCACATAACATATCTATTATCTTATTATATTCAAGAACTCTTAGTGCTTTCTCGTTCAATTTATTCACCTCAAATTTCTACGGACAATAGTCGATGGACAATAGGCGATGGGTTTAAGCATCCCTACGAAGCCTAGCCTTGGTATGCCACGCGTAACGCGTAACTTGAAACGCGAAACTGTTTAAAATTCATTATAACTGGGGAGATAAAAGCAGAACTCTGAGCCTTCCCCAAATACACTGTTGACAGTTATTTCACAGCCATGGGCGTTTATAATGTTCTTTACTATTGCCAGCCCAAGACCTGTGCTGTTCTCTGACTTGTGCTTGTCAACGGTGTAGAATCTATCCCAGATAAAGGGCAGATCCTCCTCCGGTATCCCTTCCCCAAAATCTCTTACGCACACATAAATACTCTCATTTTGTCTGTATGCGCTTATCAAAATGTTTCCGTAATCATAAGAATGCTTGGTTGCATTATTAATCAGATTTATGAGCACCTGTTTTATTCTATTATCATCTCCGAAACAAGTAAGTACATCCTCTGACATATTTATAAATTTAATAGTTATATTTCTTTTGGACGCATAGGGTAAAAGCTTATCTATGGTCCTTCTTATCATTGCTTCCATGCTGAAGGGCACCAGCTTAAGCTGTATAAAGCCCGCTTCAATCTGGGACAACTGCAATATCTCATCTACCATTGTTTTAAGCCTTACCGTCTCATCCATTATTATACCAAGATACTTCTTCTTGTCTTCTTCTGATTCAACAAGGTCATCCAGCAGCACCTCAGAGTAACCCTGAAGATAGCTTAAAGGCGTTCTGATCTCGTGGGACACATTGGCTATAAATTCCCTTCTTATCTGTTCAACACGTGAAAGCTGCTTCGCCAGGTTGTTAATGGTGATTCCAAGCTCCTTTATCTCTCTGCTGGAACGCAGGTCTATCTTTGTATCGTAATTGCCCTTGGAAATCTCCAGTGCAGCATTGTTGATAAGCTTTAGCGGTGTAGAAAAGCTCTGAGACAGGAAGTATGACAGTGCAGAAGCAATCACAATTGCACCGATAAAAATATATAGGAACTGCTTTCTTATGGCATCTACAGTAGTCTGCATCTGCTCAAGAGTGGTTATAATATAAACCGCTCCAATGATTTCAGGTGTTTTATATCTTTCCTCAACATAGCTTTCATTGAACCTCCGCCTATCCCCCTGTGGAAAGCCCAAGTTCTGCCTTATCGGAATCCCAACCATAAGGGTATCAAGCTCTTTTGACCTTGCGGAGCTTGGATTCCTGATCATCTTGTTTTTTTCATGAACAGTCTCACCATTGAGGATCTTGCCAATGTGCTTAAACCCAAAAAGATAACCCGTCTTGTACTCGTTTGTACCTTCCACATAGGTAATCTTTCGATTTCTATCAGTAACGATTATTATATCATTTACCCTTCTCATTACGCCATTATAGGGAATTGTGAAATTATATTGACCCCTTGCTATATACTTTGACAATAGGTTACAATCCTTTTCAAGCTGCTTCGCTTCCTGATCATAATAAAAGTCATATAGAAACTCAGTCTGAAATACCAACGTCAGAACAAGAAGTGCCATTGTCATAGCAATAATTGCAGCCCACAGCTTAAAGGAAATCCCATAGCTTCTCATTTTGGCACCTCTAGCTTATATCCAACCCCCCACATGGTGCTTATATAGCTGCTATAATCACCAAGCTTCTCCCTCAGCTTCTTGACATGAGTGTCCACTGTTCTGGGATCTCCGTACTGCTCATAACCCCAAACCTTCAGAAGCAGCTGCTCTCTGGTAAAAACGATCTTGGGGTTGGTGGCTAAGAAATACAGTAATTCATATTCCTTATTAGTAAGAATGATCTGCTTTTCATTGACCGTTACTTCTCTTGAAAGCCTGTTGATCATAATATCTCCAACTTGAAAATAAGAAGCCGAGTCGCTGCTCTTTATCTCCGACCTTCTGAGTAAGGCTTTCACCCTTGCTATCAGCTCTTTAGGACTGAAGGGTTTGACTATATAATCGTCAGCACCCAGCTCAAAGCCAAAGAGCTTGTCGAATTCCTCACCTCTTGCAGTCAGGAGTATTATAGGAATATTAGACATTCTTCTTATTTCCCTGCACACAGTCCAGCCATCAATTTCAGGAAGCATGATATCCAGTATCACAATGTCCACCTGATTGGTCTTGAAAAGATTCAATCCTTGCTTACCGTCAATAGCCTCTATTGTTTCAAAATTTTCTTTTTTGAAAGATATCTTTATTAGCTCTCTCATCTTTTCTTCATCTTCAACCAGCAACACTCTAACACTGCTTTCCATCATTAACCCCTCCTTATCAATCAACACCCCTATAAAAATGCCCTTTTGTAAATCCCTTGTCTTTTATTTTCTCTATAATCAATCTGTCGTTTTCATCAATATTCTTATAGTTTCTGAACAACTTCATAATATTACTTATCTCATCGGGACTTTCAAAATAAAAATCAGCCCTCAGCTTCGTTAAGCCGCTGCCTAGTACGTCTCCCAACTCCTCTGCTAAAAGTAGAGCATTGGAATTCAGAAGTTGTGTCCTGCAGGAGCCAAGCTTGATTATTCTGAATATCTTGCCCTTCTCGTCTATTATACCATAATCAGAGTTAATGCAACCTCCCGCATCGCTGCAGCTGCCTCCTTGCTGTATAGATACGGGACAGTATTCCGTGGTCATAACCGGCATATATCCGTACACCACAGCCTCCAGGGGGAACTTACAGGCAGAGCTTATTGTTCGTATCTGGGGCAGGTTCAACTCAGGCGACAACCCTACAGCTTCTGCACCGTCACGGTATAAATGGCTTGCAGACACAGAATTGAATACGTTGAAGCTATAGTTGACTCTTACCCTGTCAATTCCCAGTTGCCTGGCAAGCTCGAATTGTCCAGAAGCCGAAATGACAAGACCGAAATTCTCGTGTCCAATCTTTTTTGTAATTTTCACAAGTCTGCTTTGGATTTGCTTGAGCTCCCTTTCCCTTGCAACGTTGGGGAGCACGTAAAACAAGCTTTTCCCCATGCTCTTACATAGCTCAGCAAGCTTAATGGAATCAGCAGTGATATCTCCCTCGTAAGCATCACTTAAAAGATATACAGTGTCTGCGCCCCCATTCATCACAGCACTAATAGCAGCAGCCTGATTCCTGACCCCCGCTATAAATTCCACTGAAGTATCCTTGCTAACTTCATTATCAGATATCATACTATCTACTAAGGCCGCGGCATCCAATTGAAGTATTGGACGGTCATGCTTTTGTGATCGTTTCTGGGATAGCAGCCTCAGTACCTCTCTGCGCATGCGGTTTATTTGTCTTGCAGGTATATAGCAATTGTTTTCTATCTCAGCCTCTGTAACCTTTATCAAATAAGGCGTATCACCTGTTTTTCCAAGCTGCTCCATCACTTTTTCAGTTGAAGTGGCGGATTTCTGGGCTGGCTCTATCTTTTCCTCATCGGTATAACTTACTGAATTTCCAACCTTATCTGCTGCCATTATCACAGGAAACTGTCCGGCTTTCATAACAATCCTGCAATCTAATGTAATTTTTCTTGTGTTTTCCGGTGCATACTCTTCTCTTGCCTTCTTATTTAGCGCACTGTCCAGGTTCTTGCTTACCTGGGAACCGGCTTCAACCCTGTCTCTAATGAATATTTCTGCAGTATCGCCCGTAAAGGCACTTTTAACATTTTCCCCATTAACCCTGATGCCGCTTATTATTGTTCCCGTGCTTCTGCCCTCTTGTGGTACTATCTCGATTCCATCACCATCATTCAAAAAACCTTCTTCAATGTAAATAGAAGCTATATCACCCTTCTGTTTAAGTACCTTCCCCAATCTCACGCCTCTATTGTCAGGCCTCTCTATACTTACAATATCACTATTTCGTTTACCGAATAGATATCCTTCAGTAAACTCCCTGTTAAATGCACTTGTGAGCTCATATTCTGCTTCCTTAGCTTTGCCTCCGCCTTTTTTTAGAATGCTGTCCAAAGCTGTTCTGTAATGCTTTACTACTATTGCTACATATTCAGCTTTTTTCATTCTTCCTTCTATCTTAAGAGATGTCACCCCTGATTCCACCAGTTCTTCAAGCCTATTGTAAGTATTGAGGTCCCTGGTACTCATAATGTGTTTGTCTTGGTTCTCAGATTCTACTTTACCTGTTTTAAAGTTGTAGAAGGAATATTTCTTCCTGCAGGGCTGAGCACATCTTCCTCGGTTTCCGCTCCTGCCTCCGATAAGGCTGCTCATAAGACATTGACCTGAATAACTTACGCAAAGAGCCCCATGGATGAATATTTCAGTCTCCACCCCTGTGCTCTCAGCTATATGCGTCACTTCCTCAAGGGGCAATTCCCTCGCCAGCACTATCCTTTTTGCGCCTAAGTCAGAATAGTATTTGACTCCTTCAGCATTGTGCACAGTCATTTGAGTGCTGCAATGTATATTCAGGTCGGGAAAGGCGCTTGCAGCCAGTTTCAATAGTGCAAGATCCTGTACTATTATTGCATCAATACCTATCTGATATAAGTAGTTTACATAGTCCAGTGCTTCAACAAGCTCACGGTCTGACAGCAAAATATTAATGGTGACAAACACTTTGACACCCCTAATATGAGCATAGCTAACAGCCTTGGCAAGGGTTTCCCCGTCAAAGTTGTCAGCATAAGCTCTCGCACTAAATTTATTCCCGCCCAAATAAACAGCATCAGCACCACTTTCAACAGCAGCAGCTAATGCTTCGAAATTTCCGGCAGGCGCTAGAAGTTCTATTTTATTCATTAAGTTCACTTCCTAGGTAAATAATTTATACTATATATTATTTACCCTATTGTTCCTATTTTTATCTATTCTTTTTACTTTTGTATCATCAAGTTCTTTCCTCGTCTTCAAAAGCTCTATCTGACTTTCGAAAAGCTTATTCTGCACATCGTTCATTGTCTCTCTTGAGACATCCAGCTCACACCTTAAGTCCTTGAGCTCTTCCTGCGCCTTAGCCCACTCCCGGCTTATCTTCCCCAGTTCAATCTGCGATCTGGTATGCTCACTCTGCATCTTGGTGTATTGCTCCTTTATTGCCTCCGATTCCTGTTTCAGCTCATTTAGCTCCTCAAAGGGTCTCTGCATTTCTCCTTGAATGTTCTCCAGCTTCTCTGAAACTTCTGCATGCTCCTCCTGTGACTTGTAAAGGGCATCCGCCAGATTCAAGGCAGTAAGCACCGCAACCATAGTTGAGTTATACCTGAAATTGCTCTTGGCGATTTCATTCATTATTGCATCTACTCTATTTGCAAGCTCCAGCACATATTCTTCTGATTTTTCAGCAAGCATCACATATTCAGTGCCAAAAATGCTAACTCCTATCTTCTTCTTCTCGGTCATATATTACAACTCCTTTTGGGTTGAAAATTTATCGCATGTATATCCGTATATTATTCTTCAAAAAATGCAAATTTTCCTTCATTTTTTACCATACGCATAAAATAATTGTAATATAAGCGCATATGCCCTGTATAAGCACTTCTTACTCACCCCAAATAGCTTCCGAAGCATCAACCTGCTTTATCCTTGAAGCCGGATACAGACTGCTTATTATACCCACAAGTACCGAAGCCGCTATTGTTATAAAAATTGACAGCAGTGTAAACCTCGCACGGATGTTTATAAAGCTCCCTATAAAGCTTCCTGTCAGTATTCCCAATATCAACCCCAACGCGCCGCAGCTATGACAAATAACTAGGGTTCTATATACAATATCATACTGAAGCTCTTTTATTCCCGAGCCGTAAAACTTGTATAGTCCTATCTCCTTTTTTCTTTCCTGTATATTGAGGAGCATTGCATACATTACCCCAATCCCACCGGATATTAGCCCTACTATTGCTATAATCACAGCGAATACGAGATACTTGTCTGTAAACTCTGCCACTTCCGGCAGCTGCTTATATTCATTAATATCGTACATACCCACAACCCCATGCTCTTTCTCAAGCAGGTGGCTGAGCTTAGCGGCAGCTTCTTCTTTATGCAGATTATCCTTCACCAATGCAACCAGCTTTTCTACGCTGTATTCAAAAGAAACATCCTCGGGTACGCTGTCCGGAATAAAGCACATGCCCGGAATCTTATCATCAAACATTGTTTCAATGTTCTTATTAAAGTTCCTGAAAACTCCTGCAATTATGAACTCAACCTTTTTTCCGTTTACCTGAAGGTCCAGCTTCTGTCCAATTATATCAGTCGTGCCATAGAGCTCCAATGCAGTAAGCTCATCAATAGCTGCAATTTTGCTTGCATGACGCACATCCTGCTCATTAATAAAACTACCCTTAAGCATTTCAAGGTTGGCATACTGCTGGTACTTTTCATTCACTGCAAATGTGCGGGCACTGACCGCAGCCTTATAGGACTTTAGCTGTGCTTCCAGACTAAGTACCGGGATACTGCCCTCAACTTCGGGCATCTTATCAGTGAGCAGCCTTACATCCTCCTTAAGCAGATATTCCTGTGAGTCAAGTCCTCTATCCTTAAGCTCTACGTCATAAACCTTAACTCCATTGCGCCAAAAGCTGTCATTCAATACAGACGTCCCACCCTCTGCAATCCCAAAAATCACCATTGCTGCAGCTAAACCTATGATTATTCCTGCTGCTGATATCAAATATCTTGCAGTCCTCTTAAGCATTAATACTTTCATATCAAGCCTCCCTCCTTACAAGGGAAAGCTTTTGGACTTCCTTATCCTCAGATATCCTGCCGTCCTGAAAGGAAATCAGCCTGAATCTGTTCGAGGCTTTCAATTCTGTATTCTCAGTAATGAGCATAATAGCAATGCCTTCACTGTTCAGCCTTAGCAAATGCTCCATGAGTTCCTTCTCTTCTTTGCTGTTAAGATTTGCTGCAGGTTCGTCTGCAATTATCATCAGCGGGCTGTTCACAACTGCTCTTGCGAGTGAAACCAGCTGCTTCTGATAATCGGTCAGCTCAGATACCTTTTTCTCAGCAATTGACTCGATGTCAAAGCGTTTTAATGTCTTCTGCAGCCTGTCCCTTTTCTCCGCCTGTGATATATTCAAGCCCTGCAGTAGTACTTCTATATTCTGAGCTGCTGTCAATCTGGCAATAAGGTTGAAATCCCTGAATAGATAGCCCAGCTTAAGCTTCCTTATGTCATCCAATATGCCTTCTTTTGCTAAAGCGATATCCTCATAATCAAAGTAGTACTTTCCCACAGTGGGTCTCTCAAGGCACCCCATAAGGTTAACAAATACATTTTTCTGAAGCCCTCTTAAGCCTTCGATTATAACAAACTCTCCCTGCACTATCTTTATATCAACTTCCCTAACCGCTACCTTCATCTCATTTCCCAGCTTATAGGATTTACTCAGCTTCTCTGTTCTGATAAGTACTCTGGATTCATTAAGAATCATTTTGACTCATACCTCCAACCCCAGATCTTCATTGAACTCTTTTCCTGCATTTCCTCCGGGGGATTCACCACATACCTGTCGCCCTGAATGATTCCTTCAGTGATTTCAACCTCAAAGCTTGTTTCTATACCTGTGCCTACAGGCCTTCTTTGTGCCACATTATCCTTAACGAAATAAATGTACTTCTTCCCGTCATTGTCCTGTACAATAGACTCAAAATCGACTACAACTGCTTCATCCTTTATGTAGAGGTTAATTTTCACCTCTACATCGTATCCTATTTTTATCCTCTCGTCGGGGTTATCTATGCTTATTTTGACATTTACCTTTGAACCATTTCCCCCGCTTATCGAAGTCAGGGCTACATCATCAACATCAACTACAGTGCCCGCATACTCTTTTTCATCCAAACCCTTGACCTTTATACCAGCCTTCATTCCCTCTTTTATATACAAGGCCTCCTGCTGCTTAAGCTGAATATTAACCATTTGCTTTGACATGTCATATATAAGTATTTGAGAGTTATCATCGGTCGGATATTGATCCGTCTCAACCTCCAGCTTTACTATCTTCCCGTCTATATTAGCCCTTGTGTCTGCATCCACCTTTGATTTCAGATTGCTTATATTCTGCTGTATAAGGCTTATGTTGCTCCCAAGCTTAAAAACCTGCTCATCCTTATCCAAGTCAAAATTAGCAAGACTCTGGCTGGCCCTGTTCATTTCCATAGCCTTCAGAGTCATTCTGTTCTCTTGGTCTCTGACATTTTTCTGTGACTCCACATACTGACTCCTTGATATTGCACCATTTTCAAAAAGCAGTTTGTCAGCCGCCAGTGAATTCTGTGCAGACTCCAGTCCAGCCGACCCATCTGCATATGCAATTTCCGCTTGTTTAAAAGAGTACTCCACATCTTTCTTGTCAGTCTTCCCATTCTTCAATACTTTTGACAGCTCTCTTTCTGCCAGCTTCAGGTTTATCTCCTCAACGCTCAGCTTATACTGGTTATCAGAGCTATCCAGCTTTAAGACCAGGTCTCCCTTTTTTATCTCCTGACCGACCGCAGCAAATACCTCTAACACCTTCTGGTTGGAATCAAGGTTTATTATCTGCTTTTTATTAGGCTCTACAACACCTTCCACAGTAACCGTCTGCACCAGATTCTTCTTGTGCGCCGTGCTTATAACAATTTTCCTGTGCTTTGATGGCACAGCTGCAATGATGGTCGTTATACTTATTATTGATATCAAAAGAATTATTCCCAGCAGCAAGCCTAACTTTTTCTTGACTTTCATCGTGCCTCTCCTCCCTTCATATATAGCCAACACCTTACCTTATGTCCATCTTCAATTTCTATAAGCTCCGCCAGCTCTTTGCTGCATATATCCATTGCCCTGCTGCACCTGTTGCTGAACCTGCAGCCCCTTGGATATTGGGAGGGATGCGGCACATAGCCGGGTATTGCATTCAATTTGTCTACCTTTATGTCAATCCTCGGAATGCACTCCATCAAGCCTACTGTATATGGATGCATCGGATTTCTGAAAAGGCTGACCACAGTCGCTTCCTCCATAACTTTTCCACAGTACATCACGATGACCCTGTCAGCATTCTCCGCTACTATCCCCAGATCGTGGGTGATAAGCAGCATTGACATGTTCAGCTTATTCTTCATGGATCTTAGAAGCTCCATTATTTCAGCCTGAATAGTTACATCCAGTGCGGTGGTCGGTTCATCGGCTATAAGTACATCAGGATTGCATGCTATTGCTATGGCAATCATTATCCTTTGCCGCATGCCTCCGCTGAATTTTGCCGGCAGTTCATTGTATCTCAACCTGGCCTCAGGAATGCTTACAAAGTTCATAAGCTCTATAGCTCGCTCCTTGGATTCCATTTTTGATGAGGCTTTATGAATAGTAATTGCTTCTCTTATCTGTTCTCCTACCGGTATTACCGGATTCAGCGAGGTCATGGGCTCCTGGTAAACCATGGAGATTCTATCTCCCCGAATCATTGTCATTTGCTTTTCTGTCAGCTGCAGGAGGTTTTTGTTATCAAACATTATCTCCCCATTTACAATCTTTCCTGGGGGGTTTATCAGACGCATGGCAGAAAGAACAGTTACACTTTTTCCGCTGCCCGATTCACCGACGATTGCAAGGGTTTCATTTCTGTCGAGGCTGAAGGTTACTCCGTCAACTGCTTTTATCTCTTGCCTATCCATCATGAAATAGGTTTTCAAATCCTTAATCTCAAACAAGCTGCCCATTATCTTATACCCCCGCACACTATATCATAAACTGTATCAACAATCATTTGTCCCGGACCTTTGAGCTTTCCCCTGTCTATGTTATCCAGATTATCATTTGCCGTCTTTATGTCCTCTTCTATTCCCTCGCTATCAATAATAATAGAGTTTATATCCGATTCTAGCGTGTACTGTGTAATTGGAGAACCAATTTTTCCATATATCACCTTTACTTCATTTCTTCTTGCATGCTTCTTTAAAGCTTTTATATATTTCTGCGCAAGGTACTCTTTAGGAAGGGTATTGGTAGTATCTATAATAACTTTATCGGATTGTTCGAAGCCAAAGTTTTTAAGATCTACATAAAAGGCTTTCTTGTACTCCTCTTTAAAATACTTCTCCAGGAAGATCATGCAGCCACTGTCTCTGGTCAGTGTGCCATCCCAGAAAGCAAATATCACTGTCCGCTCAGGCCTTTTCTTACTGCTGCCGATTACACGGGCAATCTCCAGTTCAAGGGCGGTGCCACCTGCTTCCATTGAGGATGGATACTTGATATTCTCGTCATCACCCACTGAATCAAAGCTGCTGCCCACAAATATGATTTCATCCTTCAGACTTTTATCAGAACCGGGAATATAACCTACCACGCTTGTACTCTTGGGATTATTGAAAAGCTCACACTCTATGTTCAATGTTATCTTGGAATTAGCCTTCCTGAGAAGTTCATCGCCTTTGTCAGAGGACAGCGAGATATTGAGCGTCGCTTTGTCATTTGCTGCATTGCGGTCAACAGTCTCCTTTTTTATTACCTTCTCACTTTCCCAATCAGAAATGTATATAAGAGCCTGTGGTTTCACAATATTATTGATTACTCCCACAAACCTTTTAAAGGCAATACCGTCAAGTCCTCTGACATCTGCGAGCAGCACCTTGTTTCGCAGATGGTCGAATGCATTCCGACTGTACATATAGAGACCTACTTCCTTCGGAGTAACGTATGTTAACTCATAAGTGCCGTTTATATTTGCAGGAGTGGTAATGAAATAATCCTTCCTGAATTCAAGGGCAGCAGATCCTGAAGCCTCTCCAACTACTGTCATCGTCGAGTTCTTGACATTAAAGGCCGTCTCCATGTCAAATTCATGGAAGTAATTGCCGTCAAAGGGCTGAATCCCATACCCTTTCAATTTATCCGCTATATAATTTGCTATAATCTCATTTTTTCCGCTTCCCGCTTTTCTCCCCTCATATTCAGGCTTGGACAGCTCGCTTATTGTGCTGAAAGCATTTACTGTATTGAACTTATATAAGCTGCCTCCTTGAGGGAAGAATGCTATAACAAGTATTACAGTGTAGAATAGCAGCTTTCTTCTTACACTTCTCCTGTAGGTATCAATATGTCTGATTTCATATATAAGTTTTATAGGGGAAAGAAAACCGGGTATTCCTCTGATCCAGCTTATTATCCTTGAGCTTCTCTTGTCAAACTCCAGCCTCAATCCTTCTCCGAGAAGGTTAAAGCCTATTATGCTAACAGAAAAGGCCGCCGCTGGATAAAGCACAAGCCAGTACTTCCCAGTCGATATAAACCATTGAGATGCCATCAAAAGTGATGCCCAGTCTATTTCAAAGGGCATGCGGTAATCCCCATCCCCGTTGACAATTCCTCCGCTCACGATGAGTCCAAACACGCCTATCTGCGATAATATCAGCAATGCCTGTGCAATCTCGAGGAAAAACAGCACAACAATAGTGGGTATCAAATGTGGTATTATGTTTTGAAGAGCAATCTCCAGCCTGTTCTTACCTATCGCTATCTCACCCTCAATAAAATCCTGGCTGAGTATTCCCTCCACTTTCTCTTTAAGGAGATTCGAAAGCCTGCTCCATCCAAAGATTATAAGTATATATGCCACTATACTTGTAGGCTCCTTGAAAACATCCGCTACAAGCTTTATTCGCGTGAAAAGCAGTGTGAATATTATCAGAGGAAATGCACTGAACATTATGCTGAACTGTCGCATAACCCATACAGCCAGTTTATTTCTATATCCCGCCAATATTGCAAGGGGAAGCGATATCAGAAGCCTTCCGAAAGCGATAAATATGGCAGTAAGAAGTGTAAGCCTGCAGCCGTAAAATATTAAGCTTCTCATATCTCGTCCATATACATCAGTACCCCATGGATATTCTGCGCAGGGCTCAACCGGAGGACTGAAAAGGTTTATTTTGCCGTCTATGAATACAAATTCCTGTCTCTCCTTTCCATAAGGATCAGAGGGGGTAAAAATTTCAGGATAAATGCTGAACATTATCAGAGCAGCAATGATTGCAATGCCAATTATCAGGGGAATGTTCAGCTTCTTTATATTAAACCTAGACATTGCCATGCCAGCAATTAATTTCTTCATATGCTTTCCTCCTTAAGAGGCTTGACAATCAACCATTTAAGCATGTTAAAGGTCGCATCAAGAATAAAATAAATTATTCCAATTAAGATAATATTTGCTATTACCCCGTCTCTATCATTATGGGAGTAAAAATTAAGAAGCGATTGTGTCAAGCCGGGATAAGAAAAAAGCTTTTCCACCATAAGAAGATTGCCAATTATAATCGAAGTGATAGTAGGAAAACTGTCTATTATAGACGGTATTGCATTTCTCATAACATGATTCCAGAGAACCCTGTAGCTTGAGCAGCCCTTCCCTACTGCAACCTTGATAAAATCCTGCTGATAGCAGTTATCTATTGCCATCGAGGTTATTCTTGCTATGTAGCAGGCAGGAAGTATCGAAAGAGCTATTATCGGAAGCAGCACGTGATTTATCGAACCACCGCCCCCTACCTTGAATATCTCTATACCGTGATTGTTCAGAAATACTGCAAGACGCTGCAGAAGTGCTATAACCAATATGTCAGGGAGGGAAATGGGTATAATTGTGCCCAGTACTTTAAGGCTGGACTCACTTGTACTACCCCTTTTACTGTCAATTATGCCCTTTGAAACACCAAGAAGTACTGCAAGTATTATTCCGCCAGCCAAAAGAAATACAGAATTCTTCATTATACTTGTGACCAGATAGTTCAAAGACCTTTCATCCTTGCCTGTCCTACCCAAATCAAGCTTTAATAACGAAATGAACTTTTCATTTGTGTCTTTGATTATTAAAACTCCGATATGTGAGGGCGTCGCCTTCCCATTTTCAAATGTAATGGTAAAGTCTGTTGGTATAGTGCATAACAGCACTGTAACATAGACAAATATTAGAAAAATGAGAACAGATAGTAATACTTTCTTTGAAGCAAACTTAAATCTATTTATCAAGCTAACACCCCCTTGAAGTCATTATCTGAATCAATCAAGTGGCATGATACCTTATGATTTTCGTTTATATTCTGTATGAATGGTTTTTTCTCACTGCAAATCCTCATAGCATACCTGCATCTGGGGTGGAAGCTGCAGCCGCTTGGTGGTGAGACCGGACTTGGTATTTCCCCTTCCAACACTTCTTTCTCTTTATGGCTGAAGGGATCAGGTATTGGCGCAGATGAAAGCAGCGCCTTTGTATAAGGATGCACCGGGTTGTTGAATATTTCCTCTACGCTTCCCAACTCAACGATTTTCCCAAGATACATGACCCCTACCTTGTTGGAAACATGTCTTATGACATTTAGTCCATGGGCTATGAAAAGATAGGATACCTTAAGCTCCTTTTGAAGGTCGTCTAAAAGATTGAGGATCTGAGATTGGACTGATACGTCCAGAGCAGAAACAGGCTCATCACATATAATGAACTTGGGCTTCGTAGCTATTGCTCTTGCAATTCCGATTCTCTGACGCTGCCCGCCGCTGAACTCGTGTGGGAATTTCTTTGCGTCCTTTTCGCTTAAGCCTACCAAATTCAGGAGTCTCTTTACCTCTTTGTCGTAATCATATTTGAATACTATTTTATGTATGCTCAAGGGCTCAGAAAGGATATCCTCGATTATCATCTTTGGATCCAAGGCTGAATATGGGTTCTGAAAGACAACCTGAATGTCCTTCCTTATGCCCCTCAGCTCCTTTTCCGAAATATCGTTTATATTTTTGCCCTCAAGATATATCTCCCCGGTCGTAGGCTTTATAAGTCTTAGAATCAGCCTTCCTGTGGTAGATTTTCCGCACCCGCTTTCACCCACAAGTCCGAGAGTCTCCCCCTCCAGTATGTCAAAGGACACACCGTCTACTGCTTTTACATAGTTCTTATTAAGCCCTTTAGTTGAGGTGATTTCAAAGTGCTTAACCAAATCCCTTACTTCTATGATTTTATTCAAGCCAACCTACCCCCGCTTCCCAAACAAATCGCAGAAATCTACTGTACCTTATTGCGCATTATTTATATATTATCAGAAAATATTGAACTTTCATTGGATAATTGTGAATATTTTATGAACATTTAGTGAAATATCAGTGAAAAAGTCAACAAAAACCCCGTCAGTTTCCTGACGAGGTCTTAATCTTTAATGAAATGTAGGGGCGAACAGTGTTCGCCCTATAGTTATTCTTACTGTCTAAGTGCTGCTCCCACCTGATTTATAAGTGAGTTCACTATTTTGTTGTGAACCTTTGCGATATCCTCTTCTGACAGTGTCTTTTCGTCAGACCTGTATACTATTGAGTACGCCATGCTCTTGTAGCCTTCCTCAATCTGGCTGCCCCTGTATATGTCAAATAGCTTGACCTCTTCAATTAGCTTGCCGCCTTTGTTTCTGATAATCTCCTCTACTTGCCCAGCTGTGATCTCTTCAGTCACAACTACTGCGATATCTCTTGCAACTGATGGATACTTAGGCAGAGACCTGTATTTTATATTCATATCACTCTGCTTTAGTATTTCCTCAAAATTAAGCTCGGCAATATACACCACAACCGGTATATCATAGTTATCCAGCACATCAGGATGAACTTCGCCCAAGCAGCCTACCCTCTTGTTGTTTATCAGAAGCTCTGCTGTCCTTCCCGGATGCATGCTGTCATTATTGGAGGACAATATCCTGTATTTATATATGTTCAGTTCTTCCAATAGATTCTCCACAACACCCTTCATGTCGAAGAAATCCACATTTCCATACATTCCAATGGTAAGCGTTTCTTTCTCCTCTGCAAGTCCCTCTAAAGGCAGTACTTCAGACAGATACACCTTTGCAAGTTCAAAGAACTGCCCTTCAGCTATCTTCTTGTTGTAGTTCCTTGATATTACCTCCAGCATATTAGGTATCATTGTGGTTCTCATTATGCTCTGATCTTCCCCAAGGGGGTTAGTGAGCTTTATGGCATTCCTCAGTGGATTCTCTGCTTTAAGGTTTATTTTATTATATACCCCTGGGCTGACAAAGGAATATGTCAATACTTCGTATAGTCCTTGCGCAACCATGTTGGTCTTTACCATATCTCTTATATTCTGCCTGTAGTTCTTTCCTCCCTGTGTGAAGGTGGTATCCATCAGGTCTGTAGGTATCTTATCATACCCGTAAAGCCTTGCGATTTCTTCTATCAAGTCTACATCTACATTAACATCGTCTCTGAAAGTAGGTACTGTTATCTCCAGGTCTTCTTTAACTTCTACCTTGAATTCAAGTGAGGTGAGATACTTCACTATCATTTCTCCGGTTATATCCTGGGCTCCTATGAAGTCCCTGACCTTCTTGACATTGAGGTTCAGTTTTCGAGCTTTTCTGGGAACAGGGTACAGATCAATCTTTCCGCCGACAACTTCTCCTGCACCTATCTGCTCAACCAGACTGCATGCTCTGTCCAGTGCAATTGTGGCAAGCTCGGTATCTATACCTTTTTCATATCTCGAAGATGCCTCAGTCCTTAGCCCCAGCTTCTTGGATGTCATTCTTATATTGACTGGAGCAAAGTTCGCACATTCAAATATTACTGCATTAGTATCATTTTTTATTTCACTGCCATAACCGCCCATAACTCCTGCAATTCCAGTAGGTTTAGTTGCGTCTGCTATGACAAGCATTGACTCGTCAAGTTTTCGTTCTACTTCATCAAGAGTTTTAATGGTTTCTCCCGGCATTGCATTCCTTACAATGATTTTTTTATCTTCCAAATCCCTGTAGTCGAAAGCGTGCATGGGCTGACCAAGCTCCAGCATTACATAGTTAGTTATATCAACTATGTTGCTTATTGGCCTGACACCTGCTTTTATCAGTCTTTCCTGCATCCAAGCGGGCGAATCCTTAATGATGATATTCTTGACCATTCTGGCTGAATATCTTGGGCATAGTTCACTGTTTTTCACCTGTATGTCAATATAGTCCTTTATGTTTTCTGCATTTTCCTTAAAGCCTGTTTCCGGGTATTTCATCACGCGCTCAAAGGTTGCTGCCGTTTCCCTGGCTATGCCTATGATGCTCAGACAATCCGGTCTGTTGTTTGTTATTTCAAATTCTATCACAGTGTCATTAAGTCCCAGTATGTCCTTTATATCTGCACCGAGAGGATATTCCTTGTCCAGTATATATATTCCATCCAGCAGCTCCTCAGGCAGATTGTCAAGCTCTAAAGCCAACTCCTGGGCTGAGCACATCATTCCGTTTGATTCTATGCCCCTAAGCTTTCCTTTTTTTATCTTAACTCCGCCAGGCAGGGTTGAACCGTTCTTGGCTATGGGAATATAATCCCCTTCCTTTATATTATCAGCCCCTGTTACAATCTGTATAACCTCTGTTCCGACATCACACTGCGCAACAGTCAGCTTGTCAGCATCCGGATGCTTCTCAGTCTTCAGAATTTTTCCTACGACAACATTGTCGATTTCCTTTCCAAGCTCTTCAATTCTCTCAACCTTTGACCCCGACATTGTCATTGCATCTGCATAGCCTTTGGAGTCAATCTTTATATCAACATAGTCCTTTAACCACTTAATAGGTACCAGCATAATCTATCACCTTTCCTTCTTTTTCATTCTTAAAACTGCGCAAGGAACCTCTTGTCATTTTCGAAGAAAAGCCTGAGGTCCTCCACATCGTACTTCAGCAGTGCAATCCTATCGAGGCCCATGCCGAATGCAAAGCCTGAGTACACTTCCGGGTCAATGCCGCAGTTTCTGAGTACATTAGGATGTACCATGCCGGCACCCAGTATCTCTATCCAGCCTTCATTCTTGCACACTCTGCAGCCTGCTCCCTTGCAGGCGGAGCATGTGCAGTCCATCTCAGCGCTTGGCTCTGTAAATGGGAAGTGGTGAGGTCTGAATCTAGTCTTTGTGTTCTCACCGTAAAGCCTCTTTGCGAACACGTCCAGAGTCCCCTTCAAATTCGCCATTGTTATCCCCTTGTCCACAACCAGACCTTCTATCTGATGGAACATAGGTGAATGTGTTGCATCTATCTCATCTCTCCTGTAGACCTTGCCAGGCACCAGAACCCTTATTGGGGGCTTCTGCTGCTCCATTGTCCTGACCTGCATAGGAGAGGTCTGTGTTCTTAATAGTATTTCCTCTGTAACATAGAAGGTATCCTGAATATCCCTTGCTGGGTGATATTTGCTGTGATTTAATGCATCAAAGTTATAGTAGGTCTTTTCTATTTCAGGCCCTTCAACTATGGAAAATCCCATGCCTATGAATATCTGGTTGACTTCATCCAACACTTTAGTAAGCGGATGCTTATTGCCCAGTGCTTTTCTTTTTGGCGGCATTGTTACATCGATGAATTCGCTCCTCAGCCTGCTCTCCAAATCCTTTCTCTTCAAGCAGTATGCTGTTTCTTCAATCTTCTCATTGATATAATCCCTGATTTCATTAGCAAGCTGTCCAATTATGGGTCTTTCCTCTGTGGTCAGACCTCCCATCCCCCTAAGTACCTGTGTAAGCTCTCCCTTTTTACCCAGATACTTGATTCTTAACTCTTCCAGCTGCTTCTGCGACTGGACACTTTCCAATTCCTTAACGGACTGCATCTTGATTTTTTCTAGCGTTTCTTTCATTTTTCATGCTCCTTTCTATAAGGTCATATTACTAATTATAGGCAAAAATTAAAACCTTCATTCCCAAAAAAGGGACGAAGGTTATCCGCGGTACCACCCTGCTTGTTTGCATAACTGCAAACCGCTTAAAAATATAACGGTATCAGCCGTCAAAGCCTACCAGTGCTTTTTAACACCACAGATTTCCCGTATTTCAAGTGTTAAAAATGCACTACATCTGTTTGGTGCCTCGCTCGCCCTAGAAATAAAATGCTTTACGAGGTACCATGTTCAGCCTTGAATCTCCGGAGTGAACTTCAATTGCTACATTGCTGGTGCGCTCTCAGCCTGTGGCAGCACCTCTCTTTAAGCCTTTCACAATTTACTCTCTCCATCAACGATTACTACAATATTATATTTTTATCCAAATCAATCTTAATTGATTATATCACAAGGCTTTATACTTGACAATAATATGAGTACATTTTGCCAGCTTTATAAACCTATAATTCACTTTATAACAAACAATTATTCAGTGCTGCTCTGAGGTTTGTTCATAATATGCATTACTATATATAAAGGTTCTCAAAACGCCTTACGAGCAAGCTAATAATTAGTAAGTGTACAGTCGCCCCAACAACAACATATATCCAATAGCTGCCGTTTGCCAGAGAGCCTTCAAGCAATGCCTTTGAAACCCAATAAGTCGGGGCTATTCCAGCTGCATATTGCCAATTTGACTTGATAAAGTACCCAGCAACAGGAGCAATAAAAAGTATCCCAAAAGCTTTTGTCAGTACCAGTCCCTCCACCTTATTGGAAGCAAAAGCACCAAGAAATAATGCCATCATCGGTGACTCTAGTGCACAGAGCAGAAGCACCGGTATAAGAAACTCTATTCTGCATTCTGCTATCCCTATGAAATAAAATACGAAGAAGGAGAGTAGAAAGCTCATAACCGTAGGCATTGCAACTCTATAAAAAAGGTATCCTGACTTTGAAAGAGGAGTAACCGAATAGAAAGACAGGATGTTTTCATCCCTTTCATCCAGTATCAGAAACCCGGACAGCATTCCCATCATCATTGGAGTGATAAGAATAATGACACTCATTATGAGAGTGTAGTACTGAGAAAGATCAAAGGAGAGTTCTCTGAGCAGTATCTCCCTTGCAAAGGTCAGTCCCGGTCTCATCAAAAAAGCAAGAATGAAGGGAGCAAATATAGATATGAGCAGCATTGAGTCACGGCTGATATTCTTCATATCCCCGAAGAAAAGTGCCAAAAACTTTCTCATATGCTTCCACCTCCAATTCCTGCTATTATATATTTTCTAAACCATCTGCATGCCCAGATATATGCCAGTACATCCCATACAGCAATAAGTACTATGGAATACAACGCATCAGCAAATGAAATTCCGTTATAAGCACCAGCAAGCAGCTGTACTGAGCTATACCCAGGAAGTAAATAGTAAATTGGAGAGTTGAAAAGCTTCATAAATCCCAATAATGGCAGTATGAACGGTGTCAGGAAAAAGGGAGATGCTATTATATATCCATTTATTGATTTAACCCTGACTGCCAGAGCAAGTCCTGCAAGTGTGAAAAATACCGAGCTTGGAGCTACCGATATTAAAAGCAGCAGTGGATCATAGCTTCCCGGAGTTGAGAAAAATGCAATGACTAGAGAAGATAGTAATGAAAGCATTGTAAGCGACACAAGCTTTGCTGTAATGTACTCCCCTACCTTCATAGGAGTGATAAAAAGACTTGCGAATATGTTTTGGTCCTTTTCAAGGAGCACTATTCCACCTATGAAGAAGAATCCAAGCACAGTTGGGTCAGTTAATAGTATGAGTATGGATAGGTACTCCCTGCTATCCGCCGGCATTACCCTGAGAAGCACAATATACAGAACGCTTACTAGTGCATAAGCATAATAAAAGCCATGCCTTATCTGGAACTTGATATCATATGATATTGCGCTTAGAGTTCTCATACCAGTCCCCTTCCAGTCACTTCTATGAAAATGTCCTCCAGAGTTGCCTCCTGAGTATGCATTCTCTCTATGGACTTGTTTTTTATAAGCTGCATGAACTCCAGATTATCTCCTAAATTGGCAAGTTCAAAGTCCTTGAAGCATGTCTCCTGCTTTTCGCGGTATTCTACCCTCAAGCTCTTTCTGCCTTTATCTATCATCATCTGTCTGGGTGAATCAATAAGGCAGATGCTCCCATTAACAATGAAGGCTACCCTATCGCACAAATCCTCAGCATCATTCATATTGTGTGTTGTCAGAAAAACAGTGCAACCCTCTGCTTTTCGCTCCAGTATAATATCCTTCACCTTTTTTGCGTTAACAGGGTCCAAGCCAGAAGTTGGTTCATCAAGGAAAAGTATTTCAGGCTTATTCAACAGAGCCCTGCAGAAATTAAGCCGCATCTTCATGCCCTTGGAGAAGCCTGAAACTCTGGTATCAGCATCCTTCTCCAGGCCGACCAGCTCCAGAAGCCTCATTGGCTCTTCTGTTTCACCGGAGTATAAAGATCTGAAGTATGACAGATTTTCCTTTGCTGTGAACTTGCTGTAAAGGTTAGGAAATTCAAAGGCCACTCCTATCTTTTCATAATAATCGGATTTTTGTTCTTTCAGCTCTTTGTTCATTACCTTTACACTGCCATGGTAGTTTTTCAAAATGCCTATTATTATCTTTTGAGTCGTACTTTTCCCTGCTCCCGAAGGACCCAGGAAGCCGAATATTTCACCCTTTCCTACAGAAAAGTCAAAGCCTTTCAGGGTCTGTTCCCCTTTTCCTGTATAACTGAACTTTAAATCTTTTACATCAATCATAGCTTCTCCTTTTTGACAATGCCTTGAGCTATCAACTCGATCAAGAGCTCCAACACCTCTTGAAAAATACCTTCCCCGATTTCTTTTTTATGCAATCCTAGGGTGAAAAATTCATTGCTATTATAAGCCTTTAGTCTCATAAAGTCAATCGCCTCATATAGAACAAAAGGTATAAATTTGCAATTATTCATTGCTTACCTTTATGTAGTTTATTATAATCAAGCTATAGGAGGTGAGATTATGCTCGACCGAAGAAGAGGTCCAGATACACTCGTAAGATGGGTCAAATGGTCCGGTATTATATCCTGGATCCTGATATCATTAATACTTTTTATTACCTTAATTGCAAAACCCGGCTTTGAATCGTATATGGACGACTCCTTGCACATAAAACTCCAAACTGCTTGGGATACCGATATGATGCAGTATGTTCTTCTGCTCTTAGTGCTGCTTTTCTTTTTCTGTATGATATCCATGGCTGTAAATCTTATGAGATACAGACGCAAGAGCGATAGGTTCAACAAGACACTTATTTTAAATGCATCCGCAGCCCTCATCGGTATTTTACTTTATTTGTTTTTTCTTATTTGACGTATGATGGAAAAGTTTTCAATAAAAAGCAGCATTCTGCAAGTAATACAGAATGCTGCTTTTTTAAATTTTCACCCAATATAGGCTGCCATCGTCATGCCTATCCATGAAACCATATTCTATAAGATACCTTCGGACTGTTGCAAAATCAGGGTAAATGCCTTTTAGAACTTCGTTTATTTCTTTCTCTGTATATTTCTTATTCAAGTCAAACCTTTTCACAATATGCCTCAGTACTACTATCTTTCTTTTTTCCCTTGTGGGGAATTCGGTCAGTGGACCTTCCAAGCCATGTTTGAAGTATTTGCACAGAGTCTGCTCATTTTCTTCCTCAGTGGTTGCATAGCGTTCATCTGTCATAGTTGCCGATCTATGCACATTTATCAGGCTTTCCTTCTTTCCAGTTTTCCGGTTCAGGAGCTCCATAATCGCAAGAAAAACCTTTGCCTGCTTCTCCTTTTCACGAAGGGTGAAGCGATGGTTTCTGATTGTTGATGTGCTGCCGCTTTCCTGCTTCTTCACTATATCACTGTCACTATACCCCTTATGAAAATAACCCAGAAGGTTTTTCTGATGGTCTGTCAGCCCAGTATATTTCTTTTCAAGATTGATGAGGAACTCAAATGTGGATGAGTGCTCCTTTACAATATGTACTTCCATATACTTCTCTGCTTCATACAGAATGTCAGCTTCAGAATAGACTATGCCCTTTACAAAGCTTTTTCCACAGATCAAGCATAAGTATTCTCCAGTATCTTCCTTAAAAACATATCCCCTTTTTATCTCTTCAACACTGGCATTCCAAAATATTTCCGACAAATCATTCACTTGCTGCTCGCCCCTAACGTTTATATATTTCATAAACATATTACACTTTTGTTTAGCAAATGTCAATAAAAAAAGACAGGTTATTTCCTGTCATTTTTATTTAGAATTAACTTCGGAACTTAGATGTCTTCTTACGCCCCAGAGCCCGCATAAGCGCCAGCTCCACCTTTGCTATATCAAGGTTTGCGCTAGCTCTGGACACAAGCTGACTTCTAGCTCTCGTTTCCGCTTCCTCAGCACGCGCAATATCAATATCCTCTGGCCATTCGGCAGTGTTTACAATAATTGTCACACTTCCATCCGTAACCTTCACTATACCTCTGCTGATAAAAGCATGTCTTTCCCCTTCTGCTGTCCTGATCCTTATATCATCCGGCAGTACAGCAGCAATAAGGTTGGTATGACGGGGCAGTATTTCAAAATCGCCATCAACGCCTCTAACTATCAGCGCTTCTGCCCGACCTTGATAAAACACTTCGTCCAATGTAATTATTTTAAGGTTAAACTCAGCCATTCACATCACCAACACATCAAATTTTTTCAAGTACTTCATCAATAGCTCCAGCCATGAAGAAAGCAGATTCCGGCACATGGTCGCATTCGCCCTCAAGAATCATCTTAAAGCCTCTCACTGTCTCTGCAAGGGGTACATATTTACCTTTAATCCCTGTAAACTGTTCACCCACAAAGAACGGTTGGGAGAAAAACCTTTGTATTTTTCTTGCTCTTGATACTATCAGCTTATCCTCATCGCTAAGCTCATCCATACCCAGAATAGCAATAATATCCTGGAGTTCCTTATATCTCTGGAGGACTTTCTGAACTCCCCTTGCCACGTCATAGTGCTCTTTTCCTACTATGTTGGGGTCAAGTATCTTGGAATTTGATTCCAAGGGGTGCACAGCAGGATATATACCTAACTCTACAATGCTTCTCGAAAGCATTGTGGTAGCATCCAAGTGAGCGAAGGTAGTAGCAGGAGCCGGGTCAGTTGGGTCGTCAGCCGGCACATATACTGCTTGTACAGAAGTTATTGAGCCTCTTTTTGTGGAGGTTATCCTCTCCTGAAGCTGGCCCATCTCTGTAGCAAGTGTAGGCTGATATCCAACCGCACTTGGTACTCTGCCAAGCAAAGCCGATACCTCAGAGCCTGCCTGTGTGAACCTGAAAATATTGTCGATAAACAGCAATACATCCTGTCCGTACTCATCCCTGAAATGTTCCGATACTGTAAGTCCGGTAAGAGCAACTCTCATTCTTGCTCCCGGGGGCTCATTCATTTGTCCGAAAACCAGTGAGGTTTTATCTATTACTCCTGATTCCTTCATCTCAAGCCATAAGTCATTGCCTTCCCTTGTTCTCTCACCTACGCCTACGAAAACCGACAGACCTCCGTGCTGTTTGGCAATATTATTTATTAACTCCATAATAAGTACTGTCTTGCCTACACCTGCGCCACCGAACAGGCCTATTTTACCGCCTCTTGAATAGGGACAGATGAGGTCAATTACCTTTATGCCGGTCTCGAACTGCTCTGTCTTTGTTTCCAATTCCTCAAACTTCGGCGCTGGCTTATGAATGGAGGAATACTTCTCTGCCTTTATTTCTCCCATATTGTCAACCGGTTTGCCAACTACGTTTATTATTCTGCCTAGAACATCCTTTCCAACAGGAACCTTTATAGGCTCGCCGGTATCTTCTGCATCCAAGCCTCTCATAAGACCATCGGTTGCAGACATAGCTATGCATCTGACAGTATCATTGCCCATATGCTGGGATACTTCAGCGATAATCTCATCCTCACCGTTTTTGATTCTAATTGCATTATACAGTGAAGGACGTCTATCCGAACTGAATTTGATATCTATAACCGGTCCAATTATCTGAACAATCTTGCCTATATTATTCATTTTCTCACCGTCCTAATCATTTCAAAGCCTCTGTCCCGCCCACAATCTCAGAAATCTCATTTGTTATTAAGGCTTGTCTTGCTCTGTTATACTGCATCGTGAGCTCATCTATCATCTTGTCTGCATTATCTGTTGCCGAATTCATTGAGGTCATTCTGCTGCTGTGCTCGCTGGCAGACGCCTCAAGCAGTATGCCGTATATTTGGTTTATTATATACTCGGTAGCCATCGTGTCAAATACATCCACAGGAGAGGGCTCGTAAATGTAATTGCTGTCACCCGCGGTTTTTTCTGGTAAAAGAGGAAGGAGCCTAAGCTCTGTTGTATCATATTTAATTGTGGATACAAACTTGTTGTAAAATACAACTACCTCATCTACTTCTTTTGCCCTATACATGTCAATTATCCTATGGGCAATAATTCCTGCATCATGGTATGTCACAGTATCAGTAATGCCCTCATAGCTTTCCACCAGTTCAAATCCTGTTTTATTGAAAAACTCCCTTGCTTTATTTCCAACAGCTAATACACAAAGGCTTTTCCCAACCATACCATGAACTGCACTTTTAATTACCGAGGAGTTGTATGCCCCACAAAGTCCTCTGTCAGAGCTTATTACCACAGCAAGGGATTTATTTGTCACCCTTTCAACTGTAAGCTCGCTGTATGCCTTTTCGACTCTGTAGTTGTACAAGTTTTTCACTGCTTCTTTAAGCTCACTCAGGTACAGCCTTATATGCTCGGTGCTTTCCTTTGATTTCTTGTATTTTATTGTTGCCACAAGGTTCATAGCCTTTGTAATCTGCCTGGTGCTTGTAACACTTTTAATTCTTGCTTTTACATCATTTAATCCAGCCAATTATATCACTCTCGATACTAAACAAATTTTTTCTTGAATTCTTCAATAGCCTGCTTCAACATGTTTTCCGTTTCTTCGCTCAGATCTTTTGTCTCAGTAATATTTATCAGTATCTTTTCATAGCAATTCCTTATATACTCTACAAGCTCCTTAGCAAAATGCCCGACGTCACTGGACAAAATATCTTTTGCATAGCCGTTGGATACTGCATATATAGCAACTATCTGTTCTTCAACCGGAATTGTCTCATGCTGAGGCTGTTTTAAAAGTTCCTGAATTCTCTCTCCCTGTTCCAGAACCTGCTTGGTATCATCGTCCAGCTCCGAACCGAACTGTGCAAAAGCAGCAAGCTCTCTATACTGCGCAAGGCTGAGCCTCAGCTTTCCTGATACCTTCTTCATTGCTTTTATCTGTGCATTTCCGCCAACTCTGGATACAGATATACCTACATTCATAGCAGGCCTGATTCCTGCATGAAAAAGCTCGGATTCAAGGAATATCTGACCATCAGTGATGGATATTACGTTTGTAGGTATATATGAAAGCTCTCCCCCAAGAGTCTCAATGAGCGGGAGTGCAGTCAGGGAGCCTCCTCCTGCTTCTTCAGTTAACCTTGCAGCCCTTTCCAGCAGTCTGGAATGCAGATAGAATACATCACCAGGGTAAGCTTCTCTTCCCGGCGGTCTGCGGAGCAGCAGGGACATAGCCCTGTATGCAACGGCGTGCTTGGACAAATCATCGTATACTATCAGTACATCCTTGCCCTTATACATGAATTCCTCTGCCATTGCACATCCCGAGTATGGTGCAAGGTATTGGAGAGGTGCCGGCTCACTTGCAGAGGCAGCTACTACAATCGTATACTCCATAGCGCCCTTATTTTTCAGTGTCTCCACAATCTGAGCAACTGTTGAGGCTTTCTGCCCAATGGCTACATATACACATATGATATCTTTATCTTTCTGATTTATGATTGTATCAACTACAATAGCGGTCTTGCCTGTCTGCCTGTCTCCTATTATAAGCTGCCTCTGGCCTCTTCCTATAGGTGTCAAAGCATCAACAATCTTTATACCTGTTTGAAGCGGTTGATTAACAGGCCTTCTCTCAACTATACTGGGTGCTGTTGTTCCTATAGACCTGTACTTATCCAGCTTGAGGGGACCGTTTCCATCTATAGGGTTCCCAAGTGCATCAACAACTCTGCCAAGCAGAGCATCACCTACAGGGACCTCTACAACTCTTCCGGTGCTCTTTACTGTATCCCCCTCTTTTATATCCTGATCGGGACCCATAAGAACGCAACCGATATTATCTTCCTCAAGATTCAAGGCCATTCCATAAACACCATTTGTGAACTCCAAAAGCTCATTTACCATGCAATCCCTAAGTCCGTATACTCTTGCGATGCCATCCCCAACCTGTATTACGGTACCTATATCGCTTGATTGCAGCCTTTGGTCGAAATGCTTTATTCTCTCTTTCAATATTCCACTTATTTCATCCGGTTTAATACTCATTATCTCACCTCAGTTTTTGTCATGCATAAGGTTGTCTTTCATCTTATCCAGCTTGCCTTTTACGGTAGCATCAATTATCTTATCCTTTGCCTTAATATATAGACCTCCGACAATTGATGGATCTATGCTGGTCTCAATGACAACATCCTGTTTGAATACTTCCTTTAGCTTGTTTATAAGTCTATCCTTGTAGTCTTCTTCCAGTTCAAAGGCTGTTGTGACCTGTACTTTCAGAAGTCTTTTATGATCATAGTATAATTCTTCAAAGTCCCTGAGGATTTCGTTCAGTATATAGACCCTATCCTTTTCTATCAGGACCTTTAAAAAGTCGCAGATAATTGCATCAAAGCTCTTGCTGAATACTTCATCTATAATTTTGATTTTCTCATTCAAAGTAATAAAGGGATATTCAAGGACCTTGAAAAATGCCTGATTATCCCCGATTATCCTCTTTAGTCCATCCAGTTCTTCAAATGTCAAATTCAGCTTATCCTGATCCATAGCGGCTTCAAATAGAGATTGACTATATCTTTTACTTGCTATTTCAATCATGAATGCCACCTAAACCTTCACATTTGATAATTCGTCAATAATACTGTCAAGTATCTGCCTGTTGGCATTGCTGTCTATCTTTTTCTTCAATATCTCTTCCGCTATATCTACTGACAGTACAGCAGTTTCCTTTTTCAAATCCTCCCTGGCCTTTTCATACAAATGTCTTCTCTCTGTTTCTGCACTCTTTAGAATTCTTTCCTTTTCCTTTTCAGCTTCCTTCTTGCTCTTTTCATAAATATAGCCGCTCATCTTCCTTGCCTCATCTATAATGACTTTCTTCTCACTGTCAATATTGGCAAGTCTGCTTCCATATTCATCCTTTAGAGCATTCGCTTCACTTTTCAAGCTATCCGCAGCTGCAATTTCGTTCTGTATAGTGCTTTTTCTTTGTTCAATAAAGTTCATTACGGGAGTAAAAAGCAATCTTCTCAGTATTAGATACAGCACCATTGCGTTGAAAAGAGTAAAGAAAATTGTCCACAAATTCAAATTCAAATCTACTATAGACTCGTGCATATATCGACCCTCCAAGTCCTCCTAAAATAGGTGATGACTCAACATCCCCTACTTACATTTAGCCTAATTTGCCAGCTAGAACGAAAATTATAAGCAGCGATACCAAAAGGCCGTATATTGAGTTTGATTCAGTTATAGCATTACCTATGATAAGTGTTGATACTATCTCTTTCCTTGCTTCCGGTTGTCTTCCAACTGCCTCAACTGCTTTTGCTGTAGCAAGACCTTCCACAATAGCCGCAGCAGCAGCTACCAATATTGCTATAGCTGCACCTATTGCGCAGCCAACTACTACATATGCTCTTGGATCCATGTTATTTCCTCCTCAAATAATGTATTTAACAAAAATAAGTATTAAAATATTATTCCTATCTGCTCTTATACTATTTCAAAATTACTCCTCATCACCCCTCACTCATCCTACAAGTTCTTTAGTCGTCTACCGCTGTGACTTTGGCAGTAAACTCCATCGTCAGAATCACAAAAACCATTGTCTGGATGAAAGCATCGAATATATCAAAATAAAAATGCAGCGGTACAGGTATGAAAGCCATAGCAAATACCGAAACATCTCTAAGTGAGCTATACAAAAGCTCCAGAATTATTACCCCCGCGGTTATATTTCCAAAAAGACGCAGACTCATCGAGAGTACAGGTGTAACCTTCTCTAGAATGTTCAGTGGTAAAAATACAGGAAAAGGTTCAATCATTTCCTTTAAATAGCCCTTCACACCATGAGCACGCAATTGATTGGACTGAACTACAATAAACGTTGTCAGTGCAAAGCCTAAAGCTACAGAATAATCGGTTGTAGGCACCTTCCTGATCCCCAAAAGTCCTACAAAATTTGAAAGCATAAGGAAAATAGCTATTGTCCCAATATATGGAGCCAGACCTATATTTTTCTCGCCCATTGTGGACCTTGAAAAATTATAGATAAACTCCACAAATGCCTCGATGCTCAGCTGATATTTACTCTCCGGTATCAGCTTGAAGCCTCCAAGCTTAATATAAATATTCACTGCAAGTGCAATCAGAGTCAATGCAGCCATTATATACCACATATTTATTATAGATTGCGCGATCTGCATTTGGATTCCAAAAATCTCAATTTCATACATATTTCATCACTCCGGATTCTTAAGGCTATTTATATGCTTTAATAAAACTTCCCAGGTTATTACAATTTTGATTGACAAAACACCTATTACAGTAGTAAACAGGTTCACAGACTCCAGTAACAATGCTCCTAATAAAACGGCCAGCACTAAAACAAGGCGAAGAGAAAAATATCCATTAAAAAAAGCTTTGGAATAAGTAGTTTTGCTTACCATGCCTTCTAGTGAATTAACAAGTAAACTAAAATTTATAAGACATGCTACACCACCTAGAACAAAACCCAAAGCATAAGAAACATCACTATAAAATAAAGAAAATAAAACTATTGAGACTACAAGAAAATATTTAACTGCCTTATCATATATACTTGATATTTCAAAATCCCCGTATTTACTCACACATACACCTTTTTCAAAAATCAAATTTTATACAACGATTAATTTTAGCATCTTCGAATTTCTTTTACAAACCAATAATTAAGCTCATTTTGCCTAAAAAGTATAAAATTGTCGTATTATGGCTTATTTAACCATATAGCATAGTCGCTGCGCGGGCTTTCGCTGATTTGTGTTAATTGCCTATTGATTCTGAGTTGGGATATATTAAAGAGTGCCTTTAACCCCGATTCTGCTCAAGAAGCCAGCTGAAAAGTTCTTTATGCTGATAGGCCAGCGAACAGACATCATGTCCTTTATCCGGATAGATGGTAAACCTAACATTGCCATTGCAGCTTTTCAGCACTTCAACCACCTTTTCCGATTCCCCTATAGGCACAGCTTCATCCCTTGCCCCGTGAAATACCCAGACAGGTACATTCTTTATTACGTAAGCCAGTTCAGGGTACGATGCACCCCCACATACAGGCACTACTGCTGCAAACCTATCAGGGTAAGCCATCGCGAGATCAAAAGCCCCAAAGCCTCCCATGCTTATCCCCGTTAGATATATTCGATCGCTGTCAATGGGGTAGCAAGCCCCCAGTTCCTTTATTAGCTCATCTATTGCGTCAAAGTGCGCATCCCAGTATGAGTCAGCCGGGCATTGGGGTGCTGCTATTATAAAAGGTAAATCCTGGCCTTCCTCAATCATCTTCGGTATTGCATGTCTTTTCACAAGCTCCACGTCATCGCCGCTCTCCCCTGCGCCGTGCAGGAACAAGAGTAACGGCCACTTCTCATTACTGTCCCTGCCATATTCATTAGGAAGATACAGTAGATACTTAAGGTGTAGTCTTATGGTAATATCCTTTTCAAAAATCATGCTCTGCTGCTTCATATATTACACCCCTCTCTTGCCATTCTGCAAACCACAGACCATGACTTTCCCCAATGCTTTATGGGCACAAGCATCAAAGCAGCCGACCAACAAAATATCATAAATAAAATCCAACCCATATCCACTTCACCTGCTTCTGCTTATAATATATTAGTTTTACCAGTCTGTTATCACTAGATACCTCATCTGTAAATCCATCCTTATTTATTAAATGTTGGCATTTATGATAATAAAAAACTCCTCATTCTCTACGAATAAGGAGTAAATATTGGTGATTTACACGATTCTTTGACACTCATTACCAAAATGATTGAAAGGCAAAAATAATATCCAGCATAGTCTGATGACAACGACCTCAATCTTTTATATTCTCCCTTTTTCTGAGATAGCGATTGCTCAGAAGAAGCACCATGAAAAGCGGCAGCTGCAGCGCTGCAGACAAAGGATCCCTGCATAACGCGTTAAGCCCAAGCTGTTCCATTCCATCGTCCACTAGATAAGTCCAGGTTGAAGCTGGTACTTCCAGGCCTTCTTTTTTCATATCAATACCTTCTTTGGTAACTTCGGCATGGGACAGCGTCTTTATGATACTGTCCTCAATATCCTCTAAAAGCCTTTCAAAAGCATCGAATGCCAGCCTGTTGAATTCATATACCGGGTTTTTCCCTGCCAGGTGTGTAAGGTGAATACTTTCCCGTATATAGGAAATATAGTCTATATAGTCAGCCCAACAGCTGTTGATAAAATGAAGAGTTACCTGCTTTTCTGCTTTATGCAATGCTGCTTCTCCAAGCCGTTGGCAAAGCATATTGTATCGTTCACAAAGTCTTTCAGCCATGAGCTTTAATGGCTCCCGATCCAGAAGTACGTCAAGGCGGCGATTAAATATGATCCTTCTCTGCTGCTCAAGTATTTCATTATATTTGTTCAAGGTACTTCGGATAGCTGTGTTTTGCCCTTCGACAACTCTCTGGGCATGTGCTATCTCCTTCCTGAACATTGGATTGTCTGTTGAGCTGTCACAAGCTTCGGAGCATAGCATGGAACGCAGTCCATCACTTATTCTGTACTGTTTGAAAAGCTCATCCTCCAGACTGACAAAAAACCGGGTGAACCCAGGATCCCCCTGTCTGCCCGCACGACCCCGCAGCTGCCTGTCTATCCTCAGACTGGCATTCCGATTTGTGCCGATGACATACAAGCCTCCAAGACCCGCGACTCTTTCATGATCCTGCTCCCCAGATCCTCCAAGCTTTATATCTGTGCCCCTCCCGGCCATATTTGTAGATACGGTCACTGCCCCCACTGCTCCTGCCTCAGCTATGATATGAGCTTCCAACTCATCATTTTTTGCATTCAATATATGGCACTCTATCTCCGATTCCAAAAGCTTACTGGCCAGCCGCTCCGATTCCTCAATACTGCAGGTACCGATGAGAATCGGCTGTCCTGTTTTGTGCACTCTGGTTATTTCCGCTATCAAGGCCTCCTCTTTAGCCACCTTGTTTTCGAAAACAATGTCGGGATAGTCGACTCTAATGCATGGCTGGTTTGTTGGGACTACCACTACGTTCAGTCCGTACTTTTCCAGAAATTCATTTGCTGATGATATTGCAGTCCCTGTCATACCACATATTGCAGGATATTGGCGGATAAAATGCTGCATGGTAATGGAAGCTAATATCTGTCCCTTTGACTGGGATACGATCCCTTCCTTTGCTTCGATTGCCTCCTGGAGCCCGTGAGGCCAGTTCCTTTTATCCGCTATACGCCCGGTGAACTCATCAACAAGCTCAATTTTCCCCCTACGTACGATATAATCGATATCACGCTTCAAAAGTGCCTCTGCGTGCAGAGCATTATTTAATCCAACCAAAAGCTGCAGATTTTTTTCTTCATACAGATTGTCACATTGAAGGATAGCCTCTACCTTACACACTCCTGATTCAGTCAGATATGCATTTCTGCCCTGCTCATCGGAATCATAGTCCTCATGTGGTCTAAGGCTCTCAACAATTCTGGCCATAAGTCCGGTATCTACTCCGGAGGCCTCACTATTTCCAGCTATAACAAGGGGTATCCGTGCTTCATCAATCAGAATGGAATCCGCTTCATCGATGATTGCAAACTGAAAAGACCTTTGTACCAGTTCTTCCTTTGATAAAGCAAGAAAACCTCTGAGAAAATCAAATCCAGCCTCCTTGGCAGTCAGATAAGTTATATCTTTTCCATAGGCCCTTTTTCGTTCAGCATTCCCCATCCCTTCCTTCACATACCCCACCGTCAAGCCCAAGAATTCATATACCGGACCCATCCATGCCGCATCCCTTCCAGCAAGATAATCATTAACGGTCAAAACATGGGTCCCTTTTCCCGAAAGAGCCTTGAAAAAGGCGGGGAATACAGCAGCAAGAGTCTTACCTTCTCCAGTCTGCATCTCTACAAGTCTTCCATCGCACATGGCCATTCCGGCAATTACCTGCACATCAAAGGGGCGCATGTCAAGTACTCTATCTGATGCCTCCCTGACAAGCGCAAATGCTTCAATGGCTGCTTTGCTTTGGGGAGCGCCTGCCTTAATTCTATCTCTTAGTTCAAAAGCCATATTTTGAAGCTCAGAGTCACTCAAAGAACCCAACGCTATCCGATTGACCTCTTGGAGCTGACACTCATAGGACCGGATATCCCATTCAACAGCAGGATTGCACAGTTTAGTCAAAAATCTATTTATTCTAACTCCATTTTTGGGCATAATAATATCCTCCTTCAAAAAACGCAGTATAAATGTACCACCTATATGGCGTACAGCACTAAATTATACTAAGCTTCCTTCCAGAGGATCCCTATAACCCTTCATGGTATGGCAGAAAAAAATCAGCAAAAGACTTTCATTATATAGAATATCCAGAGAAATGATAATATGATTTGAGACGTGTTTGAAGAAGACCTTGTGGCCCATAAGAGCAAAAACCATCTGAAGCACAACCATAAGCAGTAAATTCAGGGGCAGATTTTCAATGATGTAGGCATACAAATACGCCGGTATTCCTGCTCCACCATTTTTTATAACAACAGTGGATAGGTATGCAATGCATGCAATAACGGCTAATGTACACATTATAACTATTTGAAAAACTAGCTGTATAAGCATTTCAACCCTTCTTATAATGATTCAAATTTCTAGTATTTCTATAGATACACTAACATAAGCCCTTTAAATTTTCAAGGGTATTATGTTAGTATAAAAAACATAAAAATAATTAACACGTATGGAATGATTTGATTATTTATCAAACTATTTCATAAGTGTTAATTGATATTTATAATCCGCAACTAGTGTCAAACATTCGTGCAATGAGTGTCAAACATTCGCGCAAATTACCAGTTCTGGTGATTTGCGCGAATCACTGACACTTAACCAGTAAGAAATGGCTAATTTGCGTGACCTTGTCAGACATTAATGCAAAGTTTTTTTGCGCAATGTCTGACACTCATTACCATTCAAAGCTATAAATGAAATAAATTAAACCGCCACATACTTGCATTTCTGCTTTGTGAGAAGTGGTACTTAAAATAATAAAGTATTGCTCTACGGGTTGGATAATAAGACCTAGCTATAAATAATACCATCTCGTACCCAGAATAAGTTCTACTTAAGTCTCGAAATTGTGGAAAATATAAGCGTTATTGCATCAGCTTGCAATTCCCATAATATTACTGTAATATATATTTATGACATAATCATACAGATAAAGAGGTAGGAAATATGTTAATTACAATGATTTTTAGCTCAGTAAGAAATGAAAATTCACTGGATAGCCCTACCTCATATCAAATGCTTGATTTATAAAAAGATTTGTATTAGGCCATGGATTGCTAATCCATGGCTTTATATTTTATTTGAAACCTAAAGTGACTATCTACACTTTTTAAGTGGTTAATTCGTAGGAAACCGTACTTTTTAATTTGACAGGAGGATTATAGATTGAAAATTCGTATTGGAGAATACATAAAGCTTTTATCGAGGTATTTAAAACCCCAATTGCCCCAGGTTGTACTTCTAGGATTCCTTCTTGCAGGCAGCATAGGGCTTCAACTTGTGAATCCACAGATAATCCGCTACTTTATAGATACCGTAACTGGTGATGGTACAGGTAAAAATCTTATATATGCTGCGCTGCTTTACATAGGTTTAGCTATAGTACAACAGGTCATTGCGGTATTTGCAACATATGTAAGTCAGGATGTAGGCTGGAAGTCAACAAATGAACTTAGGTGTCAGCTTGTTCTGCACTGTATGAAGCTTGACATGTCTTTTCATAAAGAACACCAGTCAGGGGAGCTTATACAGCGGGTAGATGGTGATGTGACAGCTTTGTTTGAGTTTTTTTCAAAGTTTTCTGTAAATCTTATGACAAACATCGGTCTCATAATAGGTGTAGTGGTACTGCTGTTCGGTATAGACTGGAGAGTGGGTGCTGTTATGGTTATATACTGCCTTATCACTTTTTTTATATTCGGGCGCATACAGAAAGCTTCAATCCCATACAACCTTAAGGATAGGGAGATTAATGCAAAGTTTTTCGGGTTTCTCGGGGAGCAGATTGCCTGTACGGAGGATGTCCGCTCAAACGGTGCATCCCCCAATGTGATGCATAGCTTCTATCTTTTTCTTAGAAAATGGTCGCCGGCTAGAATCAAATGCGGTGTGGCGAATTATTCCCCCTGGATGGCAACAGAGATGGTATCCCAAATCGGAAACTTTACCGGCCTCGGATTGGGGGCATACCTGTGGAGCAGGGGTATAATATCCGTCGGCTCAATATATGTAATATTTAAATATACAGACCTTATTATAAGGCCTATCAATCAAATACGCAGGCAGTTCCAGGACTTGCAGAATGCGGGCTCTAGCATAGTTCGCATAAATGAACTTTTTAATATAAAATCAAAGGTCGTTGATGGAAAGGGCGGCTGCCTTCCCCATGGAGCGCTGTCTGTTTCAATGAATGATGTAAGCTTTGATTATGAAGAAGGAGTGTCGCTAATTAAAAATATTACTATGAACATCCCTTCTGGAAGGGTTTTAGGAATACTGGGGCGCACCGGCAGCGGCAAGACCACCCTTGCAAGGCTCCTTGTGAGATTTTATGATGTACTGAAAGGTGAAATCAGGCTGGGCGGCGAGGTTATAGGGAATGTTCCCCTAAAGGAGTTAAGAAGCCACATTGCCTATGTGACCCAGGAAGTCCAGCTTTTCAAGGCAACCGTAAGGGATAACCTTACCTTCTTTAATAACGATATTACTGACGATGCTATTATGAAGACGATTTGCGAAATAGGACTTAAACCTTGGCTTGACTCAATGCCTCAAGGGCTCAATACCATGCTGGATTCGGGAGGAGGAGGGCTTTCCGCAGGAGAGGCACAGCTTCTTGCATTTGTGCGGGCATTCTTAAAGAACCCAGGACTCCTGATTCTTGATGAGGCATCATCAAGGCTGGACCCTGTAACGGAGAACCTTATTGAAAAAGCAATAGACAAGCTGCTTATGGGAAGGACTGCAATCATAATCGCCCACCGTCTCAAAACAGTCCAGCGTTCTGATGATATACTCATATTGGAAGATGGGAGCATACTTGAGCAGGGCAGCAGAGTGAAGCTTTTGAAGAATGAGTCTTCCCATTTCTATCACCTGATGCAATCCGGAATTGAGGAGGTACTAGCATGAAGACTTTCAAATATTTATGGTGCCTTATTAAATACACACCATGGCTTTATCTTGCAAACTGTGTAGCTTGGACATTAATCTATGTTGTTCCCCTTGTACCAGGGCTTATTGCAAAGGAGTTTTTCGATGTCATAAGCAATGGCGGGCGGGTGCAGGGCATATGGGGAATCCTTTCCCTGTTACTTATTGCAGGTGTTGTACAGGTTATAGTGATTGCAATAGGAGGTCCAATTGATATTTTTCACCGGTTCAAAATCAGTGGGCTTTTACGCCGTAACATGCTGGAGTCGATACTTAACAAGCCCGGGGACAGACCCATACCGGGTTCTGTCGGCGAGGCGATAAGCTGTTTCAGGGAAGATACCGCTCAAATAGAAAATGCTGTAAGCTGGACTATTGATGCTATTGGGGTAGCATGTTTTGCAGCGGGGGCTATTGCAATACTTTTAACCATAAATGTCAAGATTACTCTGCTGGTATTTACGCCTCTCATTGCCGTGGTAGCCCTTGCCCAGGTAGCCAGCGAACGTATACAAAAATACAGAAGGGCAAGCCGTGAGGCTACAAGCAAGGTAACCGGTATAATAGGGGAAATGTTTGAGACGGTCCAGGCGGTTCAGTCTGCCGCGGCAGAGGAGTCTGTAATAAACAACCTCAAGTCCTTGAATAGTGAAAGGCATAAGTTTATGATGAAGGACAGAGTTTTAAGCCAGATCCTGGATGCTATCTATCAAAATACAGTAAGCATAGGCACGGGGCTGATACTACTCCTTGCAGCAAATGATATGAGGACCGGTTCCTTCACCATTGGAGATTTTGCATTATTTGTATACTATTTAGCCTTCGTTTCGGACTTCACCCTCTTTTTTGGAAATTTTCTCTCCACTTTAAAGCAGTCCAATGTAGCATTTGAACGTATGACAGAGCTTCTGCAGGGAATCCCGGGAGAAAATCTGGTAGAGCATAAGCCTCTATATATTATTGGAAAGTTGCCTGATCCGCACTATGTTAAAAAGACAGAATATGACAGGCTTGAAATCCTCGAGGTTAAAAGCCTTTCGTACTATTATCAAGGTTCAGGATCGGGCATAGAAGATATAAGCTTTACAATTGATAAAGGTTCATTTACAGTCATTACCGGGCGTATAGGCTCAGGTAAATCGACACTATTAAAAGTACTTCTGGGGCTTCTTCCGAAGGACGGGGGGCAAATATATTGGAACTCAAGGCTTGTAGACAATCCTGAAACATTTTTTGTTCCTCCACGGAGTGCATACACTCCCCAGATTCCTCACCTTTTCAGCGATACATTGAAAAATAATATTCTCCTTGGATTAAAAGAGAAGGATGAGAATCTGGAAGGGGCGCTGTACTCTGCTGTTCTGGATAGGGACATTGGAGCCCTTGAGAAAGGGGTGGATACTCTCATAGGTCCAAAGGGAGTAAAATTATCCGGTGGCCAGCTTCAAAGGACCGCAGCCGCAAGAATGTTCATAAGAGACCCGGAACTCCTTGTTTTTGATGACATATCAAGCGCTCTTGATGTTGATTCAGAAAACACCCTATGGAATAGATTGTTTGAAAAAAAGGACAAAACCTGCCTTGTAGTATCCAATCGTCGTATGGCTTTAAGGCAAGCTGATCAGATTATAGTTCTAAAGAACGGTAAAATAGAGGCAAAAGGCAGTCTGGATATGCTTCTTGAATCATGTGAAGAGATGCGCAGGATTTGGGGCGATGTATAATTCATGGTGCCAGGGAAACCGCTGAAAAATGCGTAGCCTAGAATAAATATACAAATGTACTACAAATTATGCAATAGCCCAAAGGCATTTAAGATACATAATCTTCTTAAATGCCTTTAAATCCCCATAAAATGCTTAGA